>Ga0208189_1000547_pt1 | contig 20222 bp, 19 predicted proteins | sample June2015DPH_10_5_FD_184702 | JGI IMG/M metagenome (GOLD analysis project Ga0208189, IMG submission 184702) | Peatland microbial communities from SPRUCE experiment site at the Marcell Experimental Forest, Minnesota, USA - June2015DPH_10_40... | ecosystem: Environmental > Terrestrial > Soil >... | reverse complement strand
GCCCGGCCAACTCGGCGGCGCGCCGGGCGAGTTCGTATCGAGTACACGCTCCCTGATTCGCAAGGTGGTAGAGGCCGTAGCGACGAACCTCGACAACCTCCATGATTTTGTAAGCGGCATCGAGCGTGTAGGTTGCACAACCCTCCTGGTCACCCGCAACGACGTACTGTTCGCCCGCTGCGACCTTGCGCAAACCTTTTTCGACGAAATTCGTCTTCCCCGATCCAAACAGTACGGAGACCCGGAAGATCCAATGCCTCGGCTGGGTTTGGACGATTGTTTCGCCACCCAGTTTTGTCCGTGCGTAAACAGTGGTCGGAAAGGGCCGGTCAGACTCGACATAAGGGCTCGTATTCTTTCCATCGAATACGGCATCGGTAGAAATGTAGACGACCTCAGCGCGAACCGCGTGCGCCGACTCCACCACGTGCCGGGTTCCGTCGACATTCACCAAATAAGCGCGCGCGGGGTCAGCGTCGGCGATATCCAAATCAGGAATAGCCGCGGAGTGAACGACCACCTCCGGTCGGATTCGCTCCAGCGCTGCGCGCACAGATTCCGCGTCCGTGATATCGGCATCCGCCCGGGTCAACGGGAAGACCGCGTGCCGGGAGGAGAAAACCGCCACCAAAGCATGCCCGAACAACCCCGCCGCGCCGGTAATCGCAACCTTCATCAATCAATCCTCAACAATGGACTAATTCTTTCCACTAGCAGGTTTCTCCAATGCCTCCTCGTATTCTCGAAGCTTTGCTATAACTTTCTGCGCAAGCTGGTCGGAGGTCATGGCGCGAGCAAAGATCTTGGTCTGCGGGCCCGCAGGAGGGGTAGCTTCGTCTTTCTTCTGCTTACGGTTCAGGATATCAGCGTACCAGACAGGCTGGTTGGTTACCCAGTCAACTACGCTAATCGAAATTGCCGGAAGTTCGTCGTGTTTTCCCTTCGAGCCGGGCAACGGTGGCCGGTCTGCGCCGCGCGGTTGGGCGGTCCCCGCCCGGTTCTCGAGCCGGAGTTCCTTTTCAGGATTGGTGGCCTGGATGACCAGGTCCACTCCTTCCGGATCGCTGGTAACTTTGTATTTTCCCCAGCGGCGCAGGAAGTCGATGATCCACTGGTCGAGACCATCGGGCATGGGCTCGACGTAAATCACCTTTCCCACAACCAATTGGTTGGGCTTTTCAGCAGGCGCCTGCTGACCCAGCGCCAAAGCACAAATCCCCACCACCACGAGGCCAACCGAAGACCACAAAATACCCGATATTTCTCTTCTGGCGTTCATAGCTTTCAATCTCCTGCCCAAATCTCCCCCAACAGTATACACCGCACTCGGCAGGCAGCGGGCCGCAGCCAAGAACGCAGAAGCTCGCACAGGTGGTTGCCCCTTGTCTGACGGTGGGCGGTGGCTACCTGATGGAAGGAAGTCTTCCTGGGGCTGAATGTTGGAAGTAACCGGGCCACGCTGCGGCGCGAAGAACTTCTCCGCACACCGACTCGCTGCACTGCGCCCTGGCGAGTGTTTGTCAGGGGTAGAAGGCCGCCGGCAGTGGGGGGAACGAAACAATTCAGAATTCAATACTCAAGATGCAAGATTCAAAATGCAGAATTGAAAATCGAGAATTCTAAATTGCTCCGGCGCCCTCTTTTCAACAGACCACGGACAACGGACCCGCCGTGGCGGGACGAGGGACGACGGCTAGAAAAACTTCCCCGTGTAATTGGTTGGATTCGCGAGGGGCTTGTCGAGGCATTGGCCTGCACCAGTGTCACAGCAAGGTGGGGCGCTTTCGTCGTAGCCGCACGTCCATCCGGAAAAATCGCTTAAAGAATAGATGCCGTGGTTATCGTCTGGTGCGAGGGGAAGGACAAGCACGTTGTAGCTGCCGGGCGGAACGAATAATTTATAACTGCCATCCGAATTGGTGAGGCCGTCCAAGACGACGTTGCCGGTGTTCGCGTCGATGGCCACCACATGCGCTGCAAAGGCACCGGCAATGCTGGCGAACGTGACCTGTCCGGAGATTGTTCCCAAGTAGCTTGCAAAGTTGGACGACGGATACAGGAAAGATATGCCAATGAGGTCGTCTGTGGAAGGGGTTCGTTGCTGGCTTTCGCCTGTGTCCCCGAAAGGAAACATCACGGCGTGGGCGACGCCGCTATTGTCAAGCCCCAGGGCGTGGCCGGTTTCGTGGGCGGCGACGGATTGCAGGTCAAAGTCATTCGAAAGCGGCGGAGTGGAAGTAGAGAATTGAGCGTGAGGATTGAAGACGATGTCCGCGTCATACACGATGGAGGGTGAAGTGGTCGTTATAGTTTCAAGGCCGTTGCATTCGGTAAATGTGTAGGTTGTCCCCGGCGTACCCGGCGCACCATTTCTCAGGTAGTCAGTGCTTACGGTTGTAAAAGCAATGGCAGCGGTCCCCGTAGGAAAATCGGCAGGGTTATTGTCATTGAACGAAACGACGTTCACGCAATCGATTTGCGGATTGGGCAGATTTGTGACGTCATTTCCGTTGCTGATGCTGAGGTTCGTCAACTGTTGCCCGTTCAGCGATGCCGTCGTCCAGGAGTTGAAGGAATTGATGAGGACCGTCTTGAGGGGCAGCGGATTCGTGCCATCGGCGGTGTCTACATTCTCCGGTGGTGTACCGGGGTTGTCCAACACCCACGTGAAGGAGGCATTCGGCCATCGAGAAGGAATCGGAACTCCGTCGACATCATTTTGAAAGGTGGTGTAGGCAAAGGCCAGGATGGCACCCAGCAGCGTCAAACTCCCCGCCGCAGCGGCTAAGACCTGAAGGCGAATGCGAAAGGCTCTTTTCACTTGCACCATCCTCACCTCACGGTGACCACAAGTAATCTACCTCGCAACGACCCAACCGCAGGCGCAGTGCTTCGCGCCGAAAGCAGGACCTGCTTCCCGCGAATAGAAACCTCGGTCCAGGAGATCTCCCATGAATCCCCAACTCGCTCCGCCATCCCCGAGAGGGCGCTGCCTGCGGGGATCACCAGGCCCACGTTGGGGAAAAGGTCAGATGTAGTCCGCCCTTGGACGTCCATGCGCCTCACACCCGCAAACTGCGTGGACCTGATGGCCAGGGTAATCGCTGTTCCATGCGGGATATTCAATGGCCTGCTGAGCGCTGTCGAAATCTCCCTTTGGAATTGACGGACTGGAACCGCCGGCCCCGCGATGGTCGAGGCAGCTCCAGAAGCCGGGGCGCCACGCGTTAGAGAACCCAAGGGAAGGATGAGCTTTTCCTCCTGCGTCGTCGCGTCACGGTAGATCCGGTAAGCCCCCTGCATCATGCCGACCGGGAGGAATCTGGAGGGGTCCGCCGCCGAACGTTCCAGGAACAACACGTAATCTGCCTGGGAATGGAATTGAATGGTCCCCGCCACAAAGACATGCACGTTGCCGATCGTACCGCCGGGTTGCTGGACAATCAGGGTGGAAGCCGGATTCCCCTTGTAAGTCTGGTCAACAGCGACGGTGGTGTAGGTGTAAATTCGAGTGTGCGCGGGGTTCCAGAGGGTCTCCTGGCTGACTACGTGGCCGCGGATAACCTCCGTGGACGCCTGCGCAAGCTGGTCCAGACTCATCCGCACCAGAGTGCTGGCGGACGCCGAGGCAGCCCATAAGACTGCCACGAATACCACGAAAAGCCGAGCGCGCATCTTCATCGCTTATGGCCCCGAGGGGGTAATCAGTACCCCCCCCACAAAGGCGGAAAGTTCGCCCGTAATTGGATTTGTCACCATGATATTTCGCGGCCCGAGCACAGCGTTGGAGCTCACCCTAATATCGAAAGTTACCGACGGCGTGCCATCGTTAGTCTGACCAAACTGGGAGCCAGAGGGCTGCACTACGGTCACATCGGCCGGGTTTCCGCTGATCGAGTAAACAGTCCCCGAAACTATCCCATTGCCGACCACGAAGATAATCGCCGAGCTTCCCTGTGCAACTTCCACCCCGGCAGCCGCCGTGGAGCATGTGCTACCGCTGCACGTACCCGCACCGTAAATGGACAAGGTTGGAGTCAGCGGCGAAACCTGTATATTGACATTTGAAATCGCTTGGCCGGAAGCCACCTGCACGGTATTCGCACCGGACGACTGCGTCACAATGGTCACGGTGGCGGAGGCAGACTTGGTATCGTCCTCTTGGCTGGTAACCATGACGGTTACATGGTTGGGCGAAGGCACTTTGACCGGCGCCTGGTAATAACCCGCCTGTGAAATGAACCCGACAGTGGAACTCCCACCTACCGCATTACCTACACTCCACACAACGGCAGCGTTCGCTGTCCCTGCCACTGTGGCACTAAACTGCAAAGCGTACGACACCGGGACGTAAGCAGTCGTGGGGCTAATGGTAACTATAATCGGTGTCTGGGTCGAACCTCCGCAAGCTGCGGCCAGCAGCGACACAGCAAGGCCAAAACCAAGAAACACTCTTGCCACGCAATTGCCGCGAATCATTCGGCGAACCCCGCTCATAACTGCTTTAGCAGATTGCTGTCTCCTGGCTCCTGAATCCTGGCACCTTAAGGCGCCAAGAGAGTCGCGCCTTTCTGCAACCGGCTAAGGCTCATGATCCAGAATTTGAGATTTGAATCCAAAATCTAAAAATCGCCTCATCCAGTTAGAGTCTATATGAAAACCCCAAAATTCGCCATTTCCTGCAAGAGGGCTCGATTATCGGCGTTGTCGAAAAGGTGCAATGATCGAGTCACCAAATAGGCCTTTTACCCAGCATCTAGCAGGGAGTTCCCGAACCAACCGGGACGGATCAACCTGGCATGTTCCGTTAAAGGGCGGCAGCACGCCATTGACAAGCACGGCCGCCTGTCTGTTCAAAAATTCGATGCTCTCCCAAAGAGCGCCGTTGTCTCGGAGCCCGACAGTTCAAAGATCAAAAAATCTGATCACTGCTGCGTAGAGGTGGACCCATCTGAGGGCGGAGACGTACCTTGATTTTGCCCCGGCGGCACAGGAATTCCCGTAGGCGGCTGGCCGAAGGTGTTTGGCTGGCCTCCTTGACCCGGCTGCCCACCGACACCTTGCGGGAGCCCCGGGATGGAGGTCGCGATGCCAAGCGCACCCAGATCCACGCCAATGAACTCCCACTCGTCATAGCGTGTTTTCTGATTCCAAATGCGGATCGATTGCTTATGGCTGCTGCTGGCAACACCGACAATGAATGTCCCCCCGCCCTGGATACCCCCGCCAAAGAAAGAGGAATTCCCCTGTGCGGTCGAGGTGCTTCCGGCGGAGGTGGAATTCAGAGAGAAACCTCCCGTTGACTGACCAAATCCACTATCGCCCATTCCCTGCTGGCCAGATGGGCTTCCGCCCATGCTCGGAGTGCCGGACATCCCGAACGCGCCTGTACCTTGGCCTGCGCCCGGTTGACCCTGCCCCCCCGATGAAGGGCCTTGCGTCTTCGAGTCCAGCAAAACTCCCTGCGCATTCGCGTGGATGAACCGCCACTTCCCATTGGGCGTCATCGGGTCAGTAAATTCCTTCCGCAGGAAGCGGAATCCATTGGTCAGCTTTGTCAGTTCGTTGACGCTGGTTGGGTATCTTTGGAACTTCTGGTGAAAGCCCGCGATAGCGCGCGCGTACTGCTTGCCGCGGAAGATGAGTTCCTGTTCGCGCTCGCGCTGGCCCTCCAGATAGATGCTGGGCAGCACGGCAGTCAGGCCGATCAACAAGACGGTGGCCGCCAGCATGACAAACAGCAGCGCGAAACCGGAATCGAGTCCTGGACCGCCGACAGAGTTACGGCGGGACGGGCAAATCAACGGTTTGGTGAATGGTGGCATCTTCGACGGTAATCACCGTGGGTGTTATTTTGATGACCTTGTATCGAGTCCCGACGGAATCACCCTCGTGGACTACGAAAACTTGGTCTTCATCAGAAATCATTGCTTCCTTGACTCCCCCCTTCCCCTCGGAATAGCCCATGGGCTTCAAGGTCACCGGGGGGGGAGGAGTAGGCTGCGCTGCCGCCGGTCCTGCGGCCGCGGTCTGACCCGGCGCCGCATGGGCTGGAGCCGCCACGAACTCGAAGGGGTTCCGGTCCAACTCTGGGAGCGGGCGCTCTTCGAGTTCCTTCAGCAGGTCCAGCTTTACGACGGGGTTGTAGCGGGACAGCTCATCCGATACTCTCTGCTTGCCGGCGGGGGCCTTGGGGCCTGGGAGAGTGGTTGCCTTGGCGCGGGGGGGAGTCGTCGCCCGGGGACGCGTGTCCCCGGCGTGCCCCCGGTTAATATGCAGCACGAGGTTTACGAGCAGGGCGAACGACACTACGCCCAGAACGACCGCGCCCCATTTCTCAAAGTGTCCAGTTGCCTTCATCGCGTCAAATATAGGTCGGCAGTCAGCCGTAACTCCAAATCGTGGGTATCACCCGCAGCAGCAATGTTGAAACTCCGAATCACGATGAAATCGCTCGCTGTCTCAAGAGCATGTGCGAACTTCAGCAGAGCCGGGAAGGGCCCCCCAACAATGATCACCAATCCCAGACGCTGCAGCGGTCCGGAAGCGTTGTTGTCCAACTTGTAAGCGACGCTGGTAAGCTGCGTCCCGGATTGCTCCGTCACACGTCGCACGAGCTTGGCGGCCTGCGAGAATCCCTGGCGCCGGGGCGGAGCATAGTCTCGTTCCAACGCGGCAAGCCTTTGGCCCGCCTCCGGCAATGCCTCGCGGAACTTCTTCAGGCGCTCGATACGAACCTCCGCGTCATAGATGCGCCGGCGCAGGGCGGCAAACTGTTGTTGCTCCGAGGAAACCAGCGCTTGGGTGGATCGGAACATTCCGAAATAAAGCAACACGTCGAGCAGAACCAAGGAAGCGCCGGCTATTTGGAAAACGCGGGTTACGGTCTGGCGATGACTCCTTGGCAATTATTCCCCCGATGCTTCACTCTCGCCTGGCAGGTAATGCGCTGTGCAGGCGATGTTCTCCAGCTCGGAAGCGGCACCTGTCTGTTCGAACCCTTGATTGACAATCGCTACATCTTTAAAGTGGGGCGAGTCCTCGAGGTCGCTCAGAAAACGCTCGATGGCTTCTTCGCTCTTGCCTGTAATCACGAACCGGACGGCCAGTTCCTGGCCCTCCGGCGCCAAGGCCAGCCCCGTAAGGCGCACCTCATCCGGCATGAGATCGGTAATGTCTGCGGCCAAGCCGGGCAGTGAGACCCGCTTCTTTTCAATCAGCGCGTTAACGAACTGCACGTCGTCGAGAAGCCGGCGATACTCCGGCTCCTCCAGTTGTTTGCGCAGCGCCATTTCCTGGGCGCGCAGAGTGTTCTCCCGTCCCTGCTGCTCGGCGACGGACTTCTGCACGGCCCTGTATGCGCGGAATGAACGAACCGTGAACAACAGGAGAAAGGCCAATCCTGTAACACCCAGCAGCGTAGCTGGGATAGCCCAATAGAGCGCGTAGCGCTCGCGCGCGCTGGGCGGAATAGCCAGATTCAGTACGACTTTCATGGGCCTAGTTTTGGTTCTCCAGCAGTCCGGCAAACGTCATGCCGAAACCTTCCAAGATCTTCTTCTCGGCGGGGGGAAGGGTCGCCGCGTGCGAAGCTGAGTTGGTCAGGAGCCGAACATGCCGACCTGTGGCTTCCGCGATTTCCTTGTCCAGTGAGCGTGTTGCCGGCGGTCGGACGTAAATCCACAAGTCCTCGATCTCACTCTTAAGGTGGTCGCGACAAGTCGCCACTACGCGCGCGATTTCGCGGACCACTTCCCCGTCTCCTTCTGCCGTGCGGGCCTCAAGCAGGCGATTGCGCCAGAAGCTAATGCCGTCTCCTACCATCACCACCGTGGTCACCGAACCCGAACAGACATGCACAAGGACCTGGCTTCCTTGGCTTCCGGCGGGTAACAAGGGAAGAAGGGCCGCCGTGGCAGGCAGGACCAGCGCCGGGCCGGAACTCAGAGTCTCGAAGGCCGCCTCGTATTCCGCCACTATGGAATTCCGCAATGCCATAGCCAGCAACTCGACGGATTGGTCTCCCTTGGAGAGCCGTTGGTAGCTGACTCTGGCTTCCTCCGGTGGAAAGGGAAGAATGCCTCCCATCTTCCATCGCACCAGCGCCTCCGCTTCGTCACGATTGTCAGGGAGCGTCTCAAAGCGCAGGATAGCGACGCGCACGGAAGGGTCCGGCAAGAGGATGCCCAGCCGGCCACTGCCATTGCCGACTGCTTCCAGGACTTCACGGACAGCCCGCCGAACCACCTCCTGCTTGGCCAGGTTGGGCCGGCTGGGAAGGGGTTCCAACGCTCCGGCCTCAAGCTGCCGTACGGCCACCCGGCGTACCTGACGCGATGACCTATCCAATCTTGCGCCGGCGACAAAACCAGGCTGCAGATCGAGAACCACGGAGGGCAAAAGGAAGGCGCCGGTTCTTTCCCCCCGCCTGGGCAAGAGTCTGGCTCTTAACGTTCCCCAATTCATCTCTTCTCTGACCCCCGGCCCACCCGGATCACTCCACAAAGGTGACCTTGTTGATCTCCTTGAAGGTGGTGACCCCAAGCCGGACTTTCTCCAGCGCCGACTCACGCAGTGTCACCATGCCTTCTTCCCGTGCCACCCGGCGAATCTCCGAACTCGGTTTCTTGTCGAGAATAAGTTCGCGCACGCGGTCCGAGAGGGCCAACAATTCACCAATGGCAGTACGTCCACGGAACCCCGCCTGGTTGCACGCCTGGCACCCAACGCTCTCGTAGAAGGTGATGCCGCGCCAGGCCTCAGGGGCTTGGCCGGACTCCTCGAACATTTCTGGAGACATTTCCGTGCCACGCTTGCACTCTTCGCACAGCGTCCGCACCAATCGCTGAGCCAGGATGCAGTTGAGCGCGGATACAAAGTTATAAGGTTCGACGCCCATGTTCAGGAAGCGGCCCAGCACGTCGACCACGTTGTTCGCGTGCACGGTGGTGAAAACCAAGTGGCCGGTCAGGGCGGATTGGATAGCGATCTGTGCCGTCTCGTTATCGCGAATCTCGCCCACCATGATCTTGTCAGGATCATGGCGCAATATGGACCTCAGACCGCGAGCGAAAGTCAGTCCGCGCTTTTCGTTTACCGGAATCTGGGTAACGCCGCGGAGCTGATACTCAACCGGATCTTCGATGGTGATGATCTTATCTTCGTCGCTTTTGATTTCTGAAAGCGCGGCGTAAAGCGTCGTGGTCTTCCCGCTACCTGTCGGTCCGGTCACCAGCACCATGCCGTAAGGCTCGCGGATGAATTTTCGCAGCCGCTTGATTTCGCGGTCCGCGAGCCCCAGGACTTCCAGCCGCAACTGGCGGAACTTCTCGTGCAGCGATTGCTTATCCAGGATGCGCAACACCGCGTCCTCCCCATGGATCGAAGGCATAATGGACACGCGGAAATCAATCGGACGCCCACGGTAGCGGACTCGGAAGCGGCCGTCCTGAGGGACGCGGCGTTCGGCGATATCCAATTCCGCCATCACCTTGATGCGGGTGATGAGGTTGGACTGGAATTCCCTCGCCAAGGGGGCCATCGCCTGCTGCAGGACGCCGTCAACCCTGAACTTCACCACCACGGAGTTGTCACGGCTTTCAATGTGGACATCACTCGCGCGCCGCTCCAGCCCGGCAAAGATGATGGAATCCACCAGCCGGATCATGGGGCTGACGTCTCGCTCCTCAACCAAGTGCTCGAGCGAAAGACCTTCGCCGGCGGCCTCTTCCTCGCTGATGACGTCCAGCCTAAACTCCTCGGTGGCCTCGTCCAGCACCCTCTGGGAAGGCTCTGTTTTTTTCAGGAAATCACGCACTTGGCTCGGCGGGGCCACACGAACAACCAATTGCCGGTCGAGCTTCATTTCCAACTCATCCAGCCGGGATAAATCGGTGGGGTCAGCCACCACGATAACTAACTGGTGATCGTGCGCCTCAAGCGGGAGAAACTGGTAATGGAGCATCGTGTCCAGCGGGATCGTGCGGAGTAATTCCCCGTCTGGACGACAATCCCGCAAATCCACAAAATCAAAATGATAGCGGGCTGCCAGTTGGCGCACTTGCTCGAATTCGGCGCTTAACTCCGGAGTCATTTCTCCCAACTTCCACCTCCCAACAAGTTGCTTTCAACAACCTCCAAAATCCTTCAGTGAACCTGCGCTGCCATGGAGAACAGGGGCAGGTAGAATGCCACCAGCACCGTCGCCACCACGATAGCCATGCCGGCGATCATAATCGGGTCCACTAAAGCCACGAGCGTGCCCAGATCAACGCTTACATCTTCCTCAAAGAACTCCGCCAGGGCCTCCAGCATATTGGACATGGCACCGGTAGATTCGCCCACTTCCATCATATCCAGAGCAAGGGGAGGGAACAAACCGCATGGGCGCAGGCTGGCGCTGAGCGCGCGACCGGCGATCACCTCCTTTCGAGCTTTCGCAATCGCCTCTGCCATCAGGGGGCTGGTCACCGAGTCTTTCGCGGTCTCCAGCGCGGAAACAATGGGGATGCCACCCTGTAACAGAGTGGAGAGTGTCCGCGCGAATTCCGCCACGGAGAACTTCAGCAAGAGTTTCCCCACCAGGGGCATGGTGAACTTTGCGCGTTCCCATGCGAGGCGCACGCGCCGGGAACGAAATACCCCGCGCGTCCCCATCACGGCCAGCACGATCCCCACCAGAATGACCGGCGCGAAATGCTTCACCCCCTGTGACAGGGAGATCATGAAGACTGTAAAGGCCGGTAATTGCACCTCGAGCTCAGCGTAAAGCATGGCGAATTTCGGAACGACGAAAGTGATAATAAAAGAAATCAAAACCACCAGGAAGGTCATCAGGAAGGCAGGATAAATGAGGGCGGACAGGAACTTCTTGCGGAAGGTGCGCGAAGTCTTCTGATACGTGAGGTAGTGAGCGAGAACCCGGTCCAGGCTGCCGCTCCGCTCCCCGGCACTGAGTGTCGCGCAATACATTTTGGGAAACCGGCCCACCGATTCGAATGCCTCGGAAAGCAGCGCCCCCGCCCGAACTTTCTCCTGGACTTTGTTCAATGCCCCCCGGAGCGCTTCGCTCTGGGCTTGACCGGCCAACAATTCCAGGGATTTTTGCAAAGGCAGTCCGGATTTCGAAAGGGTCAGGAATTGTTGATTAAAGAGGAGGAATTCGTCCGGCTTGATGCGGCCTCCCCTTCCAGGAGCCCACCGCGCGCTCAAGGTCTCTTTGGACCGAACGGAGAAAACGTAGAACCCTTCGTTTCTCAGCCGATGACGTAGTTCAGCTTCCGAACCAGCCTGCTCCGTCTGGACCAAGACCTTGCCCGTGCCCGTCCCGATTTTGCAAACGAATTCAGCCATTGCAAGTCGAGGAGTCAAGGAGTCGAAGAGTCGAAAAGTTGAAGACGCATTGGCCGAAACTATTGACCGCCAACTCTTCAACTCCTCGACTCTTCGACTCTCAACTGCCCTCCTCACCAACCGCTATAAGGCGTCCCATCCAGCCCAATCTCATCCGACCCGCTATGCACATCCACTATTCCGGACGCGGCTTGGCTGGGATTCACCGGGACATCCTCAACATCCGTGCGCCAGGTTTGGTTCGACCCGGTGAAAGGATCCACAGGAAGCCCGCTCCGCAGGTAACCCGCATCCACTAACTCATCCAGGGATGTGGGTGGACGTTGCTTATCCAGAGTAAATTCGTCGATGAGTTTCCGGAGCGTGTACAAATCATCCTTCATGACCGCCTCCCGCGCATGCACGATGGCCAATTGAAAAAGAGGCATGGACATGGTAGCGAGGATCAGGAGCAGCGTCAGGACCACCATCAGCTCGAGAAGCGTGAAGCCCCGCGTGTTGGAGCGGGAAACTGGGAGTTCGAAATTTGAAATTGGAAATTTGAAACGGGAAGCTGGGAGCTCAGAATTTGAAATTTGAGATTTGAGATTCGGAATTCGCAGGGGGTGAACCGGCGATGGCTCCAAACCTAACTTGCTCTCCCGCTGCCTTTGGAAATCGAAATTTGAGATTTGAGATTTGAAATTCGCTGGACGACACGCCCGCCCGGGCCCCCAAGGCCATCCCCTGAAGACGAGTTTCCGGTTTCGAGTCTCGAATCTCGAACTCTTACCAATCACTGTACTTCGTCCCATCCAAGGCGGTCCCATCGCTCTTGGAATAAACGTCAAAAACGTTCTCGCCGCCCCAGCTCCGCGAGTCAGGGTCATCCTGCATGGAGCGCATCCCCCATTCGGGCGCGTCAGTCATCGGGTCGACAGGCATCTTGCGAAGGAACTTGTACTTCGCCGTAGCAGTTCCCTTCAGCGTGACACCATCAACGAGCGTCTGAAGGTCCGGAGGATAACCAAAGGTGTCTGCCTTGACGGGTATCATCTCATGGTCCGCAAAGTCCTTGTAGTGGTCGATGGCTTCCCGCATTTCCCGCAGATCTCTCCGCAGCTCAACCTCTCTAGCCCGCTGGATCTGCACGCGGGCCAAAGGAAGAGCAACGGTTGTCAGGAGCAAGATGATAGTAATTGACGCCATCAGCTCCACAAACGTAAAAGCGGAGTCTGCCAAGTGATGGTAGTCAGTTGTGTGCTCGTGCATGCTCATTGCGGTTCGCCGGGCGGTTGTCCAGGGACTTCAGGTCCGGGTACCGGCTGAAATCCTGCTGGCTGGGGTTCGCCGGCTAAGGTCACGTTGCTTCGTGCGCCCAAAGGGGGTTCAGGCAGGCGGACGACGCGGGGAGTCAACATGACCAGGACCTCCGTTTCCTGTCGTTCGACATGCTCGGTGGAAAACAGGTAGCGCAAAAACGGAACGTCGCCGAGGAACGGCACGCCAGCCACAGTATTAATCATGCTGGTTTGAATCAAGCCTCCGAGCACACTCACTTCACCTTCCTTCAGGCGAATGTCATGCTCAATCTTGCGCTCGCCGAAAGTGGGTTCGCTCACCCCTGCGATGGTGACGTTCGCGCCCAGGGAAGAAATCTCGATCGAGGCGTGGATCGCCACCTCGCCATTAGCGAGCAGGTGTGGCGTGAGTTCCAGTTTTACGCCCACGTCCTGGAATTGAAACTGCGTGCTGGCCAGCAGGCCGGTAGTCCCACTCGACGTAGTGCCGCCCAGCGAGGGCAGGAAACTGCCCGTGGCGTAAGGAACGCGCTGGCCAATGCTGAGCTTGGCGGTCTGGCCATCCGTGGAGCGGACCTGTGGGTTCTGGAGAATATGAGTACCGGTGTCGTTCAATACCGCGTTAGCAACAGCACTGGGCACCACGAGGGCGTAGTCTTTGATGCCAAGGGTGTTCAGGCTGATGCCAGTCGAAGTGGTGGTCGATGACGATGAACTAGGAGGAGCGAATACCAGTCCACCCTGCAATCCAGGTGTTATCGTGCCCGAGGACGTGACCGTGGCAGGATACAGGCCCAGGTCTCGAGCCCGGTCGTGGTCGGCTTCCACGACCGCCACATCCATCACGATCTCAGCTTTGCTGCGGTCAAGATCGTGGACAAGCTGTTCAGCAGCCGCAACTTTCTGCGGCGTATCGCGGATTATGATAGCGTTTGAATCCGGGTTGTCGACAATTCTTTGCAGTCCCAGAACTTGTTTCAAAGCTGTGGTGATGGCGGTGCGGTCCGCTGCCGCCAAGGGGTTGGAGAGGTAAATCGTTTTGAGTTCATCCACATCGTAGTCCCGGCGATCGGTGGGCGTATCCGGAACCACCAGAATTGTGTTGGACGTGATCGCTCTCCAAAAGGTGTGAGTTTGCAAGGCGACAATATTCAGCGCCTCCTCAACCTTCACGTTGGAAAAATCCTCAGAAAGCGGGCCGGGCCGAAAGGTAGAGGTGAAGGCAACATTCAGGTTGGCAAGTTTCGCCAGGGCCTCGAAGACTTTGCGGCTGTCGGCCGAGACGCGGAAGTGGGCCAAGGGCTCCTCAGGGAAGGCTTTCAACTTAATAGGCGGCGCATTCGCCGCTTCGTCGTTGGCCTTCAGGGCTTGCTTGAGCGCGGTCTCGCGGGCCTGCTTGGCCGCAATCTGGGCCGCCGCCACCTTGGCCAGTTCCTGAGCTGCGGCCTCATTGGTGGGATCAATGCTAACGGCCTTCTGGAATTCGCCGGACGCATCGTCCGGGCGTCCCTCCCTCAAGAAACGCTGTCCTTGCTTGAGGTGTAATGCTGCGGCTTGGACCCGAACCAGCCTTTCGTGAATGATGATCTTGGCGTTTTCAGGTTGGTCACGGCCTGCTTTTTCGTAATTGACCAATGCGGTATCCCAGTCCTTGCGAAGTTCCGCCTTTCGCGCTTCACGTAACGCCACATTGCCGGCGCTACATGCCACCAGCCCTAACAAGCCGAGACAAGAAGCGAAGATGCGCAATTCTTTTGCCAGCATTTCCTGCTCCCGCAACTCTAAACCATTACCTTACAGTCGCCATTATGAATGACGGTAAGCAATAACACAAGCGGGCACGAGTGTCTGTAAGGTTACTTTCGTACCAGCACTGCGCCAAACCTTTTTCAAGCTGCGGTCGGGAAGATCGACCAGGAGATCGATGCCAAGCAAATCCTCCGACCGCGCACTCCCAGAGAGTTAGACGCCAAAAGCATCCCCCGCGGTTAGCTCCCTCGTGAGTTTTCTCGAGTCACCAACTGAAGCCCTACTCTTCCCGGCTGCGCTTGGGGCAATCGACGAAGGCAGAAACTCGAAATTAGAAACTGGCAACCTTGGTCCTTTAGTTTCAGATTTCTGGTTTCGGGGTCCACTCAATGCCTCACAAATCACCGGTTTATGGCCATATTTTTCGCTTTGATGGGGCTTTCTGGCGCTCAAAAACCAGTTCGTTTTGCGCCCTTAGAAGAGCTAACTCCTTTCTTTTCAACAGATCCTTAGCTTTGTTCCATCTATTTAGTATCTTTTTCGAATCTTCACTCTATCTTCCGCGACGGCCGGGCCGACTTTCGAACCTCTTTCGCGCGTTCCGCGGCAGCGTTCTCCATAGGTCAACCGCCATAGCCTATCACAACTCGCGCCTCGTGTCAAGGGCAAAAATGCGGGAGTCAGGAGCCAGAAGGTTGGCACAAAGCAGAAGCGGTCCGTGGAATCCCAGCAAAAGCCACCCTGACAAGCCAAGTCCCTGCTCCCCTTCCTTTCCCCAACCTCTAGTCCCCAGTACCCAGCCCCTGTGACCTCAAACCCTCTCTCCTGACTTCCTCGCGGCTGGCGCGACTGCTGTCATCCTGAACGCAAGGCATCACTTCCCTGTCATGCGCCCTTCAGAGGTCGTAAAGGCCGGCGAAGAAGAAACGGGAGACGGTGCATGGCGTGCAGTGGTACAATACCGCCCACAACCGAGCTGGAGAAAGGAGCTGATCGTGGCAAAGGTCTTGCGTTGTCGTGATCTGGGAATGAACTGCCCCAAGGAAATTTGCGCCCAGACCGAAGACGAACTGTTGAAACTTGCTGCCGAACATGCTGAAAAGGATCACGGATTTCCCCCCTCCATGATACCGCCCTCTATCATGGCAATGGTGAAAGCCTCGATCAAAGACGAATAGCGCCCTCAAGGCTTCCAAACGACACGCCGGGTAATCTTCGAGTTTGACTACTGGCTCGGTGGAGGCGGTTCCGCAAGCACCAGGGCCGCGCCGACGTTCAGGCGCTCGCCGAGCGGGAGTTGGGGCTGGGTTTAGGGACGGCGATCACCTCAAAACTGACGTCGTCCTGTCAAGCGGTGATTGCCGGTTTGTGCTGGCGGCAGATTTGGTGCCCGTAGCACTTGTTCCAAAACTCTTCGTACCTCGCGAATAATTTCTGCGATCATCACTCGACCGAAGATGGCAGGATGGGACCCTCGAGCTCCAATTCCTTCCTTGTTCCTCTTGACTCTCGTTACTTACTGCCAGTCGCTATTCACTGCTCGCGACACTTATCGCAGTAACCGCCGGCTTCCACCCGAACAACCTTGATACTGAAGCGGCGCTCGCGTTCGATCTGCCCCTTAAGTTTCTCGAAAAGCGAACTTTCAAATTCTTGAATACGACCACACTTGAGGCATGCCAAGTGAATATGATCCCGACTCGCCTTCGCCTCGTAAAAGTGCTTCCCACCCTCCAAATGCATCAGGTCAAGTTCGTCCACCAAGCCGTATTTCTTCAACATGGCCAGGGTTCGATAAACAGTCACCTTATTCAGTGTGGGATCTTGGCCCCTGGCACGCTCCCAAAGAGCAATGGCATCCAGGTGGCTCTCCGCGCTCTGGATTATCTGAATCAGGAGACGCCGCTGATGCGTCATCCGCACCCCGCGCGAAATCAACTCCTGCTCGAGAGAACGCCGCACATCCTTCGATTCACCTGGCATGAGCCCCAGCCGCCTTCGATTTGCCAAGATAGGCGATAGCATAGTTTCGCCTCCGGTGGATGACCTGTCAACCAGTTTTAACGCGTGAAGCGTTGCCTCCACACTTGGTCGGGAATTGCAATCGAATCATTCCTTGGCGGGGATTCCAGGCAAGGGCAAGACCAAAAGCAAAGCCCCCGTAGGTAGGTACGGGGGCTTGGGAATTACGGTCTGAAATCCTGTCCAGACCGGCAAGAGTAGGAGCGAAGGTTACGGCGTGGGAGCAGGAGCGGTAGTGGTAGTGGTCTTCTTTACCTTCGCCGCCTTCGTCGCCTTCGTCTTCTTCGTCTTCTTCTCAGTAGTCTTCGGGGCTTCCGTTGTCGCCGGAGCCTCCTGTGCGAACACTGGCATAGCCAGCGAGAACGCAACCGCAAAAGTGAACAGCAATACCAAGAGTTTCTTCATGCTAGGTCTAGACCTCCTTATGATTTTCTTTCCCTTCTGCTTAGAGCAAGGCGTGGGCCACTTTTCCGCAATTGCACTGGATAGCGCCAAACAACTCAAATACCAGAAGTTATGAGTACTCGGGTGCAAGGCGGCGCCAGATAACGCGAGACCCAAGTCCATCGTCATACACGAATTCGTATGTGCCGCGCACCAAATGAATCAGGAGACGCCACTGATGCGTCATCCGCACCCCGCGGGAAATCAACTCAGGCTCGAGAGAACGCCGCACATCCTTCGATTCACCTGGCATGAGCCCCACCCCTCTTCGATTGCCACGATAGGCGATAGTATGATTTCGCTTCCGGTGGATGAACTGTCAACCGGTTTAGACGCGAAGCGTTGCCTCCACTCTTGATCGGGAATTGCAATCGGATCATTCCTTGGCGGGGATTCCTTGGCAAAGGCAAAACCAAAAGCAAAGCCCCCGTAGGTAAGTACGGGGGCTTGGGAATTACGGTCTGAAATCCTATCCAGACCGGCAAAAGTAGGAGCGAAGGTTACTGCGGGGGCGCAGGAGTGGTTTCAGTTTTCGTCTCAGTCTTCGTCGTGGTCGTCTGTGACGCTTTCACCATTCTCACCGACACGACGTGGATCTCACCCTTGTCCGCATAGACGTGGGCCTTTACGCTGACGTGATGACCTTCATGACCCTTGAGCGCTTCCGGATTCCGGACCGTCCAAGCTTTCTGGTCCTTGTCATTAGTGAACGTTTTCCCGTCGTCACTTACGGTGCCATGAAGCGTCATCAGCTTCGTGGTGGTCGTGGTGGTCGTCTCAGTCTTCGTCTGAGTCTCCTGTGCGAACGCCGGCATAGCCAGCGCGAACGCAACCGTGAACGTGAACAGCAATATCAAGAGTTTCTTCATGCTAGGTCTAAACCTCCTTATGAATTTCTTTCTCTTCTGCTTCGGGCAAGGCGTGGGCCACTCTTCCGCAATTCCACTGGATAGCGCCAAACAACTCAAATACCAGAAGTTATGAGTACTCGGGTGCAAGCCGGCGCTAGATGACGCGAGACCCAAGTCCATCGTCATACACGAACTCGTATGTCCTTGGCACCAAATGGAGCAAAAAAAGCAAGCACAGGATGTCCGAGAGCGGTCTGGCTCTTGTTGCAGAGCTAGCCTTCTTGGCTGAAGTCACAGTAGAATAGGGAGATTCGGTCCAACTCAGTTGAGCATCTAACAGTAACTAATGCCGCGAAACAATGGATGCCGATACGCAGTCCCGCTCCTCACCATAGCAATCCTCCTGGAGATTGCACTCAGCCTTTGTGCTGCGATGCCGCCAACCCAGACCCTTAAGGGCGAGGTGCTGGGAGACAAGAACGCTCCGATTGCAGGGGCAGCCTGCACGCTCGCCGGTCCCGGGTTGCCCGAAGAAGGGCGAACCCAAACAACCGGAGAAAAAGGCGGCTTTGAATTCACGGGGCTGACCCCTGGGAGCTATGATCTGACTTGCGCAGCGCTCGGATATCAGCCTCTGATTCAGAAGGATATCGGGATCGCCGAAGGACAGGCGCCGTTTGTCCAGGTCGTCTTGCCCCGCGAGGTAGTCGTCCATCAAAAGGTGGAGGTAAAGGAGAAGGCGCCCGCTGTCTCTTTGGAGACCACCGCACCACCGGCCACGATCAGCTCAGGGGAGCTTCGGACGTTGCCCTTGGTGGAGCAAAAATTCCTGGCGGCTTTGCCGCTTGTGCCGGGAGTTATTCGGACCCCCGATGGGAAAATAAACATCAAAGGCGTCACTGAGAATCAAGGCATGTTGCTCATTGACTCTGCGGAGACCGTCGATCCGGTTACGGGAAGTTTTTCGATTCAGGTTCCCATCGATGCGGTGGAATCTGTGGAAGTTCAGAAGACCGCCTATCAAGCGCAGTATGGCCGCTTTAGCGGCGGGCTGACCAGCGTCCAAACCAAAGCTCCACTGGACCGATGGAACTGGGAACTGAATGACTTTCTTCCCAGCGTGCGCATCAAGAGCGACCACATCGTGGGTATTTCCGACGACTCACCACGCCTTAGCTTCACCGGCCCTGTCGTCGGAGATAAACTGAGTTTCTCAGAATCCTTCATGTACGACCTCAATAAGCAGCCTGTGCGCGGGTTGGCTTGGCCGCATAACGAGATCAAAAAGCAAGGGGTCGATTCGTTCACGGATCTCTATTACGTTTCTTCTCCCCAAAATCTCATGACCGCCAACTTGAAGGTGTTTCCGTTGCGCGAGCAATACGCCAATATCGACTCTTTCATACAGCAGTCCGCATCCTCCGACTATGCGCAGAGCGGATTCTCAGTTGGCGCTACAGACAGGTACATGTTCTCCAACGGCGGGGTGCTGACGACCCTCTTCCAGTACACCGACTTCGACAGCTATGCGCACGGGCAAGGTTCACAGGATATGGTCCTGACGCCGGACAATTGGGAAGGAAACTTCTTCAACGCCTGGACTCGGGCTAGCACCCAGCAAGAACTGCTCCAGAATTATCAATCCGGGAAGAAAGATTGGGCCGGCCGACACACCCTCAGGGTAGGGGGGGAATTCGTTCATCGCTCCTATAACGACCTCAGCAAATCCCATCCTGTGCAACTCCTGAGGCCAGACGGTTCGCTTGCCGAACTCATAACCTTCCAGGGAGGAGGTGTTTTGAACGCTAAAGATACGGAATTGGCCGCATTCGCCCAGGACCACTGGGCCTTTAACGACCAGATCGCCCTTGATTACGGGGCGCGCTTTTCCGGGCAGACGCTCGGCGCGCATGCTGCATTCGCCCCCCGCCTGGGCTTGGCCTATTCTCCGGGACGCAATGCCAAGACGATTATCCGATCGGGTATCGGCCTCTTCTACGATCGCCTGCCGCTGCTGGCCGGTGATTTCACCCAGAATCTCACGCGTGTTGTCACTTATTACGACACTCTGGGAAACCCGCTCGGCCCGCCCATCGTTCTCCAGAACTTCTACGAGAAGAAGGACGAGCACGGAATCGTTGTGCCCTCGAACAACCGCCTCGACAGCACGCCGTTCAACTTGACCTGGAACGTGGAGATGGACCAGGAGATTCGGCCCAACGTGATGGCACGGGTGAATTATCTCAGTAGTCGCTCCTACGAAGAGTTCATTGTCAATTCGCTGTACAATGCCCCCGGCGGCCCCGTCCTCCTCCTCAGCAACACCGGCGCGTCGCGCTATCACGAGCTTGAAACCACCCTGCGCGTCAGAGCTCGAGAGAATGCCGACTTCAACATTTCGTATGTTTACAGCCTTTCCCGCGGAGACCTGAACACGCTCTCCGCCGTTTACGTGCCCTTTGAACAACCGGTCATCCGTCCCGATTTTTTCGGGGCCTTGCCCAGCAACGTCCCCAACCGGCTC
>Ga0208189_1000541_pt1 | contig 20351 bp, 16 predicted proteins | sample June2015DPH_10_5_FD_184702 | JGI IMG/M metagenome (GOLD analysis project Ga0208189, IMG submission 184702) | Peatland microbial communities from SPRUCE experiment site at the Marcell Experimental Forest, Minnesota, USA - June2015DPH_10_40... | ecosystem: Environmental > Terrestrial > Soil >... | reverse complement strand
ACCCTTCAGCCGTCATGACTTAGTCCCGACTTTTACAGACCTGGCACTGACTTAGTCGTGACCTAACATTCATCGATTGAAGACTTTAGACTTTTTTCGTACACAAAGGGAGTACACCGATGACCGACCCAGCCGAACTCACCGAGATCACCATCAAGCGTTTTCTCTGCCGGCCTATCCCCGCCAAAGCGCCTTTTTCAACCCATAACCAGAATGTTTTGAATACTTTAGCTTAGACTTTTTGCAATCAATACTTTGGAAAGGTAAGTATCCCTTGACATAAGGTAAGACTTATGCGACACTGATCTTGCCATGAAAATACCACAGCCCATTCCGACCATTCGTCGCTTTACAATCAACGACTTCAACGAGCAATTCTTTGACAATGATGCCTGTCTAGACTGGCTGATGGAGCAAAGATACCCCGATAGCCGTGCGATTTGCTCGTATTGCAAAGTGGAGCGCAAACATCACCGGATCACGACGAAGAAAGCCTACGCCTGCGACTACTGTGGGACATACATCTCGCCGATGGCCGGAACGATCTTCGAGAAGTCCAGCACGTCGCTGCGCCTCTGGTTCTACGCGATGTACCTGATGTCAGCAACCCGTTGCGGTATCTCAGCAAAGCAGATTCAGCGCGAGTGTGGCGTTACCTACAAGACTGCGTGGCGCATGTTCAAGCAGATTCGCACCCTGATGTCGGAAGATTTCACCATGTCAGGCCCGGTTGAGATGGATGAGACGTTCTATGGTGCGCCAAAGAAGAACCAGCACGTCAATAAGCGCCAGCAGGGGACGCACAAGGACAAACAGCCCATCTTCGGCATCGTGGAGCGCGAGGGACGCGTTACAACAAAAGTTGTTGCCGATGTGAAGGAAAAGACCTTGCTGCCCATCGTCGCAGAGCGTGTGTTGCCAAAGAGCATCGTCTACACAGACAGCTATACGTCGTATGACAATGTGCGGTGGATGGGCAAGAGCTACAAGCATGAGCGCATCAATCACACTGCTGGAATCTACGTCATGGGACAGGTTCACACGCAGACAATCGAGGGATTTTGGAGCCTTCTAAAGCGCGGCATCGGCGGTGTCTACCACTCGGTTAGCACCAAGTATTTGCAGTCCTACTGCGATGAATACTCTTTCCGCTACAACCGCCGCGCTGGAAACGAACCGATGTTTACTTCGCTGCTGTCTCAGGTTGTGGCGCAGGCGGAATAGCCTTCCTGACCAGACGCGAAAAGTCCTCGCGTGTAATCGGGTGCATCTTCTCTTGAATGCCCGCAGACGGGATCAGAACGGCGCGTTTGCCGTTCTGTTTCTCTGCGTCTGTCAACTTCGTTGATGGACTCATAAATCCTCAAAATAATCCTACACCTTCGGCGACATCCAGATGTAGACTACTCCGCAAACTGTTAATAACCCAAGGCACAACAGTATGATGAGGAACCACCTCACTTCTCTACTTCTTTCCTTCATATACGGATCATCTGCTGCGCCTGATCCCATAAGGTTGGGACTCGAAGCCATCAGCGCGAGATGGTTTAGGGGCGTATGGATTTCAGGAATTGTCGTTGCGATTGGATGCATGTTTGAAATATGGGAAGTTGCCTTCGACCTCAAGAATTGGCGAAGGCACAGGAAAAAGCTCCCACTGTTACCGGAAAACCCTGGTAGCTGGATGTATCCAATGGCAGCTTTAGGTCTATTCCTGGTTGTAGGGGGAATTGTCAGTGAAACGATATTTGAAGTTCTATCTTCAAGCTCCGATGCTGCTATCCGCTCCCATGAATCAGACAAAATAACCACTGCTGAGAGCGATGCCGCAGATGCAACTACGAAGGCAACCGAGTTGGGCAATGAGACACAGGGACTCAAAACAGACGCTGCTAATGCCAAGCGCGATATGGTGAAGGCGCAACTGGAGCTTGCGCGGCTGACTGGGCCGATCCATGTGGTTCGCGTCATCAACGATGTAGCTAGACCTGATCCGATGAAGGGAATCAAGCAGCGAGTCCTATTGCGCTCGAATACGGTGATCGTTTTCCCCAAATTGCCTAAGGGCAAATCACTGGATTGGACACTGCTACTAACCCAAGATGAGGTCGGCAATCGCCAGTTCGGTACAGTTCCGAAAGTCATGCCAGGAGGAGATGCAAAGTCTCCATTCGGATATTCGCTGTTCCTCGATCCCCTCAGTACATGCACGCTGGACTTAACATCAGACGAACATGGCACCATAGATAGAACCTTTGGAGGAGCGAGCTGTCCCAATACTCCCACCAGTAAATAGACGCACCACTTCGCTGCCCAGTCACGGCACTTTGAGTATACCTTACTTGAGGGGATATTTACCTTTGGAAACACTATCGCCCAGTAATCGCATGATTCCAATCCACTTACGCCTAAAGAATCTACTTTGAATACTTTGGCTCTAATCGAATTGGAATGAACGCATTACAAGCAAATCGCCCATAGGGGGGAGGGGGGTGGGTTGGGCGAATAGAAAACGAAAAACCAGACAACAACTCTCGATCGGGAGCCAGATTGCATCGCCTCGCGCTCTAGCTCGATTCAGCCTGGTTTTTGAGCTTCTTCAGAAGCCACGCCATGTTTTTGCCCAGCGTCTTCATTGTCTGAATGCCTTCTTCATCCTTCTCGACATCGCCGATCTCGCGGCCAATGCCGATGTTCCAGTACGACGAGCCGGGCACGATCATCTCGCTGATGAAAAAGAAGTGGTTCAAGGCGTCGAAGGCATGGATCGCTCCCGCTCTGCGCACCGCGACGACGGCTGCGCCAACCTTGCGCCGGAAGATTCCTCCGTTCGCCTTGGAAACCAGACAGGCGCGGTCCATCAACGCCTTGATCTCCGGAGAGATGTCCGCCACATACGTCGGCGAACCGAGCAGGATGCCGTCCGCCTCCTCCATTTTCTGGATGTAGGCGTTTCCCATGTCGCCGGTCTGCGAACAGCGGCGGTCCTTCTTGGTGGAGCACTTGCGGCAGGCCAGGCAGCCGTGAATCTTGGCCCCGCTCAGTTGGATGAGTTCGGTCTCGGTCCCCTCGGCCTCCAGCTCCTTGAGAACGGTTCGAAGCAGGATGGCCGTGTTTCCGTTTTTTCTCGCGCTGCCGTTGAACGCAACAACCTTCGTCCGAGTTCCGTGCATGATGGCCGTCTCCCTTGCTTGCCATCAGGCTAGTGGCCGGATGGCTGCAGTTCCGTAGATTTCATTTTGCTCCTTTGGCGGCATCGATTGCGAAACGGGTGCCCTTCAATCTCGCGCAGATGGGATTTGATGTATCTTGAGCAAGCTATAATGGGGCCGTCTATCCCTTCACTCACGAGGCAATCTTGAAAACTTCGATGCTGCTTCGCACATTTGGCTATCTCTGTGTGACTGGATGTTCTTTGGCCCACACCTGCGTTGCTCAATCATTGAGGAACAGCGGCGCGTCCCCTGTTCTCGCCGTCGCCAAGAAGGAGATCGACCGCGACTTTGCAGAACTCAAGAAGCAGCCCGTCGCTCCTTACTATCTCAGCTACGAAATCATCGACTCGAATGTGGCCGCAGTCACCTCCACCTTTGGAGCCCTTGTAGACAGCAATTCCAGCCACCGCCGCGTTGCGCATGTCGCAGTCCGCGTCGGCGACTACGCGCTGGACAACACCCACCAGGTGCGCGGCGCTCGCGGGATGGACGTTGTGAGTGGCAACTCCATCGTCACCCTTCCCGTCGACGACGATCCGTTGCCCATTCGCTCCGCGCTGTGGCTGGAGACCGACCGGCGGTTCAAGCGTGCGCTCACCCAGTTCGCCGCCGTGCAAACCAACAATCAGGTCACCATCGAGCAGGAGGACAAGTCCGACGACTTCTCCCACGAGAAGCCCGAACAGTCCATCGAACCCATCCCCGCGATGCAGGTCGATCGCAAGCTGTGGGAGGAGAAGACGCGCAAGTACACAGCGCCGTTCCACCGCTACGGCGACATCTTCAACGCCACGGCCACCTTCACGGCCGATCAGGAGACGCGCTGGTTTGTCTCTAGCGACGGCTCCGCAATTCAGACCACGACCACCTTCTATCAGCTCTTCATCGAGGCCGCCTCCAAGGCAGCCGATGGAATGGAGCTTCCGCGTTACGAATCCTTCGCCGCGCTCTCGCCCCAGGGACTGCCCGACGACGCGACCGTGTTGAAGGCGGTCGACAAGATGATCGCAGACCTCAAAGCTCTGCGCGACGCGCCCATCGTCGATCCCTACACCGGCCCGGCGATTCTCTCCGGCCGTGCCTCAGCCGTCTTCTTCCACGAAGTCTTCGGCCATCGCATCGAGGGCCAGCGTCAGAAGAGCGAAACCGAAGGCCAGACCTTCAAGAAGATGATCGGCCAGCCAGTTCTTCCTGCCTTCCTCTCCGTCGACTTCGACCCCACGCTCAAGCAATACGGCGGCGTGGATCTGATCGGCTCATACGCCTTCGACGATGAAGGCGTAAGAGCGCGGCCCGTGGTCGCGGTCAAGGACGGCGTTCTGCAGAACTTTCTGATGGGCCGCTCGCCCATCGAGGGCTTTCCCAACTCCAACAGCCACGGTCGCGCGCAGGCCGGACTGCAGCCCGTAGCGCGTCAGTCGAACCTCGTCATCGTCAACTCAAAGCCGGTCTCGCGCGAGCAACTCAAGCAACTCTTGATCGCGCAGATCAAGGAGCAGAACAAGCCCTTCGGCCTCTTCTTCGACGACATTCAGGGCGGATTTACCCTGACGGGTCGAACCACTCCCAACGCCTTCAACGTACTGCCGATCATGGTCTACCGCATCTATCCCGATGGCCGGGAGGAGTTGGTGCGCGGCGTGGACCTGGTCGGCACGCCACTCACCGTCTTCAGCAAGATCCTTGCCGCCGATAACGAGAAGGCTGTCTTCAACGGGATTTGCGGAGCCGAGTCCGGTTCGATTCCAGTCTCGGCCAGCGGTCCGGGAATCCTGATCTCCCAGATCGAAGTTCAGAAGAAGGCGAAGTCGCAGGAGCGACCGCCGATCCTTCCCCCACCCTTCGCGGCGGCGCCAGGAGGTGCAAAATGAAGAAGCAGGTTATTGCTCTTACCCTCTTCGTTCTCGCTTCGGCTCCGCTGGTTGCGCAGCAGGATGATGTTGAGTCCCGCGCCATGCGCGACGAGATGCAGCGCTCCATGAAGGATCTGCGCCTCGAATCGATGGAGTGTCCGTACTACATTGCATACAAGATTGTGGACAGCGATCGCATGGTCGCTCATGCCAGCCTCGGCTCGCTTACCTCCAGCGGCGAGTCGCGCAACCGCTCCCTCAGCGTCACGGTGCGCGTTGGCAGCTACGACCTCGACAACAGCAACTTCATCGGCGGCATCGGCGGAATGGCGGAGCTGATCGTCTCGCTGGGCAACAGCATCCTTCCTATCGACGACAACTACGACGAACTGCGCCGCAAGATATGGCTCGCCACCGACGCGGCCTACAAGAAAGCGGTAGAAGACCTTTCTGCAAAGAAGGCCGCGCGGTTGAACAGCAACTACGTAGAGACGGTCCCCGACTTCAGCCGGGAGCCCGCACGCCAGGAGTCGGAGACGCTGCCGCCGATCGTCGAAAAACTCAGCGATGCCGAGCGTCTGGTGCGCGACGCCTCCGCTATCTTTCTCAAGTTGCGGTCAGTCGAAACCTCCGAGGCGGAGTTCGAAGTCGACAATGGTTCGGAGCGCTTCCTCAACAGCGAAGGCACAACCTACTTCCGTCAGGTTCCCGAGGTGTACTTCCACGCCTCGGCCTCGCTGCAGAACAGCAACGGCGAAACCTTTACCGACATGGACTCCGAACACGGACGCTCGCTGAGCGGTTTTCCTAGCGAAGCGACGGTCCTTCAGAACACGCAGGAGATCGCTGATCGACTGACCGCCCGGCTGAAAGGAAAGTCGGCCAAGCGCTACAACGGCCCTGTGCTGGTGGAAGGGAAGGCGGCCGACGAGCTCTTCGCTGCTCACTTCGCCAATCAGCTCTCGGCACGGCACTCGAACTCTGGCGTCGGCTCGCTTCTCGCGTTACTTTCCGGGAATGCTTCCAGCCAGACCAGTTCGAACTCCAGTATGCTCAATAAGGTGGGTAGCCGCGTCCTTCCCGATTTTCTGACCGTAGTCGACAACCCGCAACTCTCCCAGTCGGACGGCCAACCCCTCTTCGGCAACTACAAATTCGACGAAGAGGGCGTGCCTTCGCAGGAGACTGTGTTGGTCGAGAACGGTATTCTCAAGAGGCTGCTCACTTCGCGAGCGCCCGTTCGCGGAATGCTGCAGAGCACGGGAAACATGCGCGAGTTGGGCGTGCTGCCGGGCAACCTGTTCGTCAACGCGTCGAAGTCCTCGTCCCACGAAGAACTGAGGAAGCAACTGATCGATCTGGTCACGTCGCGAGGCCTGGAATACGGCATGATTCTTCGCCGGTTCTCGGGCACTACGGCCATCGAAGCCGCTCGCGTCTACCCCGACGGCCACGAGGAGTCGGTTCGCGATGCGCGAATTTCGGATGTCTCCCCCAGCTCCTTCAAGGACATCCTGGCTGTCTCCAAGGACCGCACGGTCTATACCACACACGCGTCGGCAACTTCGCTCGTCGGGCTTTCGTCCCTCGCGAACGCCGACCTCATCACTTACATCGTGCCTGACCTGCTCTTTGAAGACATGACCGTGGAGCATACCTCGGGCGATACACCCAAACCACCCGCGATCCCCAGTCCTCTGGCTTCAAATTGAGACATCGGAATTCTGTCCAGGGCGCTCCAGCTAAAGCGGTTTACGCGGCATTCAGTGCCCATCGATTTGTCTTCTATCACGTAAGGAACGAACTCAACGATTCATATCACTTCAAATTAAGTGATTGGCAACCGAAGCCGCCGCCCTCTCGATTGCTGTTTGCCGTCAGAAAGAAATCTGTGCAGCAATCTCCACTTCCCGCTGCGTATAAACGCGCGATGTGATAGAACGTCCTAACGCCGCGCGTTTTTACCGTCTGCAATGCGTACATTATCCGGGACGATATTTGAACAGAGTCGCGAGAAGGGAATGGTCTTATGAATTCGAACGAATCAAGCAACGGAGGAATATCCCGACGCACGGCGATTGCAACCGGGTTGGCGGCGCTGGCGGTCCCTCGCTATGCGACAGGTGCTGCGGCGCAGGACGCAGGGCAGAAGCTGCGGATCGCATGCATCGGCGTGGGTGGCGTGGGGCAGGACTATGTGGCCGGATGCAGCGCCGAGGAGATTGTCGCGCTGTGCGACCTGGATCACGAGTTCTCCGCGCCCGCGTTCAAGCTCTATCCAAAGGCGCGACTATACAAGGACTTCCGGCAGATGTTTGACAGGGAAGAAAAGAACTTCGACGCGCTGATTGTCGCGACGCCGGACCACTGGCACTCTCACCTAGCGCTGGCGGGCCTTGCCATGAACAAGCACATCTACTGCGCCAAGCCGATCACACGGACGATTGCCGAGGAGCGGCGGGTGAAGGCTGCGTGTCTTCAGTCCGGGGTGACGACCAAGGCGAGCATTCAGGACTCCTGTACCTCGCCTGCCCGGGCGACGACAGAGTTGTTGATGAGCGGAGCAATCGGGCCGGTCCGCGAGGTGCACTTCTGGACCGGAACGCACAGCCCCAGCGGGTTGGCGCGACCGGTAGAGGCGCAGACGCCGCCTGCGGGGATGGACTGGGACCAGTGGTGCGGGCCGTCGCCGGCGCGTCCGTACAACAAGATTTATCACTATGGGAGCTGGCGACCGTGGTGGGACTTCGGCACGGGCAACCTAGGCGACGTCGCCTGCCACTCGCTGCATGTGTTCCACGACGAGCTGGAACTGGGCACGCCGGACTGGATTGCGGCCAACGCCTGCCAGTCCTTCTCGCTGGCGGGCGCGGTGGAGAACAGCGAGTGCTCAAGCATCGCCAACTTTGTCCAATGGCACCTGCCGGCGCGCGGCAAACACCCGGAGACGATGGCGTACTTCTACGATGGCGGCCTTCAGCCACCACGACCGTTGAGCATGCCTCTCGATATGGGGATGCCGGGGCGAGGCGTGATGTTCGTCGGCGACGAGGGCGTTCTAGTCTCCGCGTTCTATGGGGGCAGCCCATGGCTGCCCGATCACACGCTGTCGCAGCCGGGCCAGAAACTGCGAGGCCTGCCCGGCGGCCAGCTCCTGCCGGAGAGCCGGTTCAAGGACTTCAAGCAACCTGAGCCGACCCTGACGCGATGCGAGCGAGTGGACCACTACGCCGAGTGGATACGGAGCTGCAAGGCCGGCAAGAAGTCGATTACTCCGGTGGAATACGCCTGCGGACTGACGGAGTTCGCCCTGCTGGGAAGCTTGGCCGAGCGCAGATACAGCACGCCCGGAGTGCGCAGCGGAGCGGGCTATGGGCAAAACAGCCGATCGGACTCAGCCGTTGTGTGGATTCCCGCGTCCAGCGACGGCCATGTGCACTTGCCCGACGCACCTCCGGTGGCGAGCACCGCCGCGTATGCGCCGCGCTACTGGCGAACATCCAAGGTGCTGCTTTGGGACGCAAAGGCGATGCGGTTCACCAACGACGACGTTGCCAACGGCTACGTCGACATGCCCTATCGCAAGGAGTGGGACTATAAGGTGTAGGGAAGGCCTGAATCAAACCTTCGCGAAGATTGCAATCGCCGCGCCCGGCCAGTCGCCTCGCTCACGCAGGGAGTTCGTCGTCGAGCGACTGCGAAAGGACTTCGTCGCGGCGGGCAGCGCGCCAGGCCGTAAGTTTCGTCTGCAACGCGGGGTCGGTGGCCGCGAGGATCTCGACGGCGAAGAGTGCGGCGTTGGCTGCTCCGGCAGCTCCTATGGCGAAGGTGGCCACGGGAACGCCCTTGGGCATCTGGACGATCGAGAGCAGGGAATCGAAGCCCTGGAGGGCAGTTGCCGCAATAGGAACCCCGAGGACCGGGACGGTCGTCTTAGCGGCGAGCATTCCGGCGACGTGGGCGGCGCCACCCGCGCCTGCGATGATGACGCGTAGGCCGCGGGATGCGGCCGATTCTGCGTAGGCAAACATCTGATCGGGTGTGCGGTGCGCCGAGATGATGCGGGCCTCATGGGGCACGCCGAACTCGCGCAAGACGTCCACGGTTGCGCGCATTACCGCATAATCGTTGCGGCTGCCCATGAGAACTGCGACGAGAGGCCTGGTCTGCGATTTTGTCTTCATGGCAGAGATTATACGGTCCAAGCTGCCCGCGCTGTTGCGATCTGGGTTCCGGTCCGCGGACCCAGTTGCCGGCACTCCGTTCCATGGGCAATTTGCGGGAAGAGTCTCAGGGGACGGAGAAACGGTTGGCAAACGAAAGTTGCTGCTATTTCGCCATATATTCCTTTTCGTTGCCCTCCCCCCCACCCCCCCCTAGAGGTGGTAATTATATAGTTGACAAATCAAGTTGATTGCCTTAGTATAAATGCTATGAAGACACCGAAGACGCTGCAACAGGCAATCATCCACTTCTCCGATGCTGATAACTGCCTTGAATTCATGGCGATGCACCGATGGCCCGATGGAATCGTAACCTGCCCAACCTGCGGGCGCAAGGACGTTTCGTTCCTTGCGAACCAGAAGAAGTGGCAGTGCAAGAGCGCCCATGCCAAGCGCCAGTTTTCCGCGAAGGTTGGAACCATTTTTGAGGACTCCCCGCTGGGCCTTGAGAAGTGGCTCCCCTGCGTCTGGCTCATCACCAACTCCAAGAACGGCGTTAGTTCCTGCGAGATCGCCCGGTCGCTTGGCGTGACCCAAAAGACTGCATGGTTCATGCTGCACCGCATTCGTTTTGCCATGAATGAGAATCCGTTCAACATCTACAATGGCAAGCTCGGCGGGTCGGACGGCGGCGCTGTTGAGGTCGATGAATCGTTTGTTGGAGGCAAGCTCACCAACATGCATAAGGGTCGTGCGAAGAAGATGCAGGAGACCCGCGCAGCGGTTGACCCGGACGAATACTTTCAGCGGTACGCGAACAAGACTCCCGTTATGGGGATGTTCGACCGTGAATCCCGGCAAGTACGGGCTATGGTCATTCCGAATGTGAAGCGCGAGACTTTGCAAAATGAAATCCTCAAGAACATCAAATACGGCTCGAAGGTCTATACCGATTCAGCCGTGAGCTACAACCGCACCGGCTGGCACTACGTTCACGACACCGTGAATCATGCCGAGTGCTACGTTAGGGGCCAGGTTCATACCAACAGCCTCGAAAACTTCTGGAGCCTCACCAAGAGAAACCTTGCTGGCACTTATGTTGCGGTCGAGCCATTTCACTTGGATCGTTACCTCGATGAGCAGATGTTCCGTTTCAACAATCGCCTGAATATGAGTGACGCAGACCGCTTCTCCAAGGCTCTGTCACAGGTGGTAAACCGTCGTCTCACTTACGCCGAAGTCACCGGCAAGGTGGGAGGGACGGCCAACTAATCCATTCAGGAAACCGCGTGGGCGGAAGCCGAAGACTGCTTAGGCGGTCTTCCTCGCCCGCGTTTTCCCGTGCGTTCTGCTTCCATAGCACGTTCCTGTTTCTCCGCGTCCATAGCAGCTTTCACAGCGGCAGGATCAGCCTTTAGGATCGTTCCCATTGCATTGCTGAAAGTGTTGAATTCATTACTGGTTTTCTTCATCAATATATCCCCACATTCGTCATAGTATGCATCACAATCCAAAGATTGACTGTAATAACTAGCTGAACTTCATTTGGGTTAGTCGGCCCTAGTAGTAAATCAGTTGTGATAGAAATGTTATTTACTAAAGAGTCGTCTTGGAGCAAGCAAAAGAAAGGCTCCCGACCTTCTCCCGGTAACTCATGTATTTCTCCGGGTAATGGCATCCGTAGTGCATCAAATAGTGTTTTGAGGCGGTTATCAATATCTCCTCCTGATATAACTGTTTGCCCCGGAGCCTCCGGGCGCAGCATTAGGATGTCCAATTTACAAGCTACCCCCAATCCCTTCCACGACAAAGGAACGTATCCAACTCCATTCAAGATGAGCCAACTTGCGAGAGCGATTGGGGTTTTAACTCGCTGACCTTGAGGAGATGAAAGTTCCCACTCTCTGAGATTAGGGGAAACCTGCCACAAGACCATTAGTTGGTCATGGAACACTCTGCGAATATCATGCTTGTGTTGAGAACGGGTATCAGTCCTGCTCGATCCAAGTAGCAAACCGCTGTATGTAAGCCTAAATTCCAAGGTTTTCTCCGATGGCACGGAATTGTAGGGATCGGAAACAATAATTTTCTCTCTCACCGCACACCCCCATCATGCGCCTGTCTACTTGATTCGTCAACTATATATTTACCCTAGAGGTTCGCAAGGGTGTAAGCGCATTGTTATGTTAATGCTGCAGGCAAAGTATACATTCTGGATACCTTAGGCGTAAGTTGATTCGATTCATATGTTTACAGAGCACATGGGCTGCCAAAGTATTCTATGAAAACAGGTTGCGGCTAAAGTCTTCTCAACAGGCTGGATACGGCTGCTCACTCAGCCGGGAGGTCCTTGGCCCAGATGCTGGCGTTGAGGCACTCGACCACGCCATCGACGATGAGGTTGAGGCCGGCGGTGAACTTGGTGGAGTCGGCGATCTGCTTGTTGCTGACGGCGTCGGCCATGTTGATGCTGGAGCCGACGATGGAGAGTGCGGCGTCCTTCTTCTGCGCGCCGGACTTTGCGCCATAGAGAGCTTCGACGCCCTGCACCAGGCTGGGGAGAAGAGAGATGCCGCGAAAGAACAATTTAAGGAATTCCATGTGTTGCCTCCAAATGGTTATGTATTGCGGGTTGATGTTTGCGAGCACGGAATACAGAGATTCTGGCTTCGCCAGAATGACGACGCTAAAACAGCCAACCGCAAGGGCAAGGGCCAATACGGAGATTCTGGCTGCGCCAGAATGACGACGCTACAAAGCGATCAGCGTTTTCCGAGGAACAGGTCGATGGCGAGATGGGCGATGGTGAGCAGGGCGCCAAAGGCCGCGGCCATTCCTTTCAACCGTTGCACGATCTTCTCGTGCTCATGCATGCGGCCTTCCAGTTGCGCGAGGCGGCCTGGCTGACCGATGCCCATCAGCTCCTTCATCTGGCTCTTCAAAACACTCAGGTCGGAGAGGACCTGTCCCTCGAAGTCCGTCATCTTACTGCTCCTTGTGTTGCGATGTGGCTAGTGTGAAAGCCGGTGGCCCTCAGCGGCTTGTTTAGCCGACCGGCAGATTGGTGAATACGGCGCTGGAAAGGCGCGAGTAGAGAGACGGGTTGGATGCGTCGAAGATGCGGATGTAGTAGCGCTCCACCTGCGCCGAGCGCGGGATGGAGAAGCTGCGGACCGGACTGCGGAGCACCAGGTTCTGGTCCACGCCGGGGCCGAAGTCCCAGTCGCGCAGGCGCACCTCGAAGCCGCCGCCAGTTGGAGGTGCGGTTCCTGCGTCGATCTGCAATGCGGTTGTAGTGGCACTGGCCACGGTCAACTGCTGTAGGTTTGCGAGAACTGCTCCCGGCGTCGACTGCGCTGTTGGCGGCAGGAATGAATCCTGCGCGATGGCCTCGGAGAGCGTGACGCCAAGCGATTCGGCCCAGTCGTTGGCGAAGGCGATGCGGTAGGTGAGCAGCTCGGGCACGGCGTTTTCGTTAACGACTGCGACCTTGCGGACGACAACATTGATGGTCTGGCCATTGGCGATAATGCTGAGGACATCGCCGGGCCAGATGTCGGCGGATGGATTGATCGCTGCATAGCTGCCTGCGATGGCGGCGGCGCGGCTGGATGCGAAGCTGAGGACGGCCTGCGCGGCGCTCTCGCAGTCTGCGCTGGAGCGGGCGAGCGGGCGAAGGACCTTGCCCAGCCAGCGCGCGGTGCCGGGCATTCCACCGGCGGCTTCGGCGGCGACGCTGGCGGCGTCTTCGAGGCGCGCGATGGCGCGGGAGCGCAGGCGATAGAAGACGGTGACGGTCTCGCCGGCGACGGGAACGCGGCCAGCGAAGAAGGTGACTTTTCCTGTGGTGGTCATGCTGCAGTCAACGCCTTCTCCTGCGACGCCGATGAGGCGTGTCTGGGTTGCGCCACCGGGCAGCGTGCTGACGACCCATGCGGAGCCGGTTTGAGTGACGGAGCAGAAGCCCACGGAGCCGGTGAGTTCGACCGAGTCGATGGCAGCGAAGGTGCATGTTGCGGGCGAACTGGCGGATGCGCCGTCGTAGAGGACGGTGGCGGGCGTGTTGGAGGCGTTGCCGAGGTCCTGCAGGTCGAAGACGAGCTTCATCGGCGAACTGACGAGACCGCCGCCGAAGGCCTGGATGGCGCCATCGACGCGGGTGTAGTAGGTCTGGAGGACACGCTGCATCTCCGGGCTGTGCAGCCGGATGCGGAGAGTGTAGGCGTGGCCGGAGAGGAGCGTGCAGGTGGTGCCGACCTCCGCGCCGTTGACGAAGGGCGTGATGACGGTGGAACCATTGCTCTGGCGGACGTTGTATCCGGCGAAGCAGTTGGCGCGCTGGACGGCGCCGGAGTAGAGGCCGCAGAGGACGCCGTCGGAGGGCGAGGCGAGCTGGACGTTGCCCGCCTCGACGACGAGCGAGCCTCCCATCTCGACCTGGTCGATGGCGGCGAGGGTGGTCTGGCCGTCGTAGCCGTTGCCGCCGGAGAGGATGAGGCCCGCGCCGCCGAGGGAGAGATGCGAGCCGGGATCGGTGACATTCCAGAGCTGCGTGTTGAAGGTGGACTGGTTGAAGCTTTCGGACAACAGTGTGGGCTTTGCGATGTGGAACGGAGCATCCGATAGCGTGAAGAGCGTGGTTGTGCCATCGCCGGCGAAGAGCTCGGAGACGTAGGCTGTGGGCTCGATTGCACCGCTGAGAGTGACGTCGTTGGCCAGCTCCTTGACCATCGAGGTCTTCAGTGCGGCCACCTGGAGGGTCCCGTCGCCCTGGCCAGCATCGAAGTCGAGCGAGTGAGTGACGGAGCCGACCGGGTTCATGCTGAGTGCGCCGTTGAGCACGCGATACGCGGCGTAGGTGGAACCCGCGATGCTGCCTGCGTTAGCGGACCAGGGCTGCGAGGGCTGGGGCGTGAAGACGCCGATGGGATTGCCGCGCTGCACCTGCGATGTGGTGAGCAGACCGGCGGCCGTGCGCGAGGTGAGGCTCTGGAGTAGGGAACCGGCGGGCACGGTGAAGCCGTCCGCGGTGAGGGTCAGGGACTGCTTGTCGAGCAGCCACTCGTCGCTGATGGCAGAGAAGGCGACACGATAGACCGGGCCGGCGAGGCCGACGCCGACGTAGACAGGGACCGGCTCGGTGGCGAGGTATCCGGTGAAGAGCGCGGCGCCACTCGCGGCCGTGACCACGACGCGCGCGCGGCGGACGGGCACGGGCAGCGCGGCGGATGCGCCGGGATTGGCTGGAGAGCCTACCTCCAGCATCCCGGTGCATCGCGAGGGCGTGTTCAGGACGCGCTCGATGGTGGGAGGCGCATCCGCGCAGAGGGACGCGCTGTAGTCGATGGCGCCGTTGCCGTCGAGATTGTCGATGGTGAGGATCACGAGGCCACCACCGTTCCGAGCTTGGGCAGCCCACGCTGTTCTCGCACCTCATCCACGGTCAGCACGCCGGCCTTCAGAAGCTCGGTCTGGATCTGCAGCTCCTCCATCTCGTCGCGTGCCTCAAGGTCGTTGAAGGTGAACTCGAACTCGCGCCAGCCGAGCTTTTTGGCGAACAAGTCGCGGGTGATGTGCTCGGCGAGCAGCTTGGCGACGGGAACGACGGCGCTCTGGAAGGCCTCGTCGGCCATCTCGCCTGCTGTGGATTTGTTGACGTCGGCCTGAAGGCCAAGCAGCATGGGCGGCAGTTCGAAGGCGTTGGCGATCATGCGCAGCAGAAACTCCTGCCACTGGATGCGCAGGTCGGCGTCGGTGCCGCCGGCGAAGCGAAGGACCTCGGGCTTCTGCTCGCTGCTGAGAATGGGGACGCGGCCCGTGCCTTCGATCTCGTCCTGCCACCAGCGGATGAGGCGGTCGTGCTGCTCGGGCGTGGCCTCGTTGAGCCAGAGAGCGTACTGCACGACGGAGTTGGAGGCGAGGCGGCCGGCATAGCGGTTCGCGCTGAGGAACTGGTTCACGGTCTCGAAGGCGACCTCGAGGCGTCCCAGGCCGAACGGCGTGTGGCTGCGCGGGTTGAGGCGGATGTACATCAGCTCGTCGTCGAGCAGCGGGATGAGGTTCTTGGTGGCGAGGCCGCCGCGCGCCTGCGCGTAGCGAGGCTTGTTGGGATCGCCATCCCAGGTGACGTCGATCTCGATGGTGGCGCCATCGACCGCCCAGAGATGGAAGGGGCGCAGCTCGTCGCCGGTGGCCTCCATCTCAACCGCGCCGAAGCCGCCGACGAGAAGGTCCTCGAGGACCTGCTCGAAGATGGTGCGGAAGCTGTCGCTGACGTTGGGCTCCTCCAGGCAGCGGCGCGGGACCCGCATGCGCTCCTCGGCGTCCGGCACATCCTCGTTGTTGTAGCCGCGGCGCAGCTTGATCTTCCAGTCCATGCTGGCGATCTTGTCCTTGACGACATTGATCGCGCGCCGCGCCACGGGCGTCTCGGCAAACTTCCGCAGGTTCGCGGGAGTCGGCTTGGGCGTCGCGTTCTGTCCTGTTCTGTTCGGGTTGTAGGGACTCAGAATCGAGGGCAACGTCACCGTCTTCCTCTCACCCTTGGTTGCGTCTCCCGCTGCCGCATCGACTGCTGTCAACCTCTGCCATGCATCCGTCACTCTTGTTCGAAGACCCACGTCCTCACCCCTTTCAATCTCTTGTTGCACAAAAAATGGCACAGCATATTTGCTGTGCCTTCCGCTGCTGCGTGTCGTTGGTGCAAACCCTTCTCGCCGATCCGTTCGTTTCTTTGCGGCAGAACCGGCCCGTCCTCCTACGGCGTTTAATCCCTCAGAGCCGCAGGTCTATCCGGGCGGTTTGGGCGGCGCGGGCCAGATCGTTCATCGTCACGACGCGAATCTGTTGGCTCTCCATCGTCTCCACCCCGAAGCGGTATCGCTCCACACTCTCGTCTTCAAACTCATGCTTCTCCTGATCCTCATCCGATACGGCGCGCAGCGGCTCAACCACGGCGGTCAGCTCCAGCCTGGCTCCCTCCACGCGAACGACTCCGTCACGCAACTGGGGCGCGGTGTAGGCAAGGACTTTTGCAGCCTCCACATCGCCATCGAGCGACACCGCATGAAACATCTTGATGACGCCGTTGGGCCGGTACCCGCAGTCGATCTTCATGGGATCGCCCGGCAGCGTGTACATGGAAGCGGCAATTCTCTTGCGCATCAAAGCCCACACGCCGGCGCGCTCGAACTGCCTTCGCATGGCGCTGGCGATCACTGCGCGTCCGGTCCGCTGACGATCCTGCTTCACCCGCAACGGCTCCACATGCAACCGCATCAACAGCTCCAGCTCCGTCACCATATTCTCCGCGAGACAGGCGCGCGCCTCCGTCATCTGGATGGAGTTCGAAAACGTATCTTCGATGACAGCGACCACAGGCTTGTGGTCTGCCAATCCCAGTCGCAAACGCGTATCGATCTCGCCCTCCAAAGCCTCGAGCAGTCCTATGTCCGCGTCCGCATCCATGCACCGTACTCGGCTCCAGTCCCGGGTAAAACGGACTCGCGCGCTCTCCTCCCGGCCTGCCTCCCGCAGCAGGACCCCGATATTCGTGTACTCGCCCTTCACCGCATCCGGAACATAACGGATGAGGAAGAACTCGCAAGGCACGCGGTCACTCACCTTCGACCTCCTTCGACAACAGTCAGCAATTCAAAGGCCATTGCTGCCAACGATACCTCTTGAAGCGTTCTTCTCCAATTCCTAGGGCAACTGCGCAGATCGAATGCACCGATGCAGCCAGAGATGGGGCAAAGGGCTACATCACGAACTTTCCTACTGCATCTTCCGCGAACTGTCTTGGAACGCAAACACTCAACTTTTTCTCCCACATCGGGAACGGCTCCCGATTTGAATCCCGAAACGACCCGATCAATTCTCGCAGTCGCCCGCGTCGTACCAACATTTGCTCCGTCAACCGTTCAATCACTGCCGTATCTCCCCCGTACCATTCGGGAGGAACGATCTCCGCGATAGCCCATAACGTTTCAGCTTCCATCGTCTCCATGCGGCTGAGCCAAGGCTCAAAGCTCATCCAGCCCGTCACTCCCGCATACACCTGGTTGCGGGCGTAGACTCCGCGTAGCGGCGTGTCGGGGAACGTCCACTCCCCGGCGTTGAAGCAGTATCCCTGATCGATGAACGTCGCCCGATACTTCCGCTCGCGCGGCTTGCGATCAAAGACCGCTTGGCGTCCATTGCAATTGCCGGTCCACTTATCGAGGGCCAGCATACCGGCGAACTCCTGCAGGTTCCGAACCTCATCCAGTTGCTGCTCCGGAAGGTAGTCCACAACCTGGCCGGGCATTAGCCCGCCGACGAACTGACTGCCAAATTGCAATCCTGCGCGATACTTCTCCCTCTGTCCGCGCGGCATCTCGACGTGCATGTCGGCGGTATTCGCGATCAGCCACTCCGTCACCTCGACCACATCGCTGGACGGCACCGTCAATCCAGCGGTCTGGGCCAGCCGAGTGGCGATCAGTTCATTGGCCAGCACGCGCAGGTGCTGAGGGTTGTTCTGAAACTTGACAACCCACAGCTTGCCGTCAGCGCCGAGCATCAACTGGCTCTGAGCTCCGCCTCGCATTCTGCGAATCGCCTGTACCGCAAGCACCGCCAACGAACCTTACCTCGTTCTTGAAGAATACTGCACTCAGGCTGCCCGCATCCTGTTCGAGCCGGTCTGCATTCTTTCCGCCCTTACCGCCTGGCCCAGCGCCATTGCCATCAGACAATCGTCATGGGCGCCGACTGCCGCTCCCGTCCTTCCTCCGGGATGACTGACGAAGGTCCGGCACTCCTCCAGCAACCTCTTGCTCAGAAACAACCACGGAGACTCCACTAGCAGCGCTCCCATGCGACTGATCAGCGCAGGCTTCGAGCTTGCCGAGGTCAGCCATCCTGCCACTCCCGTCTGCTCGTAGACTCGCGCGTACCGCTCCACCGCGTCCAGATATGCAAGCACGCCGGATCCATGATTGTTTCGCTCCACGGCAACCAAGGCCACGCGACCGGGTCCGCCGTACTCGCGGCCCAGCGAAGCGGCAACACGCGCCAAATCCAGAGTGCCTAGCCGTTGCTGTAGTTCGGCGCATTGCATTCCGGTGGCCAGATCGATCACCTGCAGGGCAGCGTAGTCTCCATTCGATCCGCCTCCTGCGGGGTCGACGGCAACGAGATACTCCCTGCCAGCCAATGGCGGCAGCCATATACGCAACGCCCCATTGCGCCGCGTCTCCACGGGTTCTTGCACCACGGCCAAACGCTGCTCCACCGCTTCCATGTCGAAGCAACATTCGCCTGTGGCGCGGAAACACAGCTCCGCATCCTCGGCGAACTCCTGTGTTCGCAACCCCCGGTAGCTAGCCTCCAGACCTCGGCGAAAGCCAATCTGCGCGGGGGTCAAACCATATTCAAACATCAGCGCGAGCTCATCGTCGCGCAGATCCGTGACCGCCGCCGACACATAAGCCTTCTCCATCCACCAGGGATAGAAGTGTTTCACCACTCCCTTCTGACTCGCCTGCTGCCACTCCTCATAGAAGCATCCATACGCTCCGTTTGGCGTGCTCTCGATCACCATCTCGCCGCCGGGTACGAGCGCGCCGCGCAACCCGGCCAAAGTCGCTACAGCATCGCCTGGCCAGCGCGACACCTCACTGCAATGCATGTTCTGCACGGTCAAACCCCGTCCTGCGCACTCATCTGAAGCGCTCAGCACACGGAACTCGCTGTCCAGCTCGGGGAAAACCATCTGCCCGACGTTTGCACGGCTTCGCCGGAGGCATCCTTCGCGCATGGGCTCGGGAAGGCACTCCCAGAATCGCCGCACCATGCGGAAGATCCCCTCCGCCGCCTCGCGCGTCTGGGCGACCTGCACTGTCAGCACACCGCGGGCGGTAATGGTCTTGAGGAAGAAACGTCCTGCCACCCATGTTGTCATGCCCATCTGACGCGCCTTGACGACGATGTTCTGACGCCCTCGCTCGCGTTCGAACCTGGCCTGGGCCGGGTTCGCGTTCAACGCACGCTCTTGACCGGCGCGGTCTCTAATCCTAAGCAACTTGCGCGCAAGCATGATTATGACTATTTCTTCGCTTGGCCCTCCCCATCGCTCATCGAAATGCTTTCCCAATTCCAGTAACTCTTCAAGACCATACTCCACCTCTCTCATTGCAACACCATCACCCATGCTTTCGGATCATCAAGTACCGTCCTCCACCCGGATGGGCATAAGGGCGGGATACCTGCTACTACTAACCACCGTGATTCCTATATCATTGATATCCAAGTCGTTCCATTACAGAAGGCCGTATGGCCATCCTGCAAAACGTCAAAACGATAGTTATGCAAGTTTCAACCGAAGAGCTTACGAGTAGTTTCACCCTTCATCGCATCTCCAGCACGCGATGCAGATGTTGTACCCTGGTTGCACATGCTTTTAGACCGCCGTGTAGTACACATACGATAGCCTGACCTGCGTTGCCGGGTATCACCTGAGCGGGTGGTGCTGCGCCTACCGCCCATCGGCCTGCCGTTCTGCGGCGGGTCGAGCAGCGAGTTCAGGAACCAGGTGTAGACCGGCGATTGTCCTTGCATCGCCCACTGCGTAAACGGGAAGTTATACTGGCTGCTGCATGTCGCCGACGAGAAGCTGTAGGTGCTGCCGGAGACAGACCCCGTGCCGCAGACGGTCGCCAGATAAGCGGTGAGCGACGCGCCGGTGCCCGTTGGAGACACAAACGAAAGCGTGGGCGTTGAGGTGCATCCAGAGCCAAGCCCCACCAGCATCCCCCCATCGGCAGTCAGCGGAAGCGCGGTGCCTGTGGTGGTGGTGAGTCCATTTGGCACGCCTCCGCTGGCCGTCATTATTCCCTGCACGTTGCAGTTCGTCCCGCCCGTCCCGTTGTTGCTGAAGTAGGTGCTCGCCGCGTATCCGGTCGCGCCGGAAGAGTTCAGCGCCACCGAGACGCCGCCCGAGAAGTAGCTGCTGATGAGGGGCGTCAGAAGGTACTCGCCCCAGCCTGCGCGGGTGCAGTCGCCGGAGACTGCCGCACAGGCCAGATACTCCGGGTCCTTTGCCGTGCGCGTGTACAACAGATGGCCACCGTAAGACC
>Ga0208189_1000527_pt1 | contig 20702 bp, 2 predicted proteins | sample June2015DPH_10_5_FD_184702 | JGI IMG/M metagenome (GOLD analysis project Ga0208189, IMG submission 184702) | Peatland microbial communities from SPRUCE experiment site at the Marcell Experimental Forest, Minnesota, USA - June2015DPH_10_40... | ecosystem: Environmental > Terrestrial > Soil >... | reverse complement strand
TGTCGCCCGGCGCGTTGGACAGCTTGAACCCGGCCGCTTCCAGTTCGCGGCTGCCGCGGTCCCACACAATGATGTCGCCCGCCTTGATGCCGGCCTGCTGCAGCCGTTCGCAGATCGTCGCCACCAATGCCACGCTGGGCGACAGCATGCGGCCCAGTGAGTTCAACTTCAGGCCGACCACCTGTCCCGGCCGCACGATCTGCTTCCACGGCTGGACAGGATTCTGCGCATTGAAGCAGGTCTGCATGGCGTGGTCCAGCAGCGCAGCCACGCGCTTCTCGTCGGGCGCGGGGCCCGGCGTGCGCAGCTTCGCGTCGCGCACAATCACCACCTTCGACTTCTCGCCCGCCTTCGCCTGGCCCCACGCGAACTTCGTCCCCGCTCCCAGAACGGCCGCCCCCGCCACCATCTCCTTCACAAACTCACGCCGGTTTTGCATCCTGCCCCTCCGTGCTTCTGGCCCTTCACTCCGTCTTCCTGTTCCCTGCAATCCGCTTACAGCTTGCCCTCGATTCCGTGTGCCAGCGCCAGCAGAGCGTCGCTCTCGCCCGGCACTGCATCGAAGGCCGTGATCCGCACCAGACTCGGCCCTTTGCGGAAGACCACGCTCTGCGTGTAGACGCGTCCGGCATCGCCCAACTGCACGCTCTTGCTGTCGGCGGTGGGAGGATCGGCGTCGAAGATCGTCTTCGCTCCGTCCGCCGTCTTCATCGTGTAAACGTCCACCGTCGCCTCCAGGTTCCCCTGGAACTTGTAGTCCGAGGTCGAGACGCCGACCACTCCGGCGCTGATGTACTGCTCCGCTCCGCCGTCGATGTACTCATACAGGTTCGCCGCATCGTAGCTCTGCGCCTTGCCGCTCTTCTCCCACCCCGCGACCGCTCCGGAGGCAGGGAAGGGGTCCACAATCTTCTTCTTGCATCCCACCCCGGCAAGCACAACCACGGTCAGCAGTGAGGCGATTGCTGCGAATCTGGTCCTCTGAATGTTCATCTTCATCACGACTGTCCTCTTCTTGTTCAAGACTGTGCCTTTCCCTTTCTTCTGGTCAATAAAATCTGGCTGTCCGTAGACCGGCTCTCTCCGATGCTGGTTACATACACCGCCGGATGCTCCTGCAGCGGGCACGCGTACTCGCACGCTCCGCATCCCACGCATCGGCTGGGATCGACGTGCGGCTGCTTCAGCAGCTTCTGGTTGCCGTCCGCGTCGATGACCTCGACCTCCTGTAGATAGATCGCCTTGGGCGACACCGGACACCACTCCTCACACACGATGCAGTCGGTCGCCATGGCCCACGGCAGGCATCGCCCGCGATCGTAGAACGCCGTCCCCAGCCGCACCGGCGCGGCATTCCCCTCGCCCACGCCCACCACCCAGCCCTTCTCCTGCGGCGTTAGCTTCCAGATCGCTCCCGTCGGACACACCTCCGAGCAGAGCACGCAGCTCGGCTCGCAGTATCCGACGCGCGGCGTCAGCACCGGAGTCCACAGCCCCTCCAACCCTCCCTCGGTCAGCGCCGGCTGCAGCGCATTGTTGGGACACACCTTCATGCACTCGCCGCAGCGAATGCAGCGCGACAGAAAATCCGTCTCACCGAGCGCTCCCGGCGGACGGATCAGCCGCTCGTCGCGGCTCTTTCCCATCGCCGTATTGGCCCGCAGAAGCGGCACCGCCGCAACCCCCAGTGCCAGCCCGGTCAGCACCTTGCGCCGCGGCAGGTTCGGCCCCGCCACCTCCGGCTCCTTGCGGAAGAAGCGGAACTCCAGGCTCTGGTGCGGACAGGCGTCCAGGCAGTTCATGCACATCAGGCACTCCGCCTTGCGCCACGGGACCGCGCCCACCGGATCGTCGCCGCCCTGGCAGTGCAGCAGGCAGCGGTTGCACTTGTCGCAGCTCGCCGCGTCCTTGTGCAGCCCGAAGACCGACCACTGCGACGCCACGCCCAGCAGCGCGCCCAACGGGCAAAGCGCGCGGCACCAGAAGCGCGTCACTCGCAGGTTCGCCGCCAGCAGAAGAATAAAGATCAGCCCCAGAAAGATTCCCTGGCGAAAGTGCGGCTGCTTGAAGTTCAAGATCGTCGCCGCCAGCGCCGCGTGCAGCCCCATTCCCGCCAACTGCACAAACCCCACGCCGCTGTGCCCCATCGCGTTCAGCCCGGCATTGGCCGCGTAGTTCGCGCCGGGCAGAATCGACAGCCCCATCGACCGCACCAGCAGGCTGAACGGGTCGAACCACCCCACCAGCCCCGTCCCGCACGCCGCCGCCGCCAGCACCGCGATCAATATGACGTACTTCGTCCTCTGCCACGGCTTGTAGCGATTGGCATCGATCCCTTGCTTGCCGCGCTTCTTCTCCGACTTCAGGTTCCCGAAGAAGTGGTGCAGCGTCCCCATCGGGCAGATCCATCCGCAGAAGAACCGCCCCAGAAACACCACCGGCAGCAGAATGATCAAGCTCCACAGCAGTCCGCGATACAGCGCATGGGTCGCCAGCGCATTGGCCAGCGCCACCAGCGGATCAATCTCGAAGAACAGCCGCACCGGCCAGTGCATCTGTACATCGCTGCCTGCACCCACCGTCCCGCGAAACTCCGTCCGCAGCAGAAGGAACAGAAACAACAGCAGGAAGAAGATCTGCGAAGCGCGACGCAGCGCGACCACCCGAGGCCCTCGGCCCCGCTCTCCCGCGAACCATCGTCCCATCCGGAATCTCGCGAACAGTGCTCGGACCACCAGCCCCCTCTCCGCGCCAACGCACTGGCCCATTCGAAACATGCCGTGCGGCTGCACGCAATTGCCGCATCCATTACCAGAGACGCAGCCGCCGCGACAACAGCCGCAACCGATGCAATGCCAACAGCTGCATCGGCCGTCGCAGCCGTGCAATTCCGTCCGCCGCGCCAGCCGCAAATGGAACCAGAATCGATTGTTCGCCTCTGCGCCGCCCCGATCAGTGATGCCCATCACTGCCAACTGCGAAGCTCAAGGGAGGAGCGGGACAGTGCCGCATAGATAGTGCGTAAGGAATTGATTTTCTGGTGCGCCCGGAGAGATTCGAACTCCCGACCCTTTGGTTCGAAGTCTAATATCTAACTTAGTATCAACAACTTACGCGCCGTGACCGGTAGTCTAAAGTGTTGATAAGTAATGGTGAGGAAGAACGAGGAAGTCTTACTGTGGGGCTATTGTGGGGTCGGCGGTCGCACAACTTACGGCTGCAATGTCTGGATGCTGCTCAGTGGGTAGCGGGGACGACGGGGCTCGAACCCGCGACCTCTGCCGTGACAGTTAGAAGCTGAATCACAACTCATTGATTCTACAGCGCACTGATGGCTCAGAAAGAGCTCAAAACCACCCAAAAACACCCTTCAGCACCCTGATCGAACCCTTAAGAGTTGAAGAAAGCAGAGGTCAAGAGCCGCCGCAGGGGAACGCTCATGGTGTGGCAATGAATGCAGTTTTAAAGCTCATAGACAAAATTCGCGAAATTATGCCATCCCACGAAAGTTGTAGAATGCGCACGAAACTTTCATGGAATCGACATGATAAACATGTCTACTAGCTACAGTAGACGACGGCCTACGGGACCGGCGTTATCTGAAGCAAACACTGCAATAACCCCATGTTGCATTTAGCTCGGGCCGCAATGGCGTGGGCAATCCTGTCTGTGTGCATTTCAGCGTAAAGAACCAGCTCAATTGAGCCGTATTGCTGCGCCTGTACCCAACGATCTGTGTCTGCACCTGACAGTATGAGGGCCCCTTGAATATCTCCCGTTCCGCTCAAACAGCGATTCTGTGTCTTGCCGCATCTTTCCTTCCCATCAACAGCTTTGTAGCCCAGGCCGCTACGGTTCCCGCGGGAGCATGTTTGTATGCGCTGGACGCGACGGCAGACCGCGCCTTTCAGATCGCAGGGGCGCAGTCTGTCTATACCGCGTGCGGAGCTGTGTCTGAATCCAGCGCGAGCGACGGATTCGAGATGGAAGGGGCCGAGACGCTGTATCTGCAGAACCACTCCCAGGTGAGCGTTGTGGGAGGCGCGCAACTGAACGGTCAGACCGAGCTCTGGGACACAATCAGCAATAAACAAGTTCAACCCGTGAAGGTTACGAGTCCAGGAGACCCGCTGGCGTCGATTGCCGCGCCTACCAGCGGAACCGTCGTGAGCAAGAGTCACGCGTCGTTCGACATGAATAACAAGCCGGCGAATAACACACTCTCTCCGGGCGTGTACTGCGGCGGTCTCACGATCGGGAACACCAATGGCGCCACCTTCACCATGAGCCCGGGCGTTTACATCATGGCCGGCGGCGGACTGACCCTGAACTCACAGGCGGTGGTAAAGGGCACGGGCGTTACGGTGTACAACACGTCGAGCGCCGGGTGGGGCTGCTCCAGCAGCTACAGCTATACCCCTGTGACCATCAGTGGACAGGTGACGGCCACGCTGTCGGCGCCTACGTCCGGGGCGTTCAATGGAATCCTGTTCTTCGGAAACCGTACCGGATGCGCGACGGCGGGTTCCTGCCAGGACCAGATCAACGGCGGCTCCACGGTCGTTTTTAACGGCGCGCTGTACTTCAAGAGCGACCAAATCACGATCACGGGAGGGAGCAGCGCCAGCGGCTTCCTGATGCTGGTGGCGGACAAGATTGACATCAATGGGAACTCGACGTTCGGCATCACCGGGGACCCATACGACAACATAACGGTCGGCGTTTCACCTTCTACAAGTTTGCTGTACGCAGGCCAAACGCAGCAGTTTACCGCGACCACGAACAGCGCCAACACGGCAGTGACGTGGACGATCAGTCCGGCGGGCGTGGGGACAGTCAGCGCGTCGGGGCTGTACACAGCCCCGGCCAGCATCACGACGGCGCAAACGGTGACTGTGACGGCGACCAGCCAGGCGGACACAAGCAAATCTTCCACGGCTACAGTCACTCTGGCGGTACACAAGACGACGCCAACCATTACCTGGGCGACTCCTGCGGCCATCCCTTATGGAACGGCACTGAGTGCGACGCAGCTCGACGCCACCTCGACCGTGGCGGGAACTTTTGCCTACACGCCAGCCGTCGGCACGGTTCTTGCCGCTGGATTGCAGACGCTCTCGGTCACCTTTACTCCGACGAACACGACTCTGTACAACACCGCCGCGGCAACCGTTGCGCTGACAGTGAGCAAGGCTACACCGACGATCAGTTGGGCGACTCCTGCTGCCATCACTTACGGTACGGCGCTGAGTGCAACGCAGCTCGACGCCACCTCGACCGTGGCGGGAACTTTCGCCTACACGCCCGCGGCTGGCACGGTTCTTGCCGCTGGATTGCAGACGCTCTCGGTCACCTTTACTCCGACGAATACGACTCTGTACAACACCGCCTCGGCAACCGTTACTCTGACGGTGAGCAAGGCCACACCGACGATCAGTTGGGCGACTCCCGCGGCCATCACTTACGGCACGGCGCTGAGTGCGACGCAGCTCGATGCGACCTCGACCGTGGCGGGCACTTTTGCTTACACGCCAGCCGCCGGCACGGTTCTATCCGCTGGATCGCAGACGCTCTCGGTCACCTTTACCCCCACCGACGCGACCGACTACACGACGGCTACCAGCACCGTGCAGTTGACGGTGAATCAGGCGCAATGCGTATCGAGTGGATACAGCTACCAACGTGCAATCACCATCGACCACACGAAGGTTCCTAATACTGACCAGACGAACTTCCCGTTCCTCTTCAACACAACCGATCCTGCCTTCGCCACAATCGCCAACGGCGGCCACGTCACCAGTTCCACCGGCAATGACATTATCTTCAGCACCGATCCGAACGGTCTCACCAAGCTGGACCATGAACTGGAGGAATACAACCCGGTCACCGGGCAGGTCATCGCGTGGGTTCGCCTTCCGGTGCTCTCACATTCGACAAACACGGTTCTTTACGTCTTTTACGGAAACGCCAGCATTACCGCCTCGCAGCAGAACCCGACCGGCGTGTGGGACAGCAACTACATGGGGGTTTGGCACGTTGCCAACAATGGCGGTCAACTATCTCTTGTAGACAGCACCAGCAACGCAAATAACGCCACGAATAATGGCGCAACCACCACCACCGGCCAGATCGATGGCGGGATGCAGACCAACGGCAGCACATATGCGGCCCTCGGAACTCCAGCCAGTCTGGCGAATCTGGCTCAAGGCAATGCAACCTTCTCCGCCTGGGTCAACAGCGCGACCGGAAACAGTGGCGCGATATTGGGGAAGAATGGCACCGATGGCAATGCTGGATGGTCCATGGGTCTGGATTACAACAACATTGTTTGGTTTACGGTCGGCGGATACAACTTCCAACTTTCCAGTTTGAGACCGACGAGCAATGGCGCATGGTCCTATGTGACAGTGACGTTAGATCAAACTGCATCGCAGAACGGTAAAGTCACAATCTATGTAAATGGTTCGCCAAGTGGGACCGGTACGGGAGTGGATGGGCAGACCACCGATGATTCCTCCGAAACCGCATACTTAGCCAATGCAGCGTGCGGCAATTTCTGTGGTTCGCTGAATGGATCGACAGACGAGTTCAGAGTTTCAAATGTGGTTCGATCGCCCGATTGGATCGCGACGGAGTTCAATAATCAAAATTCTCCAGCCGTGTTCTATTCGGTTTCCAGCGAGAACCGCGCCATCAATCCAGTCTCCGCGGTACTCTACGCCGGACAAAGCCAACAATTTACAGCGGCACAATTGGGCATTTGTTCAGCCTCCTTGACTTGGTCACAAAGCCCAACTGGACTCGGCACACTCACCTCCAGCGGACTCTACACTGCTCCCTCAGCTATTAACACACAGCAGACGGTAACCATCACTGCGACCAGTCAGGTGGACTCGACCAAGTCGGCCTCGGCGACGGTGACGCTGGAGCCTCCGGTTGCGGTGAGCGTGACTCCAGCCACCACCGCGCTCTACGACGGAAGTCAGCAGCAGCAGTTTACGGCTAATGTAATCAATGCCAGCAATACCGCAGTCAATTGGACGATCAGCCCCACAGGTACGGGAACCATCAGCGCGACTGGCCTCTACGCGGCTCCGGTGAACATCGCCTCGCAGCCGACGGTGACGGTAACTGCAACCAGCCAGGTGGACCCAACCAAGTCTGCCTCAGCCACGATCACGCTTAATCCACCCGTACTCTCTCCGCCGCAATGCGGGTCAAGCGGATACAGCTACCAACGCGCCATCGTCATCGACCACACCCATATTCCAAATTCCGATCAGGTCAACTTCCCGTTCCTGTTCAATACAACCGATCCTGCCTTTGCCACGACAGCCAATGGCGGCCACGTTACGAGTTTCACCGGCAACGATATTTTCTTCAGTACGGATCCGAACGGTCTCACCAAGCTGGACCATGAACTGGAGGAATACAACCCGGTCACCGGGCAGGTCATTGCATGGGTGCGTATTCCCACTCTCTCGCACACCACGGATACCGTTCTTTATGTGTTCTACGGAAACGCCAGCATTACTTCCTCGCAGCAGAACCCAACCGGCGTGTGGGACAGCAACTACATGGGGGTCTGGCACGTTGCCAACAATGGCGGTCAACTATCTCTAGCGGACAGCACCAGCAACGGCAACAACGCCACAAATAATGGTGCAATCCCCACCGCGGGCCAGATCGACGGCGGAATGCAGACCAACGGCAGCACATATGCAACCATCGGGACGCCAGCCAGTCTGGCGAACCTGGTTCAAGGCAATGCGACCTTCTCTGCCTGGGTCAATACGGCAATTGGCATCGGTGGCATGATCATGGGTAACGAGGGCTATTATGCCGGTGCGGGATGGGCGCTGGGCGTTGACACCAACAACAATATTAACTTTGAGGCCGTTGATGAAGGTCAACCGATAGATCTCACCAGTGCGGGAACGACGGGCAGCCGAACATGGTCCCATGTGGTCGTCACGCTAACGGGTGCGGTTCCAGGCAACTCAAGTCAGGCTACCGTCTATATCAATGGAGTGCCAAGTGGGACGGTCACAGGAGGCGATGGCTATACGCTCGACGATTCTTCTCAACCTGTTTACTTGGCCAATGGCGTGTTTTCAGACGGCCAAGTAGTCACGCCACTAAATGGATCGGTGGACGAGTTCAGAATTTCAAACGTGGTCCGATCGGCTGATTGGATAGCCACCGAGTACTTCAATCAAAGCTCTCCGGCTGCGTTCTACGCCTTATATCCCGAGAACACGGTAGAGGCTATTCCGTCTACCGTAACTCTCTACGCCTTGCAGACTCAGCATTTCGCGGTATCAGGGCCGGGCGCTTGCAACTCCGCCGTCGCGGTGACCTGGAGCATCAGTCCTGCGGGCACGGGCACGATAGACGCGACAGGCCTCTACACGGCGCCGTCCAGCATCATCGCTCAGCAAACAGTGACGGCAACCGCGACCAGTCAAGCGGACAACTCGACAGTTGGCTCTTCGACTGTGCATCTGATGCCGCCTGTCTCGGTTACTGTCACCCCGTCCAGTGCAACGATCAACGGTTGGCAGACACAGCAGTTCACAGCCAGCGTGGCGAATGCTGGCAACACAACGGTGATGTGGACAATCAGTCCAGCAGGGGCGGGCACGATCGACCAGACAGGTCTGTACACAGCACCGTCATGGTCCAACATACCTGACCAAGTTGTAACCGTCACGGCGACCAGTCACGCGGACAGCACCAAGTCGGCTACAGCCACGGTGATTCTAGAGCCGTCGATTAGTGTTTATCCGGCCAGCGCAACACTCCATGGCGGTCAGACGCAGGGGTTCACTGTTGCCGTTGCAAACGCTGGCAATTCGGCCGCTGAGAACGTTATCTGGACAATCAGTCCCGCAGGCATTGGCACGTTCACCCCGTCAGGTGGGTACGCGGAATACATAGCGCCAGCCAGCTTTACCACACAGCAGACTGTAACCATCACAGCTACTACGACCACCCAGACGGGTACGATCCTATCGGCATCAGGAACGGTCACATTGATACCGCCAGTGCGGGTTACCCCTTCTAGTGCAACGCTCTATAGCGGACGAATACAGCAGTTTAACGCTACGATTGGCGGCACAATCAACTCGGCGGTGAACTGGACGCTCAGTCCGGTAGGAATTGGCGCAGTCAGCGCGACAGGACTGTACACAGCGCCGGCCAGCATCACCACACAGCAGACAGTGACCATTACAGCGACTAGTCAGTCGGACGCGACTCAGTGGGCCTCGGCCATGATCACACTCTCTCCGACGCAATGCGCGGCGAGCGGATACGGTTACCAGCGCGCCATCGTCATCGACCACACCCAGGTTCCGAATACCGATCAGGTTAATTTCCCGTTCCTCTTCAACACAACCGACCCTGCCTTCGCCACAATCGCCAATGGCGGCCACGTCACTAGTTCCACCGGCAATGACATTATCTTCAGCACCGATCCCAACGGGCTCACTCAGCTCGACTATGAGTTGGAGGAATACAACCCGGTCACCGGCCAGGTCATCGCGTGGGTTCGCATTCCGCTGCTCTCACATTCGACAAACACTGTTCTCTATGTGTTCTACGGAAACGCCAGCATCACAACCTCGCAACAGAACCCGATTGGCGTGTGGGACAGCAACTACATGGGGGTCTGGCACGTTGCCAACAATGGCGGTCAACTATCTCTTGCGGACAGCACCAGCAACGCAAATAACGCCACAAATAATGGTGCAACCACCACCACCGGCCAGATCGATGGCGGAATGCAAACAAACGGTAGCACATATGCGACCATCGGAACGCCGTCCAGTCTGGCGAATCTAGCTCAAGGCAACGCAACCTTCTCTGCTTGGGTCAATCCAGCATCCGGCACCGGCACAATCATGGGTAAAGACAGCTGTTGCAGTGTCGGATGGGTGCTTGGCCTGAACAACAACGAAGTATCCTTTTATAACGTCGCAGGCTACAGCTACCTTTATAGTTCGATACCAATGAACAGCGGCGCATGGTCCTATGTGACCGTTACGTTATCTGGAAATCCAACGCAAGACGGGCAAACGACTATCTATATCAATGGCCTACCTAGTAATAGCGGTGCTGATACATCTAGCGGCGTGTCTGGTGACGATTCCGCACAAACCGCTTTCTTAGCCAATGATTCTATTGGAGTCAATGGTGAGCCTGCGCCGTTCAATGGAGCGACAGATGAGTTCAGAATTTCAAACGTGGCTCGATCGGCCGATTGGATCGCAACCGAATACACCAATCAAAGCTCTCCCGCGACGTTCTACGCCCTTTATCCCGAAAATACTGTACAGGTTTTGCCGGCTACAGTAACCCTCTATGCCTTTCAGAGCCAGCAGTTCGCAGTACCGGGGTCTGGAGTTTGCAGTTCCGCCGCTGTGACGTGGGCAATCAGCTCAGCGAACCTTGGCACGATCGATGCATCAGGGGTGTACACAGCGCCAACCAGCATTACCAGCCAGCAGACGGTAACTGTGGCAGCGAGCACTCAAGCGAACGGAGCAACAATCGGTTCGGCGACAGTGACCCTGATGCCACCTCTGTCGATTGGTGTGACTCCAGCAAATGCGACGGTTTACTTCGGCAATATGACGCAGCAGTTTCTTGCCAACGTGGCAAATGCCACCAACACGGCCGTGACCTGGACGATCAGTCCGGCAGGGGTAGGGACGATTAGCTCTACGGGTTTGTACACATCCCCAAACACATATTTCCCGCAGCAAACGATCACTGTTACGGCGACCAGTCAGACAGATCCAACTAAGTCGTCCTCTGCTGCGGTAACACTGCTGAATCCACCATCGGTCAGTGTCACGCCGTCCAACGTGACACTCAACTATCCCAGTCAGACACAGCAGTTTACCGCTACTGTGACCAATGCAAGCAATACAGCGGTGACGTGGTCTGTCAGTAGTGAGGAATTCGGACCAACCGCAGTAACGTGGGGCACGATCACCCAGAATGGGTTATATACGGCGCCATCCAATTTCACAAGCCAGCAGACTGTGGTCGTAATGGCGACTAGCCAGGTGCCTGAGTGTAACGGGTGCGGAATGCTGGTGGGCACCGCGACAGTTACGTTGTCACCGCTCGATGCAGTCAATGTAACTCCAGCCAGCGCGACACTTAACAGGGGCCAGTCGCAGCAGTTTACAGCCAGCGTTGCGAACCTCAGCAACACAGCAGTGACCTGGACGGTAAATCCAGTCGGACTAGGCAAGATTAACTCGGCGGGACTGTACACGGCGCCGACAGCGATCTCAACACAACAGACGGTGACGATCACTGCGACCAGTCAGGCAGATCCGACCAAGTCGGCCTCGGCCATGATTACACTCACTCCAACTGCGCTCACTCCACAGCAATGCTGGTCCGGATACAGCTACCAGCGCGCCATCGTCATAGACCACACCCAGGTTCCGAATACCGACCAGGATAACTTCCCGTTCCGCTTCAATACGACCGATCCTGCCTTTGCCACGACAGCCAACGGCGGCCACGTTACGAGTTCCACCGGCAATGACATTATCTTCAGCACCGATCCCAACGGGCTCATTAAGCTGGACCATGAGCTTGAGGAATACAACCCGGTCACCGGGCAGGTCATCGCGTGGGTGCGTATACCAACGCTCTCGCACTCCACGGACACACTGCTCTATGTGTTCTACGGAAATTCCAGCATCACCAGTTCACAGCAAAATGCGAGCGGTGTATGGGACAGCAACTATCAGGCCGTATATCACTTCGCAAATGCCGGGACCGGCATTATGGCAGACTCCACTGCGTACGGCAACAACGCTACGCCGACATTGACGTCGGCCACTTCCGGAGAGATCGATGGGGCAGTCAGCTTCAATGGAACTTCCAGCTACATCCAGGTTCCCGCAACGACGTTCGCATCTATCCAATCTTCCTCCGCTGCGACCTTCGGGACGTGGTTCAAAACATCTTCCTTCGGTGTGATCTTAGGGCAGACCGTCGGCGAGAAACCTGGGTCCAACAACGAATATGGCGACTGGCCCGTACTCTACATCGACAGTTCGGGCAACCTTGTAGCGTCCTTCTTGTCCGGGTCCCCACTCATCACGACAAAAGCCTACAACGACAATCAATGGCATTTCGTCTCTTTCACCACTCAAGCTGGCACCGAGACGCTTTACGTTGATGCGCAGAGTGTTGCTTCGCAGCCGGTGGCTCAGTTCAGCACAACCTCAACCTACAGTTACTTCCTCGGAGCCGGAGACACTGGCTATTACTATCTAGACTCGTTTGGAAATGCAAACATGTGGCCTGGCTCGACCGGGTCTTGGTTCTACTTCGACGGCGCTCTCGACGAAGTCAACATATCCAACATCGCCCGATCAGGCGACTGGATCAATACGCAGTACAACAATCAGCGCTCGCCCTCGACGTTCTACGCGCTCGACCCAGAAAACGCTCCCATTATCCCGGCCATGGCAACCCTCTCCGCCTTGCAGAGTCAGCAGTTCGTGGTCGCGGGTACATGCAACACCGCCGCGATCTGGACAATTGCCCCATCGGAACTGGGTACCATCAGCGCCGCAGGCCTGTATACAGCACCGAACAGTATCACTACGCAGCAGACGGTGACAGTAACGGCGACCGGCCTGGGAAACTCTAACCACTTGGCCTCTGCGACGGTCACCCTGATGCCGCCCGTGGCGGTCAGCGTGACTCCGACCGGTGCGACGCTGACTGGTGGTCAGACGCAGCAGTTGACCGCTAATGTAGCAAACACCAGCAACACGGCTGTGACCTGGACAATCAGTCCGGCAGGCGCAGGAACCATCAGCGCGACGGGACTCTACACGGCGCCAACCAGTGTGATGACGCAACAAACGACGACGGTCACTGCGACCAGTCAGGCGGACACAACCCAGTCGGCCTCGGCTACAATTACGCTCTCTCCTGTCGCAGGCTCTCCAATCCCGCCCTCTCCAACGCAATGTGGATCGAGCGGGTACAGCAACCAAAGCACAATCGTCATCGATCACACGAAAGTTCCAAACACAGATCAGCCCGACTTCCCGTTCCTTTTCAATACAACCGACCCAAGCCTTGCCACAATATCCAACGGCGGGCAGGTCACTAGTTCCAGTGGCTACGACATCGTCTTCAGTACTGATCCTAATGGTCTAACCAAGTTGGATCACGAACTGGAGGAGTATAATCCGGTCACCGGACAGGTCATCGCGTGGATTCGCATCCCAACCCTTTCGCATAGCGCAGATACCGTTCTCTATGTGTTTTACGGGAACCCGAATATTACCACTTCGCAGCAGAACCCAACCGGAGTATGGGACCGCAACTATACAGCTGTTTATCATTTGGCAAACGTGGGAACTAGCACCGCAGCGGACTCCACCGCAAATGGTAACTACGGAACGCCCACCTCGGTATTAGCTGCTCCCGGCAAGATCGATGGGGCAGCAAGCTTCGATGGCGTCTCCAGCTACATACAGATTCCCTCGGCCGATTTCCCATCCTATCCGGAAGGAACTTATGTTGCAGCAGTTGAAGGAACCGATTTCACAGCCACCTTTGCAGCATCCTTTGGAGTTTGGTTCAAGACAGCATCACCCGGAGTCATATTAAGCCGGACAGACGGACTGTATGGTGGCTGCTACTGGTTTGGTTGCAGCTACGCATCTACGGAACCTGGCGACCCAGGTCTTCCTGGAACTGCAGTACTATATATCGACGAATCCGGTTACCTGAGAGGCCCTGGGGGCGTCACAGCAACAGCGTATAACGACAACAATTGGCATTATGCGTTTTATACAGTGGCGAACGGGACGGAGACGCTATACGTTGATGGACAGAGTCTAGGTTCCACGGCACAGGAGCAAGTCGGCGAATGGTCAACTTATTCGTACTTTCTCGGAACTGGCGATACATTAGATCAGACGGCGGGAAATTGGAGTTGGCTCTATTTCAACGGATCTCTTGACGAAATCAGCATATCGAATACGGCTCGATCCGGTGATTGGGCTAAGACGGAGTACAACAATCAAAGTTCGCCCGTGACGTTCTATACGTTCAATCCTGCCAGCACGCTTGCGGTCGCTCCCGCTACAGTAGGCCTTTACGCATCGCAAGGCCAACAGTTTGCGGCAGCGGGAATCTGTAACGCTGCCGTGACCTGGTCGATGCCGACGGGCGCGCAAGGCATGCTCACATCGAGCGGCTTCTACACTGCGCCTGCCAGCATCACGGTACCGCAAAACATCACGATCACTGCAACAAGTCAGGTGAGCGGAGCAATAGTTGGCTCGGCCATTGTGACATTGCTGCCTCCGCCTCCTCCTGTTGTGCTCACTGAGGCGACCCAACCGCCATATGTGATAGGCACATCTCAAGCATTTACAGCAACCCTGAAAGATCAATACGGAACGCCGGAGCCTGGGGTGACCGTGACCTTCACCGTTACCGGTGCGAACAGCAATATTGGCAGCAACACAACCGACAGTAATGGCGCTGCCTCGTATACCTACAATGGGGCCGTTAGTGGAACCGACTCGATACAGGCAACGGCAAGCGTTAACGGAGAACTATCGACATCCAATAGCGTCGCGGCTACCTGGATCATCCCTGCGCCGGCGAACCCGGAGGGAAGCGTTACGCTGATGGCGCCGCCAACGCTTGGTCAGGCCGGATTGGTTGGGGCCTTCACTGACAACACTGGAGCAGTCATCGAACCCATAGCCATCGGTGCCGCACCGAGAGTGTATGTAGTGCCGGCCGGTGCAACTCAGCTTCAGTTAGGGGTTGATGATAGCTGGTTTGCCGTTGGCGGCGGATCCGGGTTTGTTGTTGCAGTCAATGGGATTTCCGTGAAGGTTCTGCCCACGGCGATGCCATGGAACTGGGTAACTGGAGGGCTGAATAACAACTACCAATACGGCATAGGTACTGCACTCAATCCGAGCGGTGATGGGACCAGTCCGCAATTGGCGGCGACAGGTCTCACGCAGGGAGAACTCGTCAGTATTGCCTACCAGAGCGGAACAGCCTCGGCGGGTCTATCTGCCAACCCGCCCGTCAATGCCGATGGCGATCAGACACGCATTACCGGCGTGAATATATGGAATGGAACGTATTTCCCTACCTTATACATGGCCGCTTCATCTTACCCGGTGGGACAACCCATTACGTTCAATGCGATTGTAGTTAATGGGTCAGGGGTGCCTATGCCAAACATCCCTGTGACACTCAACGTCACGGGAGCCAATGCAGGGCAGTACCAGGCCACAACCGATTCCACGGGAACTGCCGCATTTATGTATAGCGGGACAAATGCTGGAATGGATTACTTGCTGGCACAGGCACTTCCGATCGGAGAGGCAGGCCTCGCGTCAAGCCAAACCAGCATCACGTGGGTTAATTACCCTACTCCGCCGCCGGCGGGCACGCTTGGACTTCAATATGTTGCGACTGTTGGCCCCGTACAGGGTTATTACGTGACGGCCACTGATGCCTCTGGGTCCCCGATATACAATGCGGCTGTTGGGTTCTATGAAACAGGTGCAGACACTCTTTTTCTAAATGGGACGACCGATATCACGGGTCACGTAAACTTCCAGTTCTCGCATGTAAATTCTGGAACTTATAACCTGGTTGCCATTGACTCTGTCAACCGAAACGTTGTGTTTACAACTCCTCTATTCAGCGGCATATGGACTGCTCCTGTGTCGAATCCGACTGGTGACTTAGGCGATGCACTCAGTGTGGGCATCTCGGCGCTTGATATGGTTACATTGCCAAACACGCTTCAACTGAATGGAACCTACACCGACACCCTGGGATTCATACCCACATTTACATGGAGCCAGGTCAGCGGACCCGGCACGGTTACCTTTGCAACTCCGCAACAGCAAAGTACGACAGCGACCTTCAGCCAAGCCGGATACTATCTGCTGCAACTGAGCGGCAACGATACGGTCACAACCGCTTCCATACAGTACGCAGTAACAGTAATACCGGCTTCTGGAGAAGATCTAGGTCAGATCGCAAGTCCTGTATATGGATCCTCGGTTTCTGGAGTGGTCCCAATCACACTTGCGCCTGGAATAACGCTCCAGAGTGGCACACTAATCTACTATCCCTCAAGCAATTTCAACAACGCCACGGTGCTGAATGCGAGTACAGTCGGCTCGGGCCCGATGATCATCGGCACTCTCGACACCACGACGCTGGCCAACGGTACGTACTGGATTATGCTCGATGCCACGGACAAGAGCGGAAAAGAGGAATTCAGTCTGGTGCAGATCACCGTTGTCGGCAACTACAAGCCGGGACGCGTCACAGCGAGTGTGACGGACCTGACTGTTCCAGCGAATGGGCTTCCGATCAACATTCAACGGCAATATGACAGTTTCAACGCAGGCACCAGCGGCGATTTCGGCTATGGATGGAACCTGGGTCTAAACACAGATCTCACGGTAGACTCATCCTATAATGTGACGTTTACCCTTGGGGGACAGCGAAGAACCTTTTACTTCACTCCGCAGAATAATAGCTTCTCACCGATTTTAGGAATTTACTTGGGGCCATGGTTTGCGGCCTATACTCCTGAGCCGGGCCTCCACGGCACGCTTACGGCAATCGAGACGGGTTGCGCCGCATCCTATGACGCTAATGGCGCTGAGGCCCTTATAGTTCCTAACAGCTCAATGTGGGAGTGTTGGCTTGGCTCGGACGGCTGGTATACCGAAGGCCCTAGCGCTTACGGCCTGTATAACCCGTCCATATACGTCTACACTGATCCGTCCGGAACCTCATACACCATCAGCGCGACCGGGGCCCTGCAATCCATTCAGGATTTGAACGGCAACGGGTTGGCCCTCAACACGAACGGCATCACCAGCACCACTGGCCTCTCCGTGCCGTTCGTACGCGATTCGAGCAATCGAATTACGCAGATTACCGATCCGCAGGGCAACATCTACCAGTACGCCTACGACGCCAACGGCAATCTCGCCTCCGTCACCTATCCGCCCCCGCCCACAACGCAGCCCAGCGTGTTATGCCCCAATACAACCCAGCCGAACACCAGCACCTACACCTACGACTCGAACCACCTGTACACCGGCGGCACGGATGCTCGTTGCAACCCGTTGCCTACGACGAATTACTTTGGTTCCAGCGATTATGATCCCAACGGATTACCTTTGAATGGGCGCGTGAAGAGTACGACTGACGCGCTCGGTGAGACCACGAGCTACGCCTACAATCTGGTTACGAACGCCACTTCCGTCAAATACCCTCCCGACGCCAATGGGAATAAGGGTACGGCGGTTATGACCTACGACAACTATGGGATGCTGCTGACCTCCACTGACCCCTTAGGCCTCACAACCAGCAATGCGTACGATGCAAACCACAACCTGATCTCGGTAACTGACCCGATGGGTTTCGTCAGCAGTTACGCCTACGATTTCAACGGCAATAAGAAGTCGTCTACATATCCGAATGTTACACAGGGCGTGAATACGACCAGTTACACGACCTATAACCAGTACTCGGAGCCGACATCCACGACCGATGAGTTGGGCAATGTGCGGATATTCAACTACGACGCCAACTACAACCCGCGGAGCATAACCGACACGATCAACGGCGTGCCAGCCACGCTAGCCAGCTTCATCTTCAACGCGAACGAGACGCTGCAGGCTGGCGCCGTCGGGTACGACATCACCGCGCAGCCGACCATGGCGAGCCAGTTTGCCTACGACGCCAGTGGCAACATGGCCAGCCGAACCGACGCACTGGGACGCACAACATCCTACGTCTACAACTCACTTGGAAACAAAATCGCCACGACCCTGCCGCTTCCCAACGCCAACACCAGCGCAGCCGCTGCGACGACGACCTACCAGTACGATGCCTTTGGTCGCTTGACGCAGACTTCGGCGCCGTTGGGTAGAACAACCAGCTCGACCTACGACGCGATGGGCAACAAGACCAGCGATACGGACGCGCGCGGCAATGTCACGTCGTATCAGTACGACGCGCTGAACCGGCTCACCACCACAATCTATCCGACAAATCCCGTTACTACTACGACGAAGTCCTACGACTTCCGCAACAATGTCATCGACTCTACCGATCAGGCTGGCAACGTAACCCACCATGTCTACGATCTCTCCGGCCGTCAGATCTCGGTCACCAAGGGATACAACACACCGCAGGCGAGCACCACCTCGTTCGCCTACGACAAAGATGGCCGCAAGACGAGCGTGACCAACGCCCTCGGCCACACAACGAGCTACACCTACGATGCGGCGGGCAGGCTCACGTCCATCGCCGGGGCGAAGGGCAACTTCACCTTCGCCTACGATGCCGCCGGCAACCGCATCTCCAGCGCCGACGGCAACGGCAACACCACCACCTTCCAGTACGACGCCCGCAAGCGTCTGGTCAAGACGATCTATCCCGACAAGACTTCGACCACCAACAGCTATGATGGCCCGGGCAACCTCATCGGCGTCACCGACCAGGCCGGCAACACCGTCAACTACACCTACGACGCGGCCAACCAGTTGCAGAGCGTCATCCAGACGAACAGCCCGAACACGGCCAACACCACCTCGTATGGATACGACCCCAACGGCAACCTGGCCAGCCTCACCGACGCCAACAGCCACAGCACGCAGAATGTCTTCGACATCTTCTCCGACATCACCGGCAAGACGCTGCCCGATGGCTCGCTGCAGGAGTCGCGCACCTACGACGCCAACGGCAATCTGACCCAGCTCACCCACTTCAACGGCAAGACGACCACCTACGCGTACGACCAACTCAACCGCCTCACCACGCGCACGCCCGACCCCACCCTGGTCACCGAGCCGGTCGTCAGCTACACCTACACGCCCACCGGCAAGCACGCCACCACCACCGTTACCACCGCCACCGCCAGCGTCACCACCAGCTACGCCTACGACGCGCTGGACCGGCTGACGGCGAAGGTCACTCCAGAGGGCACGTTGAACTACACCTACGACGCGTCGGGCAGAGTGGCGTCCATCAGTTCGTCGAATGTCCACGGGGCGTCGGTCTCGTACACCTACGACAGCCTCAACCGGCTCAGCACGGTGGTGGACAACAACCTGCCCGCGGGGCAGAACACCACGACCTACGCCTACGACTCGGCCAGCAACCTGGTTACGGTCACCTATCCGAACCAGTTGACATCCACCATCCAGTACGACAGCCTGAACCGGCTTACCTCGCTCAACTCATCGACGGTGAGCTCCACGCAGGTCTCCGGCTACAACTACCAGCTCGGCGCCACGGGCAATCGCACCGGCGCAACGGAGCAGAATGGCCGCACGCTCACCTGGAGCTACGACGGGATCAATCGGCTGACCAACGAGGCGATCAGTCAAGACCCAGCGGGCGGAAACGGCGCGGTCAGTTACGAGTTCGATCCGGTGGGCAACCGCACGTCGGCCAACTCCTCGCTGCCGGGCGTCCAGACGGTGAGTCTCTCCAGCTTCAACCTCGACGACTTGCTCTCCGGCGAGACCTACGACGCCAATGGCAATACAACCTATACCGGCGGTCGCAGCTTCGTGTACGACTCGGGCAACCGGTTGCGGTCGATGAACAACGGCGCGGTCAGCATTATTTACGATGGCTTCGGAAACCGCGTGGCCAAGACCGTGGGCGGAGTGACGACGAAGTATCTCGTCGAGGACGACGTGAACCCCACCGGCCTGCCGCAGGTGATGGAGGAGACCGTCAACAACGTGGTGCAACGCACCTACACCTACGGCTTCCAGCGCATCAGCGAGAATCAGCTCATCAATAATGTTTGGACACCCAGCTTCTACGAATACGACGGCTCTGGCAGCGTCCGGCAACTGACAAATTTGGCCGCTAACGTAACCGTAACAGACACCTATAACTACGACGCCTTCGGCAACCTGCTGAATTCAACAGGAACGACTCCAAACAACTATTTGTATCGCGGCGAGCAGTACGATAAAGACCTCGGTCTCTACTATCTCCGCGCCCGTTACTACAATCCAGCCACAGACAGGTTCCTGAGCAGAGACCCGAAAGAGGGCAAGCCCACTATCCCCAGGACGCTGCATAAATACCTCTACGCCAGCGCGGACCCTGTCAACAGAGTCGATCCGCGCGGCCGGGAGGACTTGATTGAATGCATAGAAACGTGCACCGCGGAAGTGGAAGATCTCGAATTAACTGAAGATGTTGAAATTAAGGATATCGAAGAGGCTGAAAAAGAGTTATGCGAACTCTGCTTTGCCGCTGGCACGCCGATTCATACTGACCATGGCGACGTTCCTGTTGAGAAGATTCGGGTGGGCGACGAGGTTGTCTCGCGCAACTCGGTCACCGGCAAGCTGGAATCGGAGCCGGTCACGGCGCTCACTCCGCTGCACAAGGACTCGCTGCTGGAGATACGCATCGAGGGCGAACATGATCCGCTCAGGCCCAGCACTCGTCATCCCTTCTGGGTCAAACGCGGCGAGGCGCAGGCCGCCTGGATCGAATCTGGTAGTATGCGGGTGGGAGATCAACTCCAGACCCTTCAAGGGAACTGGCGCAGGGTGGTTGCGATCACTCCTCTGCCAGGCCAGGAAACCGTCTACAACTTCACCGTCGAC
>Ga0208189_1000526_pt1 | contig 20727 bp, 10 predicted proteins | sample June2015DPH_10_5_FD_184702 | JGI IMG/M metagenome (GOLD analysis project Ga0208189, IMG submission 184702) | Peatland microbial communities from SPRUCE experiment site at the Marcell Experimental Forest, Minnesota, USA - June2015DPH_10_40... | ecosystem: Environmental > Terrestrial > Soil >... | reverse complement strand
ACCCTGGAGCACCAGGCGGTGTGGTGCCTGTTCATCCTCTACAGCCAGAATGTTGAGGTCGAAGGCGTCAAAATCAGGGGCGATCACACCACCCCCAGCGCCGATGGCATGGACATCGACTCGTCGCGCCATGTGCATGTCAATCGCGTCGATATCGACACCAACGACGACTGCCTCTCCATCAAGAGCGGCAAGGACGCGGACGGGTTGCGCGTCAACCGCCCGGCGGAAGACATCCTCATCGAGAACTCCCACTTTGGCGCAGGCGGGTCCGGCGTGGACATGGGCAGCGAGACCTCCGGCGGCATCCGCAACGTGGTGATCCAGAACTGCGTGATGGACTCCGGCAACTCCGCGCCCATCCGCTTCAAGTCGGCGCCCAGCCGCGGCGGATTGGTGGAGAACATCACCTATCGCAACCTGCAACTGCACCAGACCCGTCAGTTCATCGAGATGAATTTGAATTGGAGCAATCGCGCGATGGCACGGCTGCCGCCGGTGCCGCCGGCCAATCCGCTGCCTTCCTTCCGCAACGTGAAGATCATCAACGTGTCGGGCGACGCACAGACGGCCGGCACCATCAATGGCCTGGCGGACAGCCCCATTCAGGGCGTCACATTCCAGAACTGCAAGATCACGGCCAACACGGGCCTCAGAATCTCTCACGCGCGCGACATCGACCTGAGCGGGTTGACTCTGGACGTGAAACAGGGCGAGGCCATTACCAAGAACGATGTGCAGTAGAGAGACGGCCTAGTTCGCGTAGCGGACCAGTTGCATGAAGCCGAAGTCCATGTGCAGCTGCATGTGGCAGTGCATCAGGGTGTCGCCGGGATTGTCGGCCACAAAGTCCACGGCGACGGTGTCCAGCGGCATGACGTTGACCACATCTTTTTTCAGCCCGCTGATGTTCTTGTCGCCGATGCTGACCACCTCGAAGGTGTGCCGGTGCAGGTGCATGGGGTGCTGGTCGCCGGAGGCATTCTGGAAGACCAGGCGGTAGCGCTTTCCCCGCTGCACCTTGAGGGGTTCAATATCCGGCCAGGAGCTGCCGTTGATGGCCCAGGTGTCGAACTTGGAGTCTTTCTGCGGGCCCAGGTCCATCAGCACCAGAGGGATGGTCTCGTCGGGGGCTGCGGCGGGTGTGCTGCTGGCGAACTGTGTGTAGTCCCACGCTGCGTTCTGCGGGTCCTTCCACACCGGCGGCCCTGTCTTGCCCGCGTACTCCACTACAATGCCGAGGCCCATCTGGCGGGCCTTTTCCAGCGTCGAACCAAGCACCCAGACGCCGGGAGACTTCATCTCGACGATCGCGTCCACGCGTTCGGCAACCGCCAGAGAGACGACTTCAACTTCACGGGGATTGGGGACGGGATTGCCATCCATGGCGATGACGCGGAAGGTATGGCCGGGCAGGGCAAGCACCACATTCTCGGTGGCGCTGGCATTCAGCAGGCGCAACAGCACCCGCTGGCCCTGCTTCACGCGCATCGGCTCGCCCGCGCCCAGCCGGTGCTGGTTGATGGTGGCGTACTGGTAGCCAACGTCGGAGCCGGAGGTCATGGGATGGTTGGCCGATTCGGCCTGCATGGTCTCCACCATAGGAACGAAGGAGGGCTGCCAGTGGTGGATGGCGAGAAAGACCTCCTGGTCGTAGTGGCCGGGATCGCCCGAGCCCTCCACCAGCAGGAAACCGAACTGGCCGGTGTAGGTTCCCAGCGCGAGGTTCGCACCCGCGCTGACATGGGTGTGATACCAGCGCGAGCCCGCGGGGTTGGGCGTGAGGTGGTAGCGCAGAATGCCCCCGGCGGGAATCATGGGAGAGCCCTCCTCCATGGCGCCGTCGTTGAGCGGGTCGGTGGTGAGGCCATGCCAGTGCACAATGTCCTCATTGCCCGTTGTGTTGGTTACATCGATAGTGACGGGCAAGCCCTGGCGCAGGCGCAGCAGCGGGCCGGGAACCTGGCCGTTGTAGGCGATGGTCTTGATGTTGACGCCGGGTGAGATTTCGAGCGTGCAGGGCTGGATGGTCAGGGAGTGGTCGGGCTTGGACAGCGGCGGTTTGGAGGGCGCATTCTTTGGCGCGGTCTGCTGCGCCGCGCTCTGTTGCGCCGCATAGAGAAGGCCAGAGGGCGACGCAACCAGAGAATTCAGCAGCGGATGGGCCACGACTCCGCCGGCGGAGAGAAGGAAGGAGCGACGATTCATGGAACCATCCTAAAGGGATTGGGAAACCCTGGCCGAGCAACAGCAACAGCAGCTGTGCGTTCTATGAGATCGGATGCGGCAAGGGCACGGAGGGATGCGCTCCCGCGGCTTGACATCGCAAACACGCGGCATGTATCACGGTACCCAACTCACGCGGGAACGGGCGGACCGGGCGGGCCGATGACCGAAGAGGACAAGAAGAATGTGCGCGATGCGCTCAATACTAATCTGAAGCCTTACCTGCGCGGCCAGGGGGTGCGTGGCAAGCGAGCAGACCCAATCGACCGCCGGGGGCCAACCATTTATTCTCAACTCAAACGACCGAGGAGATGCAATTGAGTCAAGCCAGTTCTTCCGTGAGGTGGTCCCGATTGCGACCGGCGGCGTTCATCACATTCGGCGTATTCATTGCGGGCTGTGCGGGCGCATTGGCCTGGTCGCAGGGCGCGTACAACATCCAGGAGCCGCCGGCCCGGCAAGCGCCGCAGGCCCAGCAGACGCCGCCGGCCCCGGTTGCGCCCGTGCAGTTCACGCGAACCTGCTCGCTGTGCCACGGCGGGGACGGACTGGGCACGGACCGCGCGCCCACGCTGGTGAACTCTGCCGTACTGCGCGGTATGGCGGACAGCGATGTGGCAGCCATTATCCAGAAGGGGAAGGGACGGATGCCTGCCTTCCCGCTGCCCGCGGGCGACATCGACCAACTGGTGCGCTATATTCGCAGCCGCAACCTGGCGGCGGGGGCGGAGACTGCGGTGCCGGGCGATGCCAAGGCCGGAGAGCGGATCTTCTTTGACGACGGGCAGTGCGCGAGCTGCCACAGGGCGCGGGGGCGGGGAAGCTCAAACGGGCCCGACCTCTCCAACGTGGCCAACCGGCTGCGACTGGCGAACCTGCAACAGGCGCTGACCAACCCGGGCACAAGCGTCGGCACCGGCCCCGGCTTTGGCGCTGCCCCCTCCAGTTATGACAGCGTCAGTGTGGTGATGAACGATGGCAGCAGGCTGCATGGGTTGGCCCGCGCCCAGGGCAGCCACGATCTGGTGTTGCAGACGAACGATGGGAGGCTGCACCTGCTGCTGGAGGGCGAGTACCGGTCGGTGGTGCGGGACAATACGCCCGCCATGCCTGTATATAAAGGGACTGCCGACCAAATGCGCGATCTGCTGGCGTACCTGAGCACGTTGAAGGGAGTGGGCGTGGGTGCGCTGGCCGGGCCGCTGGCGCCGATCAGCCAGGCCGAGATCGACCAGATCGCGCATCCCAGGCAGGGGGATTGGCCGAGCTACAACGGCACTCTGGATGGAAACCGCTACAGCAAGCTCAATCAGATCAATCTACAGAACGCGGCGCAGCTCGAACTGCAGTGGACTTACACGATCCAGTACTTCGGCCTGGAGACGACTCCGGTGGTGGTGGATGGGGTGATGTTTGTGACGGGGAACAACCAGGTCTACGCGCTGAGCGGACGGACGGGGCGGGAGATCTGGCGGTACGAGCGGCCCAAGAGCGCGTCGGCGCAGATCAGCGGAGACGCGGCGATCGGCGTGAACCGGGGAGTTGCGGTGCTGGGCGACCGGGTCTTTTATCTCACCGATGACGCGCACCTGATCGCATTGGACCGGCTGACCGGGGGACTGCTGTGGGACGTGAATACCCACGAGGGCGCGGCCGGACAGTACGGCGGGACCGCTGCGCCGCTGGTGGTTGGCGATCTGGTCGTCACCGGAGTGAGCGGCGGCGACAACGGGATTCGCGGCTTCCTGGCTGCGTATAAGGCGGCGACCGGCGAAGAAGTTTGGAAGCTGTTTACCATTCCCAAGCCAGGCGACAGCGGGCCGGTGGCCGATACATGGAAGGGGTCGGCGCTGGGGCTGGGCGGCGGAGCAACATGGACCACGGGCAGCGCCGAGGCGGATGGGAGCGTTGTCTACTGGCCGGTTGGGAATCCCCATCCCGACACGGACGGGGACGAGCGGCTGGGAAGCAATCTGTACACCAACAGCGATCTGGCGATCGACGCGAAGACCGGCAAGCTGCTGTGGTACTTCCAGTTCACGCCGCACGACCTGCACGACTGGGACGCCAACGAGCCGGTGGTTCTGGCGGACACGCTATGGAAGGGGCAGCCGCGCAAGCTGCTGCTGCACGCCAATCGCAATGGGTTCCTGTACGTTCTGGACCGGACGAACGGCAAGCTGCTGCTGGCCACGCAGATGGTGGACCGGATGAACTGGGCCAGCGGGATCGACCAGCAGACCGGCGCTCCCAGCCTGTTGCCGGCCAACGAACCCAGCGTGCAGGGCACGGTGGCCTGTCCCGCGGTGCGCGGGGCGACCAACTGGTACGCGACGGCATTCAACCCGGCGACGCGGCTCTACTACGTGATGACGGTGGAGGACTGCACGCTCTATCGCAAGGCGGAGGACGGCGGCTACGGCAGATACAACGACCCTGCCCACCCCGCGCAAAAAATTCTTCGCGCATTCAATATAGAAACCGGTAAAGTGGTTTGGCAGATCGTCCTGCCCGGGCCGGTGCAATCGAACTATTCGGGCGTGCTGACCACCGCGGGCGGCCTGCTGTTCTTCGGCGAAAGCAGCGGAGGATTTGCCGCTGCGGACGCACGCACAGGGAAGGTTGTATGGCACTTTGAAACCAACCGTGCGATCAAGGCTTCGCCGATGACCTACGCAATCGACGGAAGGCAGTACGTCGCAATCGCATCGGGGGCCAATGTTCTATCGTTCGCGCTTGCGAAGTAAAGTTTTTGAAGTAAAAGAAATTGTTGTAGAAGCTGTTTAGGAATTTTTCAGCCGCACCGGCTTACCGCGCGCCCAGGCCAGCTTCCCATTCACGGCTGAGCACAAAACGGCACAGGCCACAATCACGAGGGAGAGAACACCATGAACCGAAAGACATCGCGCCGCAATTTCCTTGGCACTTCAACTGGCTTCGCAGCGGCTGGTCTAGCCTCTCTCGCGAACCCCATCGCAGCCGCCGCACAGACGGCGGGCGTCAAACCGGGCGACCTTCCCGACCTGACCATCAAAGAGGTCAAGATGTACGTCACGGACATGAGCGGCATCCATAAGCTCAATGGCACCGAGACCGGCGAACTGATCTCCGTGGTCACCAACAGCGGGATCGAGGGCAACTACACCATTGGCGATCGCAGCACATCTCCGGGATGGCTGGAGTGGGCCAAGCCGATGCTGGTGGGAAAGAACGTGATGGACCTGCTACCCACCTTTACCTCCACCACCGGGATGAAAGGATCGGGAGGCTTCAACGGAGGAGCGGGAGCCTCGGTGCGGCGAGCGGCGCCGCCGGTTGCTGCGGCAGGGGCCGGCGGGGCCAGAGGGGCCGGCGCGGGCGGAGGGGCCGGCGCGGCCAGACCGAGCGGATTTGGCGTGCCAACGACGGGGCCGGGGCGTCCAGAAACGGGGCTGATGGCACGCAGCGGCGGCACATGGCCCAACTACTACACCGCTGCCGCCGACGTCTGCATGTGGGACATTCTGGGCAAGGCGGTCAATCAGCCGATCTACAAGATACTCTCCGGCGGCACGCCGACCAAGACCCGCCTGATGGCCTACGCCAGTTCGCAGCACCTGCCCACGATAGAAGATTATGTGCCGGATGTCCTGAAGGCGAAGGCGCAGGGATACAAGGCATACAAGATCCATCCCGGCGGCGGGCAGCACCCAACCGGGCCGGCCATCCCCAGCTACATCGGGCACATGGAGGAGATCAAGCAGGTGCGCGCGGCGGTGGGCGACGAGTTTGTGCTGATGCACGATCCGGTGCAGCAGTACAACCGTTTCGAAGCCATGGCCGTCGGCCGCCTGCTGGATGAGCTGAACTACGCATGGTTCGAGGACCCGATCCGCACCATCGATGAGGAGGGCCTGATCGAGCTGTGCAGGGAGTTGAGCCTTCCCATCCACGTGGGCGAGTTCCTCTTCTCCATCGCGGACTTCGCCGAGTACATCAAGCGCGACGCGCTGGGCGTGGTCCGCCTGATCGCCGACAACGTGGGAGGCATCTCCGGATCGATGCGCGTGGGCCTGCTGGCCGATGCGCACGGGCTGGAGTGCGCTCCGCACAACTGGGGCAACCCGCTCGACCTGGCGGTGCACTTCCACGTGGAGCTGGCGCTGGCCAACGTCTACTGGTTCGAGATGCCCTTCCCGGCGGAGTACACCGACCGTTCCTACTTCAGCTACAAGTTCCGGCCGGACGCGGACGGCTACATCCCTGCGCCAACCGCGCCGGGGCTGGGCTATCCGATCGACCGCGCCGCGCTGGACAAGGTCACCACGCGAATCGACCGCTGAGGGCTGCTGCAATCGCGCGTGAGAGAAGGAGGAGTCGCAATGTTGCGAACCAGGATACTTCTGTGCGTTCTGCTGTTGGGGATCTTTCCGGCGCGTGCGCTGGAGAGGCCGGAGGTCACCTTCAAGGTCTTCCAGTTTCCGCCGAACATGATTCCGCGCATCGACGGCAACGACGACGACTGGGCGATGGTTCCGGACAGCTACGCCATCGGCATGGACCAGTTAGTCGATACCGAGGCACCGGCTGGCACGGTGACGCCGCGCGATCCCAAGAAGCTGGACGTCAAGGTGAAAGTGGGCTGGGTGAAGGGGCTGAACCGGCTGTACTTCCTGTATGAGGCGACCAAGGACTACTGGGACTTCTCGCGTCCCGACCTGCACAACGACATCTTCGAGGTGGTGGTGGACGGCGACCTCTCCGGCGGGCCGCTGATCGATATGTACCACCGCGACGTGTGGACGCAGAAGGCGGTGGGGGACATGTCTGCGCTCGACCCGCGCATCAGCAGCTCGGACGCGTACTTTGCCCAGCAGGGAGCGCACGCGCAGAACTACCACATCTTCACGCCGGCGCTGAATAAGGACTGGACCATGGACTGGGGCTGCGCGCAGTACACCAAGGAGCTGCCCTACGCCAACCACGCCATCAAGTACAACTTCAAGCCGGGCGAACCGGGCAAGCTGGTGCTGGAGTTCTATATCACTCCCTTCGACTACGCGGGATGCGAGGGGCCGGAGCGCGCGGTGGAGAGCGTGCTGACGGAGAACAAGCTGATCGGGCTGTCGTGGGCCGTCATCGCCTACCACGATCCCAACTCGAACAAGCGGCAGTTCTGGAACCTGTCGCACAAGCAGACCTTCTTCGGCAACGCGTCCGACCTGGTCGCCTTTCGCCTGATGCCCCTGGAGCCGCAGTTCCGCAAGGACATCGACGCAAAGTGGTCGTTCAAGGTCGTCGATGCGGAGCGCCGGCTGGTTGTCTTCAAGGACGAATCCGAGGGCGAGATCACAAGCTGGAAGTGGGACTTCGGCGATGGGACGACATCGACCGAGCAGAACCCGATCCATCAATACAAGGACCGGCCGGGCAGGGAGGGGATCTATTCCGTCATCCTGGACGTGAGCGGGCCCAAGGGGAGCTCGCGGCTGGCCAAGGTCTGGGACGTGCATGTACGAGGCTCGTCGCCGCCCGCCGCGGTGCAGCCATGATGCAGAATCGCCGCGATGACTGATTGCCGCGCAGGGAACTCAATTCGCGCTGACCTGCGCCGGTCCGCCGCGAGCGAGCATTGCAAGAACAAGCAGCCGGAGATTGTGTGCAGATGATGAATCCAGATTCCAGCAAGACCAGCTCCATGCGGTTTCCGGTCCGCTATCTTCTTGTGCTCTGGCTGATGGTCATCAGCGCGGCGGTATACGTCGACCGCATCAATATCTCGATTGCCTCCAGCGGGATTAGCAAGGAATTCTCCATCAGCAATGTCCGGATGGGATGGGTGTACGCCGCATTCCTGGTGGGCTACGCCGGCCTGCAGATTCCCGCCGGCGTGCTGGCGCGGCGGCTTGGCCCGCGCCTCACCCTGGGATTGCTGGGCGTGTGGAGACCGATCTTTATTGTCCTGATCGCGTTTATTCCTCACGGCTTTGGCAATCCGCTGATCCTCCTGATCCTGCTGCGCTTTGCCCTGGGCGCGGGCGAGGCCACGATGTTTCCCGCCACCAGCCAGTTCGTCGAGCGCTGGTTTCCCGCCAGTGAGCGGGGCAAGGCGAACGGCTTTATCTTCGCCGGCATTGGCCTCGCAGGGCTGACTACGCTGCTGATGGGAGAAATCATCCTGCGCTTCGGTTGGCGCGCGACCTTTTGTTTCACCTCAACCATTGGCGCGCTGGCGGGACTTGTCTGGTACCTTGCCGCTCGCGATACTCCCGAGCAAAGTAAGTGGGTGGGCGATGCGGAGCGGGAACTCATCATTAACCAGCGGCGCGTTAAAGCCGCCGCCAAAGAGGACGATGCTCAATATGGCAAGCATAAGATTCCCTGGCTGCAGATATTCAGCAGCAAGGCCGTGCTTGCCGTCACCCTAAGCTACTTCGCCTATGGCTATGTGGCTTGGATGTTCTACACATGGTTCTTCAGCTACATGCTGCAGGCGCACGGTCTAAACCTGAAGACCAGCGCGCTCTACACCATGTTGCCATTCATTGCCATGACCACCGGTTGCCTGCTGGGCGGCGCGCTCAGCGATTGGATCGCAAAACGATACGGCGCACGCCAGGGCCGTTGCACGCTATCTGCCGTCTCGCTCGCCATGACCGCCTTCCTTCTGGTGCTGGGTTCGCGGATCGAGAGTGCCATGGCGGCTGCGTTTATGCTGGCCTTCGGAGTGGGCGTCCTCTTCATCTCGCAAAGCATCTACTGGGCCGTCGCCGCCGACATCAGCGGAGAATACGTCGGCGTGGTATCGGGAATCATGAATATGGGAGCACAGGTCGGCGGAGTATGCACGGCCTTACTGACTCCGCTGATTGCAGCCCTGTTCGGCTGGAACGCAGCGTTCGCAACCGCCGCTGTTATTGCTGCGATTGGCGCGCTGGCATGGCTCGTCATCGATCCGAAACGCGATGTGCTAGTGGTCCACGGATAACGGTTCGGGTGTGTATGGACGGGCGCGCACGCCGCCGTATACACTCCTCGCGAAAGATTCGGTCCGCCGAAGAGCAGTTCAGTTTGATTCGATTTGCAACTCAGCCGGATGCGTGGACTGCGCGGTCTGCCACAACGAATAAGTGAGGGAAGGGAAGCACCGATGGACAACAAAATTTCTCGCCGGCAGTTTATCGGCGCCGCAGCCATGGCGGGCGCCGCGCTAACAGGCATGAGCAACGCAGTTGCAGGCGCGCAGGCACCCCAGTCCGCCGCGGACTGGGATGAGAAGAACGGCGCCGCTCCTGCCGCGCCGGATGCCCCGCAGGCGCTGCCTCTCCGGCCGGGCGCAATCCCCATCATCGACAGCCACATTCACCTCTTCGACCAAACCCGCCCCGTCTTCAGCGGCTACACGGGCGGGCTGTTCTACCGGGCGCTGAACAAGCCGTCGACGCCCGCGATGTACGCTGCGCTGGCACGCCCCGCGGGGATCGTCGGCGCCATTGTGGTCGAGTCCGCCGCGCAATTCATCGACGACAACCTCTGGTATCTGGAGGTCTCACGCGACAATCCCATCATGGTTGGCGTCTCGGGAAACATCGATCCCGGCTCGAATGACTTCGCCAAATATCTGAACCACTTTCACCGCGACCCGCTCTTTCGCGCCATCCGCTCCAGCCGCTTCTATACCAGCGACGCCAGCGGCAAGATCGCGCTCAATCCCGCGCAGGTCGCCAACCTCAAGCTGCTGGCGCAGGCCGACCTCGCGCTGGACACCGCCAACCCATCCATGCCCCTGATGCAGGCCAACGTGCTGCTGGCCGACGCCGTTCCCGACCTGCGCATCATCATGGACCACCTGCCCAGCTTCGATCCCGAACCCGACGGCCAGGCGGCCTACGAGGCGGTGGTGAAGGAGATGGCGGCGCGGCCCAACATCTTCGTCAAGCTCACCGAGGTCTACCATCCCACGCCCGGCGACGGCGGCATCATCGTGAAGAACTATGAGTTCCTGCGCGCGCGACTGGAATATCTCTTCCAGGCCTTCGGCGAAGACCGCGTGATGTTCGGCACGGACTATCCCAACAGCTACGGCGTGGCCACCATCCCGGAGGAGGTTGGCCTGATGCAGCAGTTCTTCTCCACTAAGACGCGCGCGCAGCAGGAGAAGTACTTCTGGCAGAACTCGTCGAAGATTTACAAATGGGTGAAGCGGGCTGACGACCAGCCTGTACCGCTTGCGCAGGGGAAGCCCGCTCCGCCAGCACCAGCCCGTGGCGGCGGCGGACGGGGTGGACCAGGTGGCCCCGGAGGCCCGGGAGCACCGGGCGGCCCTCGATCCTGATTCAATGGCATGGGGACCTGATGCGACGATCAGCCACATCCGGTGCCCGGATTGTGTATATTGGCTTCGACTCAAAAAGGACCCCTTCCATGAAACTGATCGCATCCGTTGCAGCCACCCTCGTTCTGCTGTCTGGCATGGCCTATGCCCAAACCAAGCCGGCCACTCCCGCGAAGCCCGCGACAACCGCGCCCGCGCAGCCCACGAAAGCGGCGGCTCCCGCGCAGAACGCAGCTTCCTCCACACAGCCGGCCGCGCCCGCGCAGAGCACAAAACCGGCGGCTCCGGCGCAGAGCAAGCTCCTGCCCTATCAGGACTCGCGGCTGCCCGTGGAGCAGCGCATCACCGACCTGATTAAGCGGATGACGCTGGACGAAAAGCTGGCGATGCTGGGCACCGATCCCACCATTCCACGCCTCGGCATCGTCGGCACCAACCATGTGGAGGGGTTGCACGGCCTTGCGCTGGGCGGGCCGGGAGGATGGGGCGGACGCGGCCTCGTGACGCCCACGACACAGTTTCCCCAGTCGCACGGGCTGGGCCAGACGTGGGACCCCGATCTGCTGCGCCAGGCTGCGGCGGAGGAGGCCTACGAGACGCGCTGGGCCTACAACAAGTTCCACAAGGGCGGGCTGGTGGTGCGCGCGCCCAACGCCGACCTGAGCCGCGATCCGCGCTGGGGCCGCACCGAAGAGTCCTACGGCGAGGACCCGTTCCTGGTGGGCACGCTGGCCACGGCCTACACCGAGGGCCTGCAGGGCAACGACGCGAAGACGTGGATGACCACGTCGCTGCTGAAGCATTTCCTGGCCAACAGCAACGAGGACGGGCGCGCCGGATCGAGCTCCAACTTCGACGACCGCCTCTTTCACGAGTACTACTCGGTGCCGTTCCGCATGGCCATCGAGCAGGGCCACGCCAACGCCATGATGACCGCCTACAACTCGTGGAACAAGGTGCCGATGGGCGCCAACCCTGTGCTGCATAGCGTGGTGATGAAGCAGTGGGGATTCGACGGCATCATCTGCACCGACGCGGGCGCGCTGGGCAACATGGTGCGCGCGAGCAAGACCTACGCGACGAACGCCGAGGCAGCCGCGGCCTCGATCCACGCGGGGATCAACCAGTTCCTGGAGAACGCGACCCCGTCCGTGCAGGACGCGATGAAGCAGGGGCTGCTGACCGAGGCGGACATTGACGCAAACCTGCGAGGCGTCTTCCGCGTGATGATCAAGCTGGGAATGCTGGAGCCGGCGGCGAGCGATCCCTACTCGCGCATCGGAACGGAGGCCCAGGCCAACGGCAGCGTGGACGATCCGTGGTGGTGGGCGAAGAACAAGGCGCTGGCGCGCAAGGTGACGGACGAGTCCATTGTGCTGTTGAAGAACGAGGGCGGGTTGTTGCCGCTGAAGGCGTCAGCGATCAAGAGCATTGCAGTGATCGGGCCGCTGGCGGACAGGGTTGCGCTGGACTGGTACAGTGGAACGCCGCCGTATATCGTCACGCCGCTGGAGGGGATTCGCGCGCGCGTGGGCAAGAATGTCGAGGTGACAACCTCCGATGGTACGGACAATGCGGCTGCGGCGGAGCTGGCGCGCAAGGCCGATGTTGCCGTGGTGATTATCGGCAACCACCCGACATGCGATGCAGGTTGGGCCAAGTGTCCGCTGCCCAGCGATGGCAAGGAGGCCATCGACCGCAAGACCCTGACGCTGGCGCAGGAGGACCTGGCCAAGGCGGTGCTTGCGGCCAATCCCAAGACGGTCGTTGTGTTGCAGGCGAGCTTCCCGTTCACTACGACGTGGACGCAAGACAATGTTCCCGCCATCCTGATGATGACCCACAACAGCGAGGAGCAGGGCGACGGCATGGCCGACGTTCTCTTCGGCGACTACAACCCGGCGGGCCGGTTGAGCCAGACCTGGGTCGCGTCCATGGACCAGCTACCGCCGATGATGGACTACGACATCCGCAACGGGCGCACCTACATGTACCTCGCCAGCAAACCGCTCTACGCCTTCGGCTATGGACTGAGCTATACGAAGTTTGCGTATTCCAACCTGCGCGTCAGCAGCGGACATCTCGCGAAGGACGGCTCGGTGACGGTGAGTGTGGATGTGAAGAACACGGGCGCGCGCGATGGCGACGAGGTGGTCCAGCTCTATGTGGCGCACATCGGTTCCAGGGTTGCGCGGCCGCTTGAGGAGTTGAAGGGCTTCCGCAGAGTGATGATTCGCGCGGGCGAGACCAAGACTGTTGCGATTCCGCTGAAGGCGAGCCTGCTGGCCTACTGGGACGGCAGTGCGATGTCGGTGGAGAACGACAGCGTGGAGCTTCGCGTGGGCGGATCGTCGGACGCGATTGCACTGCGCAAACAGATTAAAGTCGGCGAGTGAATTGAGGGGATAGCAGAATGAAGCAACCTGCGGGATGGGCGGCAGGCGCGTTGGCGCTTGCCTTGGCGATAACGCCGGCGATTCATGCGCAGCAGATGATTGTAGCGCGCGGCGGGGCCACGGTGATGGTCGAGCCGTACGCGGAGAACATCGTTCGCGTCAGCATCAGTCTGCTAAAGGCGAATGCGACGGCTGCGCCGGGCTACGGCATCACAGCCAAGCCGCTGGCCAGCGGATGGAAGATCGAGTCGGGAGCGAGCGGCGACGTGTTGCGCTCGTCGCGGATGGTTGTCACGGTTGCTCCGCAGCAAAACGTCACGCTCACCGGGACCGAGGCGGACATTGCGAAGTTCTTCAATGGATCGACGCCGCCGGTTGGCATCTCGATCAAAACCGCGCAGGGCGCGCCGTTGCTGCAGATGAACGACTGGCAGATGTCGGTTCCGAATTACAAGGATGGGACCTCGCAATCCCTCAACGATCGCCGGCCTAGTGACGATCCCTTCTATCAGGTGGGCGCAACCTTTGCCTCGCCCAAGGATGAGCACTACTACGGCCTGGGACAAAACCATGAGGGCTATCTCGACCGGCGCGGCCATGCAGTGCGTTGCGCGCACGACTACACCGCTCCAGCCGGGCCGAGCGTCTGCGTGCCGTTCGTGGTCACCAACAAAGGCTACGGCCTGCTGTGGGACAACCCCGGCAAGACGACCACGCAGTTCGGCTTCAACGAGGTAACGAAGTGGACCTCCGACGTTGGCCAGCGCGTATCTTTCTTCGTGATTGCGGGCAAGACGTACGACGAAATATATTCCGGCTACAACCTGCTCACAGGCGATGTGCCCATGCTTCCTAAATCGGCGTATGGATACATCCAGTGCAAGCAGCGATACACCAGCCAGGCCGAGCTGATGGCCGTGGCCAAGGGCTATCGCGACCGCCATCTGCCCGCGGACGTGCTGGTGATCGACTGGTTCCACTACACGAAGATGGGCGAGATGGACATGGACCCCGTGAAGTGGCCGGACCCCGTCGCCATGAACCGCGAGCTGCACGCCATGGGCTTCCACACCATGATCAGCGTGTGGCCGCGCTTCGTGCCGGAGGACCGTTACTACAAGACTGTCCTCGACAACGGATGGTTCCTGCACCTGGCCGACGGCACACCCATCAACGGCCTGCCCTACGACCGCGCGGGGTCGGACATCGATACAACAAACCCCGACGCTGCGAAGTGGTATTGGGGAGTAATACGCGACAACTATGTTGCCAAGGGCTTCGACGCCTTCTGGGCCGACGAGACCGAGCCCGACCTGCCGCCGAATGGAAGCTACTTCCACGTTGGGCCGGGCACGGAGTTCTTCAACGTCTACCCGCTCTTCCACACTGCTGCGTTTTACAACGGAATGCGCAGGGACATGAGCGAGCGGGCGCTGATCCTTGCGCGCGACACATATCTTGGCGCGCAGCACAATGGAACAATCTTCTGGTCGTCGGACATCTACCCCACCTGGGACACGCTGAAGCGGCAGGTTCCCACCGGCATCAACTTCGTCGCAAGCGGCATGCCATACTGGAGCACCGACATCGGTGGCTGGCAGTATCTGCCGGCCACGCACAAGCCGGAGCGCCCGCCGCTGATCGATCCATCCGACGCGCGCAGCGAGGTGGGCAACTACGACGATTATCCCGAGCTCTATGTGCGCTGGTTCGAGTACGGGGCCTTCCAGCCGAACTTCCGCGCGCACGGAAGCCGTCCGCAGAACGAGGTGTGGTCGTACGGCAAGCAGGCCGAGCCGATCCTGGAGAAGTACCTGCGCCTGCGCTACAACCTGATGCCCTACATCTACTCGCTGGCGTACCACACGCACCAGACGGGCGCGCCCTTCATGCGCGGACTATTCATGGACTTCGGCAACGATCCCAAAGTCGCCAACATCGGCGACGAGTATATGTTCGGTCCCGCGCTTCTGGTTGCGCCCGTGGTCGAGCAGGGACGCACCAGCCGCCAGGTTTATCTGCCTGCCGGAACAGATTGGTATAACTTCTGGACCAACCAGAAGCTGCACGGCGGACAGACCGTGACCGTTGCCGCGCCGATCGATACGCTGCCGCTGTTCGTGCGCGCGGGATCGATCCTTCCCATGGGCGCGCCGGTGGAGAGCACAAATGAGAAGCAGCCCTTGCAGGAGCTGCGTGTCTATCCCGGGGCCGACGCCAGCTTCGATCTGTACAACGACGACGGCACAACCTACGCCTACGAGAAGGGCGCGATGGAGATCACTCACCTGCACTGGTCGCAGGCCGCGCAGAAGCTGACCCACACCGGCGCGCAGCTCTCCGGCCCCAGCGATGTAAGCCTGGTGAAGATCATTCACGCGCGGTGATCTACGATGACGTCTCAGAATGATGAGCGACTTTATTCGTGCCGATAGAGCTTCTTCAGGGCTGCCTGGATCGTCAACCCTTGCGGGCGCGCCACAGCGCCCCTTCCAGCGGATCGACGGCAGACTGGCGCACGCAGGCCGCGGGCAGCAGGACGGCCAACCGCGCGGTCATTGCGGCGCGCACAGGGGCAATATGCGCAAGAACGCCGCCAGTGTAGGCAACTTCAATCGCGTCCGCTTCCTTCGCACCTGGTTGTGACGCCGCCATCTTGCGGAAGACGAGCGCAACCAGCTCGGCAAGCTCGACGCCCGCGCGGGTAAGCACCTCGGCGGCGAGCGCGTCGCCCTGCTCTGCGCAGCGCGCAACGATGGGCGCGAGCGAGGCGAACTCCGGCGCGGGGCGGCCGCAATCGCCGCGTTGATTGCCGTACGCGACCAGTTCTCCGAGCGAGTTCAGTTTCCAGTGCTGCTCGATCTCGCGCAGCAGGGAAGTGGATGCCCTGACGCATTTCATCTCAGATTCCTCGCGAGTAGAATCGCCAAGCTGGTCGTTCAACTGATCTCCGAGCGGAATTCTGTCTTGTGCGCGCAGGGCGGCGCGAATCGCTTCCAGGCCGATCCAATTGCCCGATCCCTCGTCGCCCAGCACAGGCCCCCAGCCGCCCGCGCCGAAGGTCTCGCCCGCATCCGTGCGTCCGATGGCGTTCGATCCCGTGCCCGCGACGACCAGAATCCCCGGCCCTTCCGCGAAGGCCGCATCGAGCGCAATCTCCTCGTCGCCGCAGATCAGAAGCTCGCCGGAGACCGAGCTGGAGAGAACGCGGCTGGCCCACGCGCGCACGGCGGGGCTGCCGATTCCGGCGAGGCCGAAGCAGGTGCGAGCGATGTGGTTGAGCGGGACGCCCGCCGCACCCGCAACCTCGGCGAGCATCGCCTGCAGGCGCGCGGTCGCCTCCGGCTCGCCGACGCGCATCAGCTTCACCGTGCCGGCGGTGTCGCGCGCCAGAACGCGCGTCTCGTCGGCCAGCAGACACTGCGTTTTGGTGCCGCCGGCGTCGATGGCGAGAAAGAGGCTCATCGCAAACAATCATAAGCCACGCGTTCGTTGACGAAAGACTTAACACCAATTAGCACCGATTGGACCGATCAAAAGCGGATAGATTTTTTAATAATAGAAATTTCTTTGATCTGCGCTCGCCGGTGTAGATCGGTGTTAAGCTTTTTCTATTCGACGAGCCGCTATACTCAGGCAATGCCTGTTCGCCTGCATGTCGTCGATCTCGGCGTGGTCGGGCTGTACCTGGTGGCGATCACGCTCTTCGGGCTGCGCTTCAGCCGGCGGCGTGTGGCCGGCGGCGCGGCGGCCCGGGACCGCTCGCTGCGCGGCTACTTCCTGGCCAACCGCACGGTGCCGTGGTGGGCGATTGCGCTCTCCATCGTCTCGGCCGAAACCTCCACGCTCACCATCATCGGCACTCCTGGATTGGCATTCGCGGGCGACTTCGGATTCCTACAGATCGTCATCGGATACATGATCGGGCGCGTCGTGGTGGCCCTGCTCTTCCTGCCCAAATACTTCCAGGGCGAGATGCTGACGGCCTATCAACTGATCGACCGGCGCTTCGGCCACACGCTGCACAAGGTCACCGCGGGCCTCTTTCTGCTCACGCGCGCGGCGGCCGAGGGCGTGCGCGTCTTCGCCGTCTCCATCGTCGTCGGCATCGCCATCGGCACGGGCGACGTGCTGTCGATTGCCATCATCTCCGCGCTCACCCTGCTCTACACCTTCGAGGGCGGAATGGCCGCCGTCATCTGGACCGACGTGGCGCAGATGGCGATCTACGTCGGCGGAACGCTGGTGGCCATCTGGTCGCTGGGCGCGCACGTCCCCGGCGGCTGGGCAACGATCCATGCGGTGGGCGCAGCGGCAGGCAAGTTCCACATGCTGAACTTCGCCATGAACCTGACCACGACGTACACCTTCTGGGCGGGCGTTCTGGGCGGAACATTCCTCACCATGGCATCGCATGGCACGGACCAGTTGATGGTGCAGCGGATGCTGGCGGCGAAGAATTTGAAGGAGTCGAGGCTGGCGCTGCTGTCGAGCGGGGTGGTGATCTTCATTCAGTTCGCGCTGTTCCTGCTGATCGGCGCGGGGCTGTTTGCGTTCTATGGGATGCATCCGGCGGCGCTGACGGCGCTGCATGGCGCGAACACAAACAGGATTTTTCCGGCGTTCATCGTGCAGCAGATGCCGGTGGGCGTGGCGGGCCTGCTGGTGGCGGCGATCCTGGCGGCGGCGATGTCCAACCTCAGCGCGGCGCTCAACTCGCTCTCGTCCACCACGGTGGTCGATTTTTATATGGGATGGCGTCCGCGCGCCAACGAGCGCGAGCGGATGGTGGTGTCGCGCGCCAGCACCGTGCTGTGGGCGCTGGTGCTCTTCGCCGTCGCGGTCTACGCCGTGCACACCGGCGGCACAGGCAACGTCGTCGAGATTGGCCTCTCCATCGCGTCGGTGGCATACGGCTGCCTGCTGGGAGTATTTTTGCTGGGGACGCTGACGCGCTACGCTACACAAGCAGGAGCAATCATCGGCATGATCACCGGCTTCGCACTCAACGTCGCACTGTGGCTACAACACGCGCCGGTGCACATTGCAGGAGTCACTGTTCCCCAAGTCGCTTGGACGTGGTATGTGATCATCGGCGCGCTCGTCACCTTCGCCGTCGGCTCACTGGCCAGTCTCGTCTTCCGCAAACAATCCGCCCGCACATCGTCGGCAACCGCCGCCCTCCTCCTGCTTGTCATCCTGAGCGGAGCGTCGCGCACGTGCGACGCGCAGTCGAAGGACCCCGATACCTCCAAGCTCGCCACAACCGCCCCAACCATTTCCACCTCGAACCCCACTGTCCCGGATTTTTCCGCCGTCTCCGCCGCCATCGACACAGCCATCGCGCAGAAGAAGCTCCCCGGCGCGGTCGTCGTTGTAGGACACGGCGGAAAGATCGTCTTCGAGCAGGCCTATGGCGTGCGCAAACTCGCAGGCGAGCCGGGCCTCGACGGCAAGCCGTCGGCAGCCGAGCCAATGACCACAGACACCATCTTCGACATGGCCTCGATGACCAAGGTGATGGCAACCAGCGTCGCCATCATGCAGCTCTACGAGGCGGGCAAAATCACCAGCTTCGACGACCCCGTAGAAAAATATCTCCCCGCCTTCAACGCCACTCATGACCCCACGCGCGCCCGCGTCACCATCCGCGAACTCCTCACCCACTACTCCGGCCTGCCGCCCGACGTAGACCTGAAAGACGACTGGGGCCTCAAGGCTCCCGACAAGGCCGAAGGCATCCGCCGCGCCATGAACTCCCCGCTCACCACCACTCCCGGCACCCACTTCGAGTACTCCGACATCAACTACATCGTCCTCGGCGCACTGGTGGAAAAAATCAGCGGCAAGCAGTTCGACGACTATGCGCAAGAGAAGATCTTCAATCCGCTCTACATGACTCACTCGCGTTACTTAGCAACTGAGCAAGAATGCGGATACGGCATCGCCTTCATGCCTTTCTACAAAAAGAAAGGACAAGTCTATGGAGAGGCTGTAATGGAACCATGTGGACCAATGTCTTGGAAGCGACAAGATTGGCGTCCCAACATCGCCCCCACCGCGCACGACGACCAAGGCACAGCCGCCACCAACCCCGACTTCGACCATCTCCTGCGCGGCACGGTGCATGATCCCACGACACGGCGGATGGGCGGCGTAGCGGGTCAGGCAGGAGTCTTCTCCACGGCGGCAGACACCGCCCTCTTCGCGCAGGCGTTGCTGGATCGCCTCGCCGGTCGCCCCAGCAACTTCCCCCTCAAGCGCGAGACGCTGCAACTGATGACCGTGCCCCAGCAGCCCAAGACCGCCCAGAGCGGCGCAACCATCTTCACCCCAGACGGCAATACCACCACCGGCATCGCCCAGCGCGGCTTTGGCTGGGACATCAACTCCGCCTTCTCCCGCCCGCGCGGCTCGGTCTTCCCAATCGGCAGTTTCGGCCACACCGGCTTCACAGGAACCAGCCTCTGGATGGACCCGGCAAGCGACACCTATGTCATCCTCCTCTCGAACGCAATCCATCCACGCGGCAATCCTTCCATCTCGCCCCTGCGCGGCGAAGTCGCAACAGCCGCAGCCAAGGCGCTTTTGCTGGACAGACACTGGGTGGTGAGGGATGGATCCGGTCTCCACAGTACAGGTGTTAAGACCGGCATACGCTTCTTACCTGCTGCACCACCATTCGTGCCTGCCCAGATTCTTCCACCGATGGCCTCTTCGAGCCCGCAGCTCTCGTTGCCGAATGACACTACGCCTACAAGCCCGCTGCCCACCCTCACTGGCATCGACGTTCTAGAAGCCACCAACTTCGCGGCGCTCAAGGAAGCCGCCGCGCGCCACGGCGGCCATCTCCGCATCGGTTTGCTGACCAACCAGACCGGCCTCGATGCCCAGGGCCGCCGCACCATCGACGTGCTGCGCGGAGTCGGGGATGGAATTGAGTTGGTGCGGCTCTTCTCTCCGGAGCATGGAATCTTCGGTGCAAAGGACTCAACCCAAATCGGACAGGAGGTGGACGCGACTACCGGATTGAACGTGGTTAGCCTCTACGGCCCAACCGACGCCGACCGCAGGCCGAAGCCGGAGGATCTGAAAGACCTCGACGCCGTCGTCATCGACCTGCAGGACGCTGGCGTCCGCTTCTACACCTACGAGACGGTCCTCGGCTACTTCATCGAGGCTTCGTCCTGCACGGCGGCGCACTCGCATGGACCCGAGGTGATCGTGCTGGATCGTCCGCCCTTGATTGGGGGCGAAAGGGTACAGGGTCCGGTCTCGAATACAGCGCCTTCCTATATCAATTACATGCCGGAGCCGGTGCGGAATGGCTTGACCCTGGGCGAGTTAGCGCGTTTGTTCCATGGGCCTCCCCAAAGGGGTTGCTCCGGCCCAGGGCTGACAGGGCCCGATATGGACGCGTGGCTGAGCGTGGTGCGGATGGAGAACTGGCGGCGCGACGAGTTCTTCGACCAGACCGGGCTGCCCTGGGTCAACCCATCCCCGAACCTGCGCAGCGTCACCGAGGCCGTGCTCTATCCCGGCTTAGGCATGCTGGACGCGACCAACGTCTCGGTGGGGCGGGGAACTGCGACCCCCTTCGAGGTCTTCGGCGCGGGCGCGACCGACACCACAAAAGACACTCCCGCAATCCCTGCGTGGTTCGACGGCAAGACGGTCGCGGCTTACCTGACGGCGCGCAAGATTCCCGGCGTGGAGTTTGCGGCGACGCGGTTTGCGGTCGCCGACGACGCGAACCAATATCCCTACCACGGGCAGACCGTCGAAGGATAT
>Ga0208189_1000521_pt1 | contig 20919 bp, 16 predicted proteins | sample June2015DPH_10_5_FD_184702 | JGI IMG/M metagenome (GOLD analysis project Ga0208189, IMG submission 184702) | Peatland microbial communities from SPRUCE experiment site at the Marcell Experimental Forest, Minnesota, USA - June2015DPH_10_40... | ecosystem: Environmental > Terrestrial > Soil >... | reverse complement strand
GATCCCGAATCAGCCGACGGGTTGAAATACCGCATGCCGGTCTCCGGCCTACCCACAAAGCTTCCATTGCTAAAGATCACCCACGGTTGCTGTGAGCCGTTGACGAAGCGGTTCCAGAACAACCGGTATACGGCCGGAACGGGTTCTTTCGCACGAGTTCGAACCTGCCCACGACCCGCCAGTAGCAAGGCGCACGCCAGCAAGACCGAGAGCACTACAACCGCGATCACCCATCCCCGGTTCGAGGGACGCGGGATCCAAGGACGCGTGGCGTTCCTCCGATCACCTTTCCCAATCCTCCAAGGGGGCTCCCTCAAGCCGGAGGATGGGGTGCGCACGTGAAACGTGAGGGCATAGGATCCCTTGGGCAATTCGACCACAACGGAATCGTCCGGCCCCTCGTGCGCGTAATACTCCTCCAGTTTCACGCGCAGGCGTCCTGCCTGCACCCGCACTGCCGAGTCGCTTTGGGGATCGAAGCCGCCAGACCGACCCAGCACTTCAACGGCGATCTGGTACTCCTTGAGCGCCACGCCGGGATGATCGAGAGAGCGTTCCGCGAGATACCGGAGCAACTTGCAGAGAGATTCAGAGCCGCGCAGGCTATGACTATTAGTAAGTTTATCTACTTGTTGGAAGCATTGCTCTCGTCCAGCGTCGTAGCTGTGCGTTAAAGCCATGTGACAAAGTGGGTAACGGGCTTAGGTATCTAGCAGAGTGTCAGTAGCTTACACCCTGTAACGGCATGAAACCTAGTGTAACTTAATTCGGTAGTGCTTTTGTACTAGGACTTGCACGCTAAACGTACAAGTAAGTTTCCGCGTTCTCTGGGGCAACACTGGGAAAATCCGAGGAGGAAGTATGAAGAGCTCAGCTCTTGCGGCTGTAGCAGCATTCGCGCTTTTTTGTGCCATGTGGGCACCGAAGGCATCCGGCCAAGCGGTTTTCGGCAGCATCGCTGGTACGGTGACAGATCCCTCGGGCGCAAACGTTGCTAATGCAAAGGTCACGGTGGTTGATCAGGGGAAAGGCACGACTGATCAGGCCACGACCAATGAGAGCGGCAATTATAACGTGACCCATCTCATCCCTGATTCCTATACCGTTCGCATAGAGGGCCCAGGCTTCAAGGTGATTGAGTTCAAGGACATCGCCGTATCGGCCGACACCGCAACGCGTATCGACGGCCAATTTCAAGTGGGCTCGGCCACTGAGCACGTGGAGGTCACGGCTGAAGCGGAGCAGCTCAAGACCGACCGTGCCGACGTATCGATCGAGTTCAATGAGAAGTACGTGGAAGATTTGCCGATCATGAACCGCAACTTTACGTCGTTCGAGCTCCTGTCGCCAGGGACGCAGAAGATGGTGGGCTGGAGCCATGCCGCGACTGAGAATCCCCAGGGTAGCCAGCAAATCTTTGTCAATGGTCAGCATTTCAGCGGCACCGCATTCGAACTTGATGGCACGGACAATCAGGACCCGATCTTAGGAATCATTGTGGTGAACCCGAACCTGGATGCAATTCAGGAAACGAAAATCGACCTCCAGAATTACGACGCTGAATTCGGCAAAGCTCTGGGTGGCGTAGTTACTGTCCAGACGAAATCGGGCAGCAATGACTTTCACGGCGAGGGTTTCTGGTTTCGGCGCACTGATGCCACTGCGGCCCGCGATCCCTTCACGCAGTACGCTCCGAACCCAATTACCGGGAAGTTCATCCCGTCTGATCGATGGCAGCAGTTCGGCGGCACCATTGGCGGCCCGATCATCAAGAACAAGCTATTCTTCTTTGGCGACTATCAGGCCACGCGAGAAACGAATGGAACAACGAACCTTCTCACCGTCCCAACCGCCGAAGTCGAAAAGACCTGCAATCCGGCGACTTCCACCGGTGTCTGCGATTTAAGCCAGTATCTCGGTGTCGAGCAAGGCGGCAGCGGAAGCATCTTGGGCGGACAGGTCTTCAAGCCGGTGCCAGGGGACGGTGGCTCAAATCGCGTTGCATACGCCAACAATCAAATACCCATTACAGACATTTCTCCGCAGGCCGCGAACATCCTCGCACTCTTTCCTGCCCCTACCAACTCACAGGTCTCCAACAATTTTGTTGCGTCGGGGTCTGGGTCCTTCAAGCAGAATAGTTTCGACACGCGCATTGATTTCGCCGCAGCACCTACCGTCCAAGTTTTTGGCCGGTTCAGCCTGGACTACTTCAACGTGGCGGGCAGCGGCTCCTACGGCGCGCTCGAGGGCGTGGGGTTTGGTCCGGGCGGTTTGTCGGGGAGTTCGATCACACACAACTACAGCTTGGCCTCCGGAGTCACCAAGACGTTCAGCTCAACCTTGCTGGCGGATTTCCGCTTCGGATATTTCAAATACAACCCGGTTGCGTCGAAACCCGATGTTGGGGCGACTCCAATGACTTCCGTCGGCATCCCTAACGCAAATATTCCCGGAAGCACGGCGGCGAGCACCTCGGGGTGGGGCGGGTTTCTTCTGAACCAAACGCCGTCGAGTTCGTCCGCCAACAGTGGGAATTTTGGCGCCCCAACTGTAAGTTGGGGCGATGGCTTGGGCGTTGGCCGCTGCAATTGTCCGCTGACCGAGAGCGAGCAGCAATTCCAATGGGTGACCAACTGGACCAAGATCCGCGGCAACCACCAATTCAAGTTCGGCGGCGATTTCCGCTACGCCATGAATCTGCGCGTGCCCAGCGATGCTGGTAGAACCGGCGATTACACCTTCGACTACCGCACGACGTCGAACGCAGGTGTCGGAGGCCTTGACTGGGCCACCTTCCTACTCGGCGACGTTACCCAAGTCAGTCGGTATGTCAGCTCAAGCCTCGACGCGGCTGAGCGTCAACATCGTATGTTTTACTACGGCCAAGATACCTGGCGCATGACTCCCAAGCTGACTCTGAATTACGGGCTCCGCTGGGAGGTCTATTTCCCCGAATACGTGAATGGGAAGGACAAGGGCGGATTCGCCAACCTAGTTCAGGGTCTGGACCGCGTAGCGGGCGAAGGTGGGATCGGACTGAACGGCAATATCAACAACACCTGGCATGCCTTTGCTCCACGCCTGGGAGCTGCATACCAGGTGAACTCGAAAACCGTCCTCCGACTGGGTTATGGGCGTAGCTTCGATATGGGAGTTTTCGGATCGAACTTCGGGCATACGGTCACCCAGACTCTACCCGTCCTTGCCGCCCAGTTAGCCCAGGGTGCAAGTCAGGAAGTGCCTGCGTTTACCTTGGCACAGGGACCTCCAATCTTCACTTTCCCAGCAATTCCTTCGAATGGATTACTTCCGGTGTCTGGCCCGAACTGCTATCAAAACCCAGTTTTCGACCCGGTCACCGGACAAAACACCCAGCTTTGCGTGCAGCCGCATATCCGTCCAACGACCCAACGCCTGCCAACCCTCGATGCCTGGAACGCTACAGTTCAGCACCAGATTACTAACACGACCACGATCGAGGTAGCTTACATCGGCAATAAGGGCACTCATGTGTTCGCTGGCGACGGGCCCACCTACAACGTTAATAATCCTTCCATGGTCGGATATTGCGGTGACCCCACATGTTCGGCTGCGCTTAAGACACCTCAGGTGTATCGTCGCCCCTACTACAACAACTTTACTTACCCTGACTACCCAGACCCGACAAACACTCTTGCAAACTTTCCCGGCGCGCCTCGCCTCGTTCCCGGTGTATTGCAATGCTGCTCTACTGACGAGGGCAACTACTTGGGCAATGATGCTAGCAGCAAATATGACGCGCTGCAGGTTAAGGTGGAAAAGCGCTTCTCGCGCGGCCTGCAGGTGCTCTCGCACTATACCTTCGCCCACGCATACAAGTACGACAGCTCCTACTATCCCGATGACCCAGCCGTCGCCTACGGGCCGGACGATCAGGTCCGAAACCATGTCTGGGTAAACAACGTCGTCTACGAGTTGCCATTCGGCAAAGGAAAAATGTTTGCCGGCAATTCGCACCGAGCGGAGGATTTGATAATCGGAGGCTGGCAGATCACTGGCACTACGACATGGGGCAGCGGGCTGCCCTGGACGCCCAGCACAAACGAGTGTGGCGGGGAGGAGGACGTGGGAGTTTGCCGCCCGGATAAAGGGTCAGGGTCATTTCCCATAGGGGCGGGGTCACTTCAGCACCCAGCGAGCGGGTCTCCCTTCGTGCAATTCTTCACGCCCCTAACATCGCTCACCGGACCATTTACAGATCCGGGGAACGGGAATTTAGGTAACATCGGGGTCTTCAGTTACCGCGGACCACGGGCATTTTATGCCGATGCCTCCATTTTGAAGAACTTCTCTCTGGTGGAACGCCTAAGACTTCAGTTCCGCATGGATGCCTTCAATGTGTTCAATCATCCGGTGCTTGGGTTCAACAATAACCAGAATGGTGGAACCTGTATCGATTGTTCCGGGAACGGGACGATTACAGACATTGAGCACGACGCATCGCCGGGATCGGCAACCGGCATGCGCCAGCTCGAATTTGCTCTGAAGCTCATCTTCTAGCCAGGCAGTGAGCCGTTTCCTCAGAGGGGAGTCCTTCGGGGCTCCCTTTTCTGTCGGTACAATCAAGGATCGCAATTGGCAGGCAGGCGACGGGTGATCTCTTCGGGACGGTTGGATAAGTGCGCGCTAGCGGCGGGATTTCTATTCCTGGTAGGGGTGTTCGGGTCGGGTTCAATGGCACAGAATCCAATTACGACTCAAGCTCTACCGACGCCTTCCAAAACTGTCGACCGAAACGGCTATCTCGGCAACGAAGCTTGCGCTTCGTGCCATTTCGGAATTTACGAGTCCTACCAGCGCACCGCTATGGCCCGCGCCAGTGGCCCTGCCATCGCTGCTCTCACGCCTGCGGAGTTCACGCACAAGGAGTCCGGCGTCCACTACCGCATCTACAGCGAGAGCGGACACGCCTGGCTCAGCTTCGATCGGCCGGGAGATCCTGACGTCCGAGGAAAACGCGAACTTCTTTACTACATCGGCTCGGGACGTCGTGGCCGAAGCTACCTGTTTGAGACCGATGGATTCCTCTTCGAGTCTCCGGTGAACTGGTATGCGAACAAGCAACTGTGGGATATGGCCCCCGCCTACCAGAGCGCGCGAGAGATCCCGCTGAATCTTCCTGCTTTCACGAGCTGTCTGCACTGCCATGTAAGCGGAATGCGGCCTCCTGCGAAGGATACGGACAACCGTTATCCCAACCCGCCTTTCCTACACAACGGGGTGTCGTGTGAACGCTGTCACGGACCGGGAGCCGCGCATGCCAATGGCGGAGAGATTATTAATCCAGCCAAACTTTCCCCTGCTCGACGCGACGAGGTTTGTATGCAGTGCCACCTGGAGGGAAAGGTCGCTATTGAGCGAAAGGGCCGGCACGCTTACGAGTTCCGACCAGGGGACGAGCTTTCCGACTACGTCCGATATTTCGTGCTGCTCGATTCTCAAGCATCCAGTCTGGGGGCCGTCAGTCAGGTGGAAGCGTTAGAGCAAAGCCGGTGCAAGAAAAAATCGGGTGATGCGATGTCTTGCACTAGCTGTCATAACCCGCACCAATCGCCGACTTCCGCAGAGCGCGTTGCCTATTACCGAGGCAAGTGCCTGGCCTGCCACGGCTCACCGTTCGCGGCCAAACACCATGCGGATCAGCCGGATTGCCTTACATGCCACATGCCGGCCTCCGCCAGCAGCGACGTGGCGCACACTGAGGTGACCGATCACCGCATTCTGCGGCGGCCACAGCTCGAGCCACGGCTGCTGCAGGACGCTGCGAGAGAATCTTCCTTGCCGCGCTTGGTCCCGTTCCCCGCTACCAGCAAACCGGAATCCGACCTACGCGACCTTGCGCTGGCCTGGGAATCGTTGGTCGAGAGCGGGATGACCGTAGCTGAACCTCAAGCGCGAAGTCTGCTTTCGAAAGCCTTGAAGCAGTCCCCCGAAGACCCTGCGCTGCTTTCGGCCCTGGGTTACATCGAACAGAAGCACGGCGCAACCGAAAATGCCCGCGCGCTCTATCAAAAAGCGTTGGCGATCGACCCGGACCTGGTGGATGCGGCTACCAATCTCGCCGTGATCGAAGCGAGAGCCGGGAACCCAGGAAATGCGATCGCTCTTTGGCAGAAGGCGTTCGAGCACGCACCGGCGCGGAGTAGTATCGGTCTAAACCTGGCGCGCGCTTACTGCAATGAAGGAAAAGTCGCCGAGGCTCGCACTTCAACGCTTCGCGTGCTCGAGTTTAATCCCGATCTGGCTACGGCAAATCAGATGTTGAAGTATCTCAACCAAATCCCGACGAAATGTGGATTGTGAAACGTGTGCTCCAGAAATGGCTATACCGCCGCGGACCAAAGAAATTGCTTTAATCCGATGGACACTGGCGGCGAGCGCTTCTAGAATTTCAGTTAGGTCGGCAGAGAAAAGCATGGGGAAAGGTCGATTGGTACTGTGGGTAAGCAGTTTGGTAGTCAGTATATTCCTCGCTTGCCTCTTTCCGGCGCTCACGATCCAAGCGCAACAAGCGGCTTTCGATCTCAATGGCAAGGCCGTGAACCCTCTTGACCAAGCCTCAGGCAGGATTGTGGTGCTGGTATTCCTTCGACAGGACTGTCCGGTCTCCAGCCGCTACGCTCCGGTGATTCAGCAGATCAGCGCGCGCTACCAGCATGACACCAGCTTTTTTCTGGTGTATCCCGACAAGAGTGAGTCTCCGCAGACAATCCGCAAATATCTGGCAGATTATGGATACGTTCTGCCTGCCCTGCGCGATCCGGAGCATGTGTTAGTGAAGAAGGCTCACGTGGAGATTACGCCGGAGGCGGCGGTGTTCAACCGTGAACGGAAGCTGGTTTATCACGGGCGCATCGATAACTGGTATGTGGAGTTTGGCAGTCCGCGTCCTGCTCCCACCAAGCACGAGTTGAGCGACGCGATCCAGGCGGCGATGGCCGGCAAACCAGTGGCCGAGAACGCCGTCAGGGGAGTGGGATGCTACATTTCGGACCTGGAGTGAATGCGCGCATAGAATGGACCGCATGGATCTTGGCGACGACCCTGGGTGCGTCCTCCCCAGGAACGGCGTTCCCGGGAAGGGCTCCGCAGCGGGCGGAGCAAGCGAGCGCAGGCGCACCGAACGTCACTTTCAATCGCGACATTGCACCCATCATCTTTGATTCCTGTGCCTCGTGCCATCGTCCCGGCGAGGCGGCGCCGTTCTCGCTTCTGACTTACGCGGATGTAAAAAAACATGCCCGGCAGATCGCGGAGGTTACGCGCACGCGGAATATGCCTCCATGGCTGCCTGCGCCGCAGGAGTTGAAGTTTGCAGACGAGATGCGGCTGTCAGATTCGCAGATTGACCTCATCCAGAAGTGGCTGGATCAGGGCGCGGCGGAGGGCAATCCCGCAGACCGGCCGCCACAACCGAAGTTCACTGAGGGCTGGCGGCTGGGAATGCCTGATCTGATTCTGAAAGCACAGAAGCCGTTGATCCTTCCGCCAGAGGGCACAGACACCTACTGGAATTTCATCTTCCGACTGCCCATCGAGAAAACGCGTTGGGTCAAGGCGGTCGAAATTCGGCCGGGTGACAAACGCTACGTGCACCATGCCAATATTCTGGTGGACCGCGAGGAGGAGTCGCGACGTCGAGAAGCCGCGCCCGGGGCTGGATTTGGCGGGATGGAAATCCGGCTGGAATCGCAGGTATTCGACCCTGACAGTCACTTGCTTTTCTGGAAGCCGGGAACGGTTCCCTACGTCGAGCCGGAAGGAATGGAACTTCGGCTGGATAAAGGCACCGACCTAATTCTCAACACACACCTGCAGCCGTCGGGGAAGACCGAAGTAATTCAGCCGAGCATTGGACTTTACTTTGCTTCCCATCCCGCGACGAAGCTGCCGATGCTGCTGCAGCTTGAAAATGATGCAAAACTCCAGATCCCTGCTGGCCAAAGAAATTTCTTGGTAACCGATGATTTCATCCTTCCGATCGACGTTGATCTTCTGGCCATCTATCCACATGCGCACTACCTTGGGAAAGATATTCAGGCCTTGGTCACACTGCCGGATGGTACGAAAAAGACGCTGATTCATATCCCGCGCTGGAACCTGAACTGGCAGGCCGTTTACCGCTATGCCGAACCCGTGATGCTGCCTAAGGGCACCACCGTGAGTCTCCGGTACGTGTATGACAACTCGGAGGAGAATCCCCTGAATCCAAACCATCCGCCCGCCCGGGTAAAGAGTGGTAACAGGTCCAGCGACGAGATGTGCCATCTATGGCTGCAGGTACTTCCGGTAAATTCTGATCCCGCTCAAGGCGATCCACGAATGCTCCTGCAGGAAGCGCTTGCCCTGCACAATGTGGCAAAGAATCCCGCGGACTTCGAGGCGCATTACAATCTCGCAGCCATGCTTCAGGCCAAGGGACGATTGGACCGCGCCATGGAGGAATATGAAGCTGCTCTACGCCTTCGTCCCGACGACGCGGTTGCCAACAATGCGATGGGCGCGGCGCTGCTAGCGGCAAGCAGTCCTGATCAGGCAGCATTTTACCTGGAAACGGCGTTGAAAGCGCGCCCCGACTATTTCGATGCGCACTACAATCTGGGCAACGCGCTGGCATCACAGAACGATTTTGAGGGTGCGTCGAAGCAGTTTCTTCTGGCTCTGCGGGCGCGCCCCGCCGACGCCAATGCAGAAGCAAACTTGGGGAGCGCTTTGGCGGAGATGGGAAAGTTCTCTGAGGCAAAATCGCACTTCGAGCGCGCCTTGCAGATTGATCCTGATAACGCACTGGCGAGAGAAAATTTGTCAGAACTGCAACGCACGATGAACCAAAGGTAGCTCTCAGCCGGGAATTCGGGCGATTGGCCGCCTTGCTGAGAAAATTTGCCTTGATTGTTTCAGGAAACAAACGATGCCGCGTATTTCGATAGTTCGGACGATATGGTTCTCGATCTATCTTTGGACTTTCTCCGCGACCGGATTCGCCCAGCAATCAACGCCGGACGCCCCAGCCGCTCAGGCCTCCGCGTCGCTCCCGTCCGCTGCTGAACTAGCGCCGGCGCGCAAGTTGATGCAGGAGGGGAAATTCGACGACGCTATTGCTGATTTGCAATCGCTGCAAGCCAGCAATCCGGAGGCGAACGGCCTCGACTTGGAACTGGGCACGGCCTACTACAAGAAAAGTGACTTCCCTAAAGCGATCGAGCATTTAAAGAAAGCCTCGGCTGCGGATCCGCGCAACGGTGAGGCCATGCAGTTGCTGGGTCTCTCTTATTATCTGGGCGGACATCCGGCGGAGGCGATTCCGCTCCTGGAGAAAATGCAAGGCTGGTATTCGCGGGCGAATGTGGATGCCGCGTATATACTGGGCATCTGCTACATCCAGACCAAAGATTATCCGCGCGCACGTGTGGCTTTCGCAAAAATGTTCGACGTTTCGCCTGATTCTGCCGCCAGCTACATGTTCACCGCGCGAATGCTGCTGCGTCAGGAGTTCGATCCCGTGGCCGAAGAATATGCCCAGAAAGCGGTGGCTCTCGATCCAAGACTTCCTCTCGTTCACTTCCTGCTCGGCGAATTGTATCTGTACAAATCGCGCGTCCCCGAAGCGATTGCGGAATTTCAGAAAGAACTGGCTATCAATCCCGGCCACGCTCAAACCTATTACAAATTGGCCGACGCCTATTCCCGTATCCAAGAGTTTGAAGATGCCGAGCGCCTTCTGCAACGCTCCATCTGGCTCGATGCCACCTCCACCGGCCCCTACATCCTTATGGGAAAGGTACTGGAAAAGAAGGGCGAATTTGAACTGGCTGTACGCTCTTTACAGCGCGCCGCAATTATGGACCCGAACAATCCCACGACTCACCACTTGCTGGGACAGGCTTATCGCGATATGGGGAAAAAAGAAGAGGCCGATAGCGAATTGAAGCTCGCCGAGCAATTGCAGACCCAGCAAGCGTCTCACCCATAAATCTCCGGTCACTATGGACTCGGTTCCAAGGGCCGATTTTGCTCTGCTGCCAATCGCTCTGCCATCTCCTTGGGCAATCCGTGCATCAGCTCGAGAAATGCCGCATTGGTCCATCCAAAACCTACAACATTCATCTTGTAACCCAGTTCCACATGGGCCTCAGATGAGCGCGTCACCACGTTGTATTTCTCGACGATGTAGCCGTCGCGGCGGAAGTTCTCCGCAACCATCGACAGAAATTCAAACGATACTCTGTCCGCATCCGCGTTGTAGCCATAATGGCGCAGGCCCTCAACCGCCAGCATTTCCATGTTTCCCCAGCCGTACGGCAAATCCCATTGCGCTCCTGTGTCTTCGGTGCTCATGGACAATCCGCCAGGCTTCTCGAGAGTCAACAGATTCTTCTCGACGGCCCATGCCTGTCCTGGCGTGGCGAGCCCCGCCCACAGTGGATAAAAGGTTGTCGCGTAGCGATAAGAGGATCGTTGACCCGTAGTGAGGTTGTAATCGAAAAAGAATCCCGCCTTGTCATCCCACAGGTAGCGCGTGATGAGTTGCTTGCGTTTCTCGGCGCGCTTGCTCCACTTATTGGCATCGGCCCCGCGTCCCAACCACCGGCTGATCTGCTCCATATCTTTCTCGGTTTTGTAGAGCAAACTGTTGAGGCATACCGGCGCGTAGTGATGGGTGGCAGCGCCGAATGGCCCAAAGCGAAAACTTACATCGAATCCGGATTCCCGCATCGAGCGGTCGCCCTTGTAATAGTCGGAGCTCAGTTTGAATTGGTGCCGCTCGTCGCAGCCCGCACGGGCCATCGTATGCGAAACATCGCAGATCTCCAGCGTGTAAGGGGAGCCCGCGGCTGACTGCATAACGCCAGGCAAGCTTTCGAGAATGTACCCATCCGCCTGAACAGGATGAAAGAAAAAATAGGTCGCGACCTTGCGGTAGAAGCCAGTTTCATCCTGCACCGCCTCAGGGGGCGGGCCCTCCCCAAAATCGTAGTAGCGCGACAACCCGGTGTCACCCGCAACGTGAGGGTCGCGGTTCCACATTTCGTAATCCTTTTCCAGGTCGGCATAGGCTTTCGTCAACCAAACAGGATCCGCGTGCCCCGATTTTGCAACCGCATCGTACACCTCGACAAACATCGAACTCAGAAAAGGTGGCTGTGAACGAGTCAGATAATAGGTCCGGTTGGCATTGAGCATGGCCCCATAGTTCTCAATTTCGAAAAAGAAGTTGTCGACCATGCCACGAGCCAACTCGATGCGGCCGGAGCGAAGCAGTCCACGGACGATGAAGTAGCTGTCCCACCCATACATTTCGTTGAAGCGTCCCCCTGGCACTACATACTTGTTCTCCAGATAGAGCAGTCCGGGTGGCTGTATTTTGGAGGTGTCGATTTCGCCGAGACGATGAATCTCGATGGGCAGATGCTCCACGCTCACATCGCACTCACTGGCCAGCTTCTTCAACGTATCTGGTTCACTAAAGCCCGCCGGCAAGTACAGGACCGGATCGGCTTTGATCTTAGGATCGACCAGGCTCTGGCAATCGCTCATAGAGCGCGTCAGCGTATCCCACGCCGAGGAAATGTATTCAAGAATCGGCTTTAGGCCTTCCCCTTGCCCGGCATTGAACTTTCCAGCGGCATTTGGGCCGCAGCGCGCCGGCAACGATAGGATCCAACAAAAACCAAGGGTAAGGCTCAACCTGCGACGAAAAATCCTGAAAAAGTTGGGTTTCATTCGCCTGGAAATGCGGCTCTTCATATTAGCTCCCCACACTAAGTCCTGCAAAATGAATTTGATAGGGAAGAAAATCCTGGCCACTACTAAGTGACCCATTCTAGACGAGGTGTTGGAGAATGTTAACCAGATCCAAAGACTTTTGTCGCGGATGCAGGCACGGCCTTGTTTTCAACGTGTATTCTTCATCAAAGCAATTGCTTTTGTCGAGCATTTGATCACGACAACTTAACTGATGTCCTCTGAATGGGTTAATCGGTGCCGGAAGCGGGAACCGAGTTCCCAAATGCCTTTCGGACCTGCGGATTTTAAGTTAACCGTGCCGGTTTGCTAACAACCCAGAACCTGGCCGCTGGCATTTAACGACGACGCTGGTTACGTTTACATCGTGCCTAGTGACCGAGCCAACTGCCGGACTTCGGTCTAACAAAACCCCGCTGTCTTTTCACAGTGCAGCGCTCTGACCTGAAAACTGTGTCAAGCTGGAAACCATTCAAAAAATGGAGCGGGAGACCGGGATCGAACCGGCGACATCCAGCTTGGGAAGTTGACAACCAGCGTAGGTGCTTGAATCTGTTAACGTGACACCAGCATGTTTACTGCATATAAAGCGGTTTTCATTTCTTCCGTAGTGCTGACCCATGTGCTGACCTAAATCAGGCGCGGCAAGCAATCGGGATAGGGGGGACAGTCTGGAGTGCACCCCAAAAATGAGACAAGCTATTAAGGGGCCAGCTACATTGAATGGAGGAGAACAGTGCTGGTGCCCCGACAAGAATATTCCCGTGAATTGAAGATGGCTGCGATCGCGAGATCGACTCCGGAAAAGGTATGGCGGAGGTGGCTCGCATGTATCAGCTCAGTCCGAAGCGGTTGGAGACGTGGAGAAGCGAGTGGCGAGCGAAGGGCGAACTGGCGTTTCCTGGCAAGGGTGCGCAGCCCCAAACCAAACTGGATGCCGATCGGATCTGTGAGCTGGAACGTAAAATCGGCCAGCAGACGATGGAAATCGATTTTTTAAAAAAAACGTTGCGGCGTTTCAGGGAACATCGTCTGCCAGTCGCCGTCAATGGCGGCACCGACTCTATGAGCAAATCCAAGAGGCGGCCAAAAGCTGGGAGCGGCAACTCGGGTCGCCGCCCCAGTGCTCATCGGCTGCGATGAGTTTCCAGTCGGTTATTCCTTGGCGGGTTGCCCTCCGGCAGAGCCTGCCTCCGCTTCACCGACTGGTGACGATTCTCAACAATCCACTTTGCCGTACAATGATTTTTCAGCGAACGGCAACTACCCCCTTAACTTCGTGTCTCACTCCAAGGGTGCACTTCAGTCGCCCGTCCTCCCCTCCCACACCCCCGGACATGACGCTCAAGGTTTCCTGTGTGGCCTTGCAGCTGTTGTACAGCGTGTAAACTGGATGTCTATTCCGGTTGAGTTACTTGCTCCGCTTGCGATTGCGGCAACGAATTTGAGTTTTTCCATTGCACGTACCACGAAGCGGCGAACAAGGCCAACAGCAGCACAACTCCGGCCACGCTCCAGATCACGTTTCTGGACTTTGGCTCCGGGCTGGGCTTTAGCTCAGAACTGGGCTTTGGCTCAGGCGCCGGGATTCGGGTAGGGGCAACGGCTGCCGCACCTCCGCCAACGGAAACTACGCCCAGCGTTTGTCCACAGCTACGGCGGAAACGCGAGTCATCGGGTAAATCAGAGCCAGACTTTGTACAGAGCATAGCTACTCCTTCCCGCCATTCGTGGAACCATACTGTCGCAGATAGCACGCGCTCAAATTGTCCGCGCAACCCCAGGTGCCTGTTCCCCTCCCATATAGTGCGAGACCGCATGAAACGTTTCATCGGATTATGGGAGGTATTCCGTGGTGCTTTCGCGAAAACCTTCCCGTTTTCTGCGTCCCCACTTACTGGTCTCACCTGGGCCGGTCAGCCGAGGGGAGGAAATCCCGCAATTGAATGCGATCAGTTCGGCTCGGCTTCATTGAACACCGCGATGAGAGAATGTCCTCGTTGGCGAAATCCCCATTTCACTCAAAATGCTCCGGCCAAACGGTCGCTGAGTGTTCTGTCTCCGGGCCGTACTCCCGAAATCCCGCACCGGATACTCAACACTTGTTTCGGTTTCGATGGTGATGAACATTGTGTTTGTGCTCACGGATTCTTCGTTGCCGAATTGCCCGGGTTCGAGAGTGGCAGTCCCGTCAAATCCAGGTTGTGCATGACCAGGATCTGCCACTCCCCGGCATTCTTTGCCATCACAAAATTCAACAATCCTTGACGATCGGGCCGCGGGTTTCCCTGGGCATCCATCGCACCCGTCATCTCCCAATGCACATCCACGGCGGCAACGTCGGGACGGATGAACCGGGTCTTGATAGCCGTATAGCTCTGGTGGCTGTTCTTAAAAATGGTCGCGAACAGCGGCGCGTGGAACTCTTCAATTTTCGAGCGTCCGCTCGCACCTGTTCCCCGCCAATTGGTGAAGTCGGCGTCCTCTGCGAAGACCGCGGCGAACGCCTTCGCGTCATGCCGGTTCCATGCGTCCACGAATCGGTCTATCACCGCCACGATTGCCTGTCGATCCGTTTCGCCCTTTGTCTGGCCACCCACTGCCAAAGGCACTCCAGCGAAGGCAAGCATCGGACCGGTCATCAGAAGAAGTTTCCAACTGAGAGCTATGTTCGTCATAGACCTCCGGGTATTTTGCTCTGAGGTTGTCTGGCCACTGCGTGGCCAGACAACCAGCTCTTACTGACCGGCCCCGCTGCAGCTGCCGGCCGGCGGCGTTACCTGCGACGGAATCGCGCTCAAGTATTCGTAAATCGCATCGAGGTTGTGGTGGGTCATGTCTTGGAAATAGGGCCACGGCATGACTTGCAACAGTTCGCCGGGATTTTCCGGGTCTTCGCCCGTGCGCATCACATGCTTGAACTGAGCCCTCGTCAGGCCCGCGGGCTTGCCAGTACTGTCCGGTGTGATATTCCTGGAAACGAAGGGGCCAAACGGCACGCCTCCGGCAAGATAGTCGGCGGGATCCCATTTCTTGGGTTGGCCAAGGTAGGGGTTGCGTCCCGTCGAGTAAGTCGGGCAGCTATGGCACTCGGCGCAAACTGCCTGCGCGTTCACGATGTAGCTGCCTAGTCCCACCTGCCGGAAGTCCTTTCCTTTCAGGTCTAAATGCACAGGCGCGATGGCTAAGCCAATTCGTATTTCATTTGCTTCTCTTTCCTCAGCGGATGGTTCGTGATTGGCACTCGCCAAGATCGCTGAAAGAAGGAGGGCACAAAACAGCAGGGCGATGGTCCAACGTCGCTTCATCTTCCACCTCAAGTCTTCTCAAATTTCGAGGGCTTTCGCGGCCACCCTCGGGCGAGAGGCAGATTGCCGCAAGCCCGCACGGTTGGCAATGGCCTGCGCCTGAAGATTGGCTTATTTTTTCGTGAACTCGTAAGCTGCTGAAAAATTGGCCGTGTCGCTGGGGGACAGAGTCGATGTAGAATGTCGTCCTCTCCAGTTGGGTGGTCGCGATATGCCCGCGGACGTGGTGAGATTCGGAGACGGTCTTGAACTGGACCGGGGCGCCTATGAACTGCGCCGTTCTGGCCGTGCTCTGAAGCTGGAGCGAATCCCCATGGAGATCTTGCTCCTGCTGGTCGACCGCAGAGGGCAACTGGTGTCCCGAGAGGACATCATCGCAAGAATCTGGGGGCAGGATGTCTTCCTGGATACCGATAATAGTATCAACGCGGCGATCCGGAAGATTCGTCAGGTTTTGAAGGACGATCCAGAAAACCCAGTCTTCGTACAAACGGTCACGGGGAAAGGGTATCGGTTCATCGCGGCGGTGACGGAGGTCAGTGTTCCGGCTCAGCAAGGTGGCGATGGCAACCCGGGGACCGAAGCTCAGACAATCGAACCCGATTTGGTCATCTCCCACTACCGAATTGAGGAAAAGATTGCCAGCGGGGGGATGGGAGATGTTTTCCAAGCCGAAGACCTCCGGCTCGGACGCCGCGTGGCGCTGAAGTTTCTGTCCGACAAGTCAGCCAGCGATAGCCATGCTCTCCAACGCTTCTCGCTCGAAGCGCGAGCCGCATCCTCTCTCAATCATCCCAACATCTGTACCATCTACGAAATCGAGGAACATGAGGGCCGTCCCGTCATTGTGATGGAGCTGCTGGAAGGAGAGACTCTGAGGCAGCGAATGCGTCGCGGCCCGCTGGAAATAGATCACCTTCTGGATCTGGGAATCCATGTGGCCGATGCGCTGCAAGCAGCACACGCCAAAGGGATCATTCATCGCGATATTAAGCCGGGGAATATCTTCATTACGCAGTCTGGTCAAGTGAAGGTTCTCGATTTCGGCTTGGCGAAGCTCACCGCCGGGCATGCCGTCCCGGTGGGCGAATTCGAAGAACCTCTGACAAGAGAAGGTGTGTTGCCCGGCACCAAACATTACATGTCTCCGGAGCAGTTGCGCGACGAGGAAATTGACGGCCGCTCAGACATCTTTTCGCTGGGCGTTGTCCTCTATGAGATGGCTACGGGGAAGAAACCTTTTCCAGGAAATAACGCCTTGGCCGTCGCCAACGCCACGCTGAATTCGCAGGCAGTTCCTCCGTTACACATTAATCCGAAATTGCCGGTTGAGTTTGATGCGATCATCGGGAAAACGCTCGAGAAAAAAACAGATAGCAGATACCAGACTGCCGCAGAACTGCAGTCTGATCTGCAATTGCTCAGGAAGAAACTTGAGTTCCCGAATACAGTCCGGCAAGACGAACCTGCCCAATTCGCAAACCGCCGATCGCTGCGCAGTTCCTGGAGTCCCTGGCAATGGGGCGCCTCGCTAGCAGCCTTGTTCGTCGTGGTGTTTGTCGCTGGCATCTATGGGTTGCACGAAAGGGCGCGGTCACAGTCCACAGGCGGGCAACACCGAGTGATGCTGGCGGTGCTACCCTTCGCCAACCTGAGTAATGACCCGGAGCAGGAGTACTTCAGCGATGGTTTGACGGAAGAGACCATTACAGATTTAGGCGAACTCAACCCGGAACGGCTCGGCGTGATCGCTCGAACGTCAGCTACGGCGTATAAGCACACCAACAAGACGATCGCTCAAATCGGGCACGAATTAGGAGTCGATTACGTTCTGGAGGGCAGCGTCCGGCGGGAGGGTGGAATCGCTCGCATCAGCGCTCAACTGATTCGGGTCCAGGATCAAGTACATCTGTGGGCGCACAATTATGACCGCGAGACCGGTGGACTTCTGGCGCTGCAGAACGAATTGGGTAGGGCCATCGCCCAACAGGTTCAGGTGAAACTGGCGCCGCCTTATGGAGTTCGATCAATCAATAAATACGCCCCAAATCCCGATGCTTATGAGCTCTACCTGAAAGGCCGCTTTTACCTGAACCAGCGGACCTACGCGGAGATCGATAAGAGCACGGGGTATTTTCAACGCGCCATCGAGAAAGATCCCGGCTTTGCGCTGGCCTACGCAGGACTTGCCGATTCCTATCTCGCTAACGCGATTCGGTCCCCGCAAGACTTCGAGCCAAAAGCCAAGGCGGCGGCTTCCAGAGCATTGGAGCTCGACGACGACCTTGCCGAAGCCCACGCGGCGCTGGGAGCGGAAAAAGCTGACTTTGAATATGACTGGCGAGGCGCAGAACAGGAGTTCAAGCGAGCAATTGAACTCAACCCGAACTATGCCGAGGTGCACTTTCGGTATGCGTGGACTTATCTGACGCCGCTCGGCAAGTCAGAACAAGCCATTGCCGAAATGAAGAAGGCATTGGAGCTTGATCCATTTTCCCGGATCTACAATACCGTCTTCGGACTGACCTATTTCTATGCCCGAAAATATGACCAAGCGGAAGAGCAATTTAGGAAGGCGATCGAGTTAAATCCTGATTTCTTTGTGACCTATTACCACTTTGCCTGGCTGTACTCCCAAGTGGGGCAGTATCAGAACGCCATTAGCGAGCTCACGCAGGGACGGCTGCTTTCAGGCGACGAGGGTACCGTTAAAACTGCAGCATCTGACGAAGTTGCCCTCAGAAAGGCATTGGCGGCAGAGGGAGCCAAGGGATTCTGGCAGCAACTTCTGAGGTCGAACGAGAAATTGGTGGGTAATATTGGCGAGTTCGACACTCCGCAGCTTTATGCACGGCTCGGAGACAAGCAAAAAGCGTTGGAATGGCTGGACCGCAACTATGAACAACGAAGAGCTCTCGGGTCGCTCTTGAATGTCGATCCTGCCTTTGACTCGCTGCACTCGGACCAACGATTCGGGGATCTTGTTCGGCGTATGGGGCTGACTCCGAATGCCAAGGGAGGGTAGGGGAAGCCGAAGTCGCATTCCGGCTATTTCCCGGTCGTCTGGAGCCGGAACGGGGTTTTGTTAGAGCCTCTTATGTTATGTGCTTAGACCTTGTCGATTACTCCCGAGTGACGCTAGTGCTTTATCGGAGGCGCGCCTTCAGGAGAAGGTTGGAGGTGAGGAGGGCGTTGCGGCGCGCGTTCGATAAAGCCGTTAGAAGGAAGCCGCTCGCGCGGCGGACGCGGTCCTTATGCAAATTGAATGGAGTGGAGGGAGCTTTTGAACTGCGCGGGTGAGGCGTGCCAGAGGGCAGAAGATAAGAGAACGCGTCGGGGAGGTGCAGAAGCGCAAAATGGTGGCTGGAAAGAGGTAGAAAGGAACGCGAAGAAGAGATTGGTTCGGCGGCAAGGCGGAGTGGGGGTGGAGCGTGGCGGAACACGCCATGATCAGCTTGCCCGAGCTATCCATGACAGCAACTGAAATCGTTGCTTGGTGAACGTCCATGCCAATATACTTTTCTTGGTTCATAACGGCGCTCCTTTCGGTCAGTGGTGATTCCCAACGATCACAACTTACCGCAAAGTGGGCGCCTTTTATATTGCGTGATATGGGGATATTTCAACAGTAAAGGCTGGCCAGGGCATGAGCAAAAACCGCGCGAGAACCGGCAGGAACCCGTGAGTATTACTTGGGCGCTCGGGCCATGTCTCGGATCTGGTTCAAATATCCGACATAGACCGGAATCGGAATGTCGGGAGAGTCGCCGTCATTCAGGAAGTGCTCCAATCGGATCTCCAGCGGAATCGACGAGATCACCTCGCGAAAACGCGCCATCTGCAGATATTTCACACGCCAGATTTCTAACATCAAAGAACGGAATTCATCGCTGATGAAGCCCATTCTGCTCTCTCCAAGGTAGATCGCATCAAAATGGTGCTCGGCCAGTGTCTTGCGTATGGCATCGTCCGCCGACGAGAAGGTATACACAAGGTGAAACGTGTCCGCGAGATCTCCCCACAAAGTCTTTTCCTCAAACGCACTGAAACGGAATGGCGTCTCTCCACGCTGTTGCGCAGTTCGCGCCTTTTCGTCAGGACGCAAGCCGTGACCGCCCAAGTCTTTGCGAAACTGTCGGAGACGCTCAGGCTTAAGATTGGCGCGTAGGAACTCGACCGCGTATGCATTGGGCAAGTAAATCTTGGGGTCGTCATCCAACCCCGCCAACCATGTTCCCCAATCCTGCTTCTCGAGCACTGAGACCAAAGCCGTCACCTCACCAACCGTGGTGTCTGGGTGGTACTTTACCGCCTGCCAGAAGTGTTCGGTCGAGTCATACGTCGCTCCGTAGAGTTGTACGCCTTCGTTAATCGGATACCAGTTAGAGAGCACCCGGGCCGCGATCGATGGTGAAGCACTCCAGCAATTCAATGAGTGCTTCCACTTTTCCTGTACCGCAAGGAACGCCTCGGCATATCCAGCGGGAACCGGTTCTTTAACAGCTGCCAACGCTGTTAGCAGGTCTTCGCGCGTGTGTGTCACCAGCGTCTCCAGCGGGCCCTCATCAACCATGGAGACGACGCGGCTTTCAACTCCTCGGCGCAGCAGATCTCGCATGGCAGCCTGGCGCTGTTCCTCATTGATTCCTGCATTCGATTTCCAGCGCTGATTTTGAGAGTCGATATAGGAAAACATTTCGTTGAGCGATTTGAACTCGAGGAAGCCGTGAAGAGCGAATGTGATCGGATGACCATCCTTCAACAACAGCACAGTGGAAGGGGTGACAAGAGCTTGCAGCGAGAGCTGCTCTGCGCGCGCCGGCACCGCCATCGCCACAGCGATCAGGACAACGCGAAATGCAGGCCGACTGAGCAACGCGGTCATTGCACACATCCCTAAATGTGATTACTGCACTTTACGCCCCTGGGCCACCGGATTCGTGAAAATATCTTCTTTCGGATTTCTGCCGCGTTGCTTCTGGCTCGTGTCACGCCCTGCGGAGTTTGCTGGGGTCGATGCAAACGAAAAAGCCAGGGATAATTTCCCCAAGTCCTCGGTCAATGAGGTGAAGTCGAGGGGTGGCGCGACGGTGTAGGTGCGGCCTAGCCGAGACCGGCTCTTTCGTTTGCCGGTGCCTCATTAGCGGCGGGAAACTGCTGTGGCGGGGAGCACGAAAAGTCAAAACCCGGGCCGGCCATTTATTCCGCATGGCCGCCTTTTCCCTCCATCATAGCCGCACGCCATTAGGCAACTACCTGCGCCGAATGAAAGCCAAGCTGGGCCCCAAAGCTGCCACCATGGCAACCGCCCACAAGATCGCAGTGATCTTTTACACCATGGTCAAAAACCAAGTCGAATATGACGAGACCATCTGGGACGCCAGAGACGCCCAGAGAGAGAAAAGGTTAGAAGCAAAGCTCAAACGGCAAGCCAAACAACTGGGCTACGAACTTGTCCCCATCGAACCCAAGGCTGCATAACGAACCGGTTCAGTGTGCGGGAGTTCCTTGGAAGCCTCACCATGCCACGTTTCCACACCCCCGCTTATCGAACCGGACAGGCGGAGTTACCGCATCCGGCTCTCGGAAAAGACACACGATGTTCCGTGTGACGCCGTCTGCAACTTCTGAACATAACTCGGGGTGGCTAGACTCATCGTCAATCCCCATGTCCTTCGTCGCTTCTTGCGTCCGCCTTTAGTAGGGTCGAGGACTGGCGCCGCGCTCCGTAGACTCGGCCTATCTATTGCTCCCCGTTTCCTCTGGGAGTGCCTCACTAGCCGAATCGTAAGCCGGTTTCCAGTCCCCGCCTCATCAAACCCAG
>Ga0208189_1000515_pt1 | contig 21037 bp, 17 predicted proteins | sample June2015DPH_10_5_FD_184702 | JGI IMG/M metagenome (GOLD analysis project Ga0208189, IMG submission 184702) | Peatland microbial communities from SPRUCE experiment site at the Marcell Experimental Forest, Minnesota, USA - June2015DPH_10_40... | ecosystem: Environmental > Terrestrial > Soil >... | reverse complement strand
CCATGAGGGCCGCTTCGGCCGCTTTGCGGTGCGTGATGTCGTGCAGGATGCCGGTGAACAGGCGGCGGCCCGGAAGCAGCATCTCGCTCACCGCCAGCTCGATCGGGAAGCTCGTGCCGTCTTTACGAACCGCCTGGGCCTCCCGTCCGATCCCGATGATCTTCTTCTTGCCGCTTTCGAGATACGTCCGGATGTACGCATCGTGCCGGTCGCGGTCGGGCTGCGGCATCAGGATGCGGAGGTTCTGTCCGATCGCTTCCTCGGCGGCATAGCCGAACATTCGCTCGGCCGCGGGGTTGAAGGACTGGATCGTACCGCTCTCGTCGGCGGTGATAATGCCGTCCACGGCGCTATAGACCACACTGCGGGTCAGCGCCTCGCTCGCTCTCAGCGCCTCCTCGGCGCGCCGCCGCGCCGTGACATCCCGGCCGATCGCGATCAGCCGGCCGTCGCGAAGCGCCCGCACACTGATTTCGGCCGTGGTCGTTTCTCCGTCGGGGCGCTGGAAGCGGCGCTCGTAGAGGGCCGTTTCCCCTTTTCCGAGCACTCGCTCCAGCTTCTGGGGCGCGCCCGCGCGCTCTTCCAGCGCCAGCAGGTCCTTCAGATTCATGCGCAGCAGATCCTGGCGCGAATAGCCGAACACCTCGGTGGCCCGGGCGTTGACTTCCAGGATCTTCAAGGCCGGACCGGCGATCGCGATGGCGTCCGATGCGTCCTCGAAGATCAGCCGGTACGCTTCCTCCGTACGGCGCCAGTAGGTGACCGCTAGCGTGAGACGGTAAACGACGGCGAACAGCAGCAGCGTGGCGATCGAATAGACCGCCATGCGCGTCGCAAATGGCAAACCGGCGAGCAGCGAGTGGGTTGCGACGGTGATCGCCAGGGCCACCACCACAACGATGACGACCCCCGCGCTTGAAAGGCTGGACTTCATGCCGGCTCCGAGTTCCTCGCTATCATAGCAACTTCTTCCGGTTCCCCACGCGCAGCCTGCTTTGGGCCAGGTTGTCCGCAGGGATGCGGGAGAAGTGCAGCTCCACGGCGCCGTTTACCACCTCATCCGCGGCTGTCGGCAGGCGCAGGCTGGGTCGTCCCGGGCCGTTGCCGCGATGCGGCCTGCCGGCGGTTGATGACGCGCCACAACAACAGCATAGCGACCAGCGCGCCGTAGAACAGCGGCAGGCGGATGTCGGATTTCACCAGCCAGTAGTAGTGCACCACCGCAAGCGCCGCGCTGACGTAGATCAGCCGGTGCAGCGCCTGCCACCTGCGCCCGCCCAGGCGCCGGATCCAGCCCGCAGTCGATGTCACGGCCAGCGGGATCAGCAGCACAAAGGCGGTGAAACCGACGGTGATGAACCGGCGCTTGGCCACATCCTGGATCATCGCGGAGACGTCGAAGAACTTGTCCAGCCACACGTAGGTGGTCAGGTGGAGGCAGCCGTAGAAGAACGCAAACAAGCCCAGCATGCGCCGGAAGCGGACCAGTTGCGGCCAGCCCAGCACCTTCCGCACCGGCGTGACCGCCAGCGTCAGGACCAGAAAGCGCAAGGTCCAGTCGCCGGTCGCGTGCGTGATGACCTCGATGGGGTTCGCGCCCAGGCCGTTGTGCGTGCCCCGCCACAGGAGCAACCCGAGCGGCGCCAGGCACAGCGCGAAGATCGCGACTTTTGCGGCTCGCATCGGCCCTTAGTAATACTTCCTCAGGTCCATGCCGGCGTAAAGTTGCGCGACCTCATTCCCATAGCCGTTGAACATGAGCGTTTTGCGCTTGAAGAACTCGCCCAGCCGCCGCTCGGTGGCCTGGCTCCAGCGCGGGTGATCGACCTCCGGGTTCACGTTGGAATAGAACCCGTACTCGTGCGCGTTCGCAATGTTCCACGTGGTCGGCGGCTGCTTCTCCACCAGGCGGATCTTCACGATCGATTTGATGCTCTTGAAGCCGTACTTCCACGGAACCACGAGCCGGATCGGAGCGCCGTCCTGGTTCGGCAGCGTCTCCCCGTACATCCCCACCGCCAGGATCGCGAGCGGGTTCAGCGCTTCGTCCAGGCGCAAGCCTTCAACGTAAGGCAGCGGGATGCCGGCGTATTTCCCCTGCGGCATCTGCCGGGGATCGTAGTAGCTCTCGAAAGCCACGAAGTGGGCCTTCGGCGTCGGTTCGGCGCGGCGTAGGAGCGCGCTTAGCGGGAAGCCGATCCAGGGCACCACGATCGACCACCCTTCCACGCAGCGATGGCGGTAGATACGCTCCTCGAGCGGAGCGAGTTTGAGAATCTCGTCCAGGCTGTACGCCTGGCGCTTGCCGGCCTCGCCTTCCACCGAAACGGTCCAGGGGACGGTCTTGAAGTTCTTCGCCAAGTCGGCCGGCTGCGTCTTGTCCGTGCCAAATTCGTAGAAGTTGTTGTAGTGCGCGACGTCGTTCAAGGACGTCTGCGCCTCGCTGGTGCTGTACGGGCTCTTGGCGCCTGTCAGTTTGGCCGCGAACGCGGCCCGAGCGGCCGCCAATCCCGCGACGGCGCTCAGAAAGCGGCGGCGGTTCAAGTACACGGACTTAGGCGTGATTTCGCTAACGCGAATCCCAGAAGACCACATATATGTCCTTAGGATGCACCCGCCGAGCCTCCGGCTGCAACGAACGTGTAACGTGGAGGTAGCTATGGGGAAGCACTCTGTTCTTGCCTTCTTCGCGCATCCGGACGACGAAACCAGCTCCGGGCCGCTGCTGGCCCGTTGCGCGGCCGAGGGGCACGATGTCTACCTGGCCAGCGTCACTTCGGGACAGAAGGGCTTTCGCCCGCACTTCAACATGCCGGCCGGCGATCGGCTCGGCGCCGTGCGCGAAGACGAGCTGCGATGCGCGGCGCGGGCGCTGGGCATCCACGAGCCGTACTTGTTCGGGTTCCAGGACCAGGGCATCTCGACCCACTCCGTGGCCGAGGAAGTGGCTGCCCGGCTGCGCGAGATCGTCGAAGAAACGAAGGCGGACGTCCTCCTGACCTGGGGCCCCGACGGCATCACGGGGCACCCGGACCATCGCATGGCGTCGAATATCGCGGCCGTCGTCTTTGGGCAGCAGGGCCGCCTGGTGCACAAGCCGCGCAAGTTGTACTTCGTCGCCTTCCCGGAATCGCGGTTCGCGGCCGATTCCGATCCGCTGAAAAGGCAGCGGCCTTTTCTCACGCTGAGCGACGAGTTCGTCACCACCGAAATCGACTGCCGCGAGTACCTCGCGCCCGCGCTGGCCGCTATCCAATGCCACAAGACGCAATGGCAGCCGGAGCGGATGCTGGAAGTCCACCGTATGTACGAGCGGATGTTCGACGGGCGTGTGTACCTCCGGCTGGCCGTGTCGCGCGTGCCGTCCCGGCACGACGGGCGTGAAGCCTCACTCTTCGAAGGCCTGGAATGACCGGATCGGACGTGCTAGGATGAAGTCTGCCGACACAAGCGGGGACGTAGTTCAGTTTGGTTAGAACGCCGGCCTGTCACGTCGGAGGTCGCGGGTTCGAACCCCGTCGTCCCCGCCAATCCTTTCAGTAACTTCCGAGCTTTCCTCCTTGGCCTCAGAATGTGGTGTGTCAGTAGCTGTGTCACTGAGCTTTTTCGCGATGAGCTCGACCGTCTGCTGTTTCAAAAGCGGTGACAGGTGCTGATAGCGTTCCAGTTCGCGGCTGCGATGGCCTGTGAGCTTGCGGATGATCGCATCGGGGATCCCCTGCAGGAACAGGATGCTGGTGGCCATGTGGCGCAGGTCGTGGATGCGCAGGCTCTTGATGCCGGCCCGGTCGCAGGCGGCCTGGAATGGTTTCCGCATGTCCCACTTGTACAGCCGCGTCCCCTTGAAACGGACGTTAGACTGATCCGCCGGGAAGACGTACTGGCTGCTTCCGAAGCTGGGGAGGCTCTTGAGCGCGGCGACGGCTTCGGCGGCCAAGGCCAGCTTCTTGGGGCGTCCGTTCTTTGAGCGCGGAACGTAGAGGTGCGGGGCCGGTCCCTCCAGCCGAACCTCCTCCCAGGTCCGGGCCAGGATCTCGCTCTTGCGCGCACCAGTCGTCGCTGCGAGCCACATGAAAGCGTAGAGTTCCGGATCGGTACGGCATTCGTCGAGGAGCTTTCGGAAGTCCTCCGGCAGAAGAAACCGATCCCGCCCGGGCGGCTCCTTCCTTTGCGCGACGGCGCTCACGGGATTGCGGTCGTACTTCTCGCGACGTATGGCGAAGTTGAAGGTGCTGCACAGGATGGTGCGGTACTTGTTGATGGTCGAGGCGGCGAGGCCGTCTTTGCCCAATGATTCGAGAAACGCCTCGACCTGGTCCGACTGGATTTCCCTCGCCCGCCGGCCGCCGAACCGTTCCCGCACTTTGGGCAGGTGGTACTCGAAGCGGCTGCGGGTCTGCTTGCCATGCTTCTCCCACCAATCGTCCAGGAGTTCCTCAAACATCACGCGGTCAAAATGACGGGTTCGAAAGTGCCGCCCCTCGGCGACTTCGGTCTTTCGCTTCGCGAGGAGGTCCTGGGCGAACTTAACGCTGCGTTGCTCCGTGCTCTCGCGCACGATCTTGCCGTTTTGGTCTTTGTAACGGAGATACGCGACGCCGTTTCGGAAGTAGACGCCCCTGCTGCTCATGCCCCTACCCTGGCGACGGGTTGGTCGGCGTGGCGACTCGGCCGCACCGTTCGCTGTTCCAGCCATTTTAGCAACTGGGGCCGCAGGAATCTGACGACGGTGCGCCGCACTCCACGCTGCGGGAACTGCACGTACGGGATGCGCGATTCCCTCACGTAGCGTTCCAGTGTACGCTCACTGACGCCCAGGAACTTTGCCGCGTCGGAATAACTCATGACAACGTCTTCGACTTGGGCAGCCATGCTTTGCCTCCCTCATGGTTGGTCACGAGGTCACGTGTCCGTGCCGGGACGCGTGGGGCGGTGAGGGACGCCTAGATGAGCTTCCGGGGATCCGGCTCCGGATCGAACTGGAACCCCGGTCGGTTTGCTTCGCGCTCCTTCACGTTCCGCAGAGGATCGAACGGCTCCGCCGGGCGCGGCTTCCTTTTTCGGCCGGCGGCTGCGGTCTCGGCCTGGGCTGCTGCCGGCAACCTGCCACTGCTATCCTCCCGCCGTAGCCGGCTGACGTACACCGTGAGCGCCCGGTAGCGGACATCGATGCCGCAGTCGCGGAGCCGTTCAGCGATGGTCTTCAGGCTGTGGCCGGCTTCGATCGCGGCCTTGATGTCCGCCCACGCACGGCGCAGTTGGCCTGCCTTGGTGACTGGTTTTTCAGACCGGAGGTCGCGGATAGGTGACAGATTCATTCGGGAAGACATCGCCTTCAGACGATTGGGCCTAGCTGAGCCCGCGCGTGCCTCGATTGGCAACAGAATTTCCGGTGTTGGCAATAGAACTCAGTCGAAAGCCAACGTTCGGCAACAATCGGCATCAGTTTCCAATGACTGACAACGAAAGGCAGCCGGGGACCGGCGGTTTCGTGCAACACAGCGGCGGAGAAGGAACATAAAGGGATTGCATTGCGTGTGGGCTGCCGCCGGGGGGCGATATCCCCCCATGGCAGTGACTTCCGGCGCATTGCTGGAGCCTGGTCCTGCAATGCGATTGCAATGCGCGCTTTTTGCTCGGCACGAATGCCGCTTGTCTCCGCCCAATCTGGTGAGGGGCATGAAAAACACCGTGGTTCGTCTCAGTGAGGGCTTGCGGGACAGGGTGGAGAAAGCGGCCCGCAAGAGCGGCTATGCCTCCACCAGCGCTTTCATCCGGGCTGCTCTCGAAGAGAGGGTGTCGGACCGCGATGCGACGCTTACGGACGCCGAGCAACGAGTCGCCGCGAGCCTCGATCAGCTCGGTGGGCAATTGCAGCGACTCGGAACGGCACAGCAGGCCCAGTTTGCACTGACCGACGCCTTCGCGAGACTGTTCCTGATCTGCGTTCCCGAGCCGCCCAAGGACGTTTTCGAACTCGAAAAGGCGAAGGCCAAGGGCAGGTACGAAAAACTACTACGCGGCGTTGCCGAGAATATGACAGGCGAAGCTCGGGCAACATTGGGCGGACTGGTGGACCGCGATGAGTAAGGACGACGAGATCCGGCTCCGACCTCCCCGGCCCAAGCGGGCTAAGTCGTCGAACGAGCCGCGGATTTGGTCGAGCGCGTTCAAGCGGATCATCCACATCGTTCGGATGTCGCGTAGGCGCAAGCAGAGGCGATCGCCTCGTGGACGCACCGGGACGCCCAGACCATTCCGACAACGCTGCGCGGTTCGGCTAACCTACTCGCCAAACAAGAGCCGCGGCCAATGGCAAGCGCACGGCCGCTACATCGCGCGAGAGACTGCGACCCGCGAGGTGTCGAAGGAAGCAGCGGGGTTCGGCCCTTCTGGGGAGGTGGCGGATGTGCCCAGGACCCTCGCCCGATGGCAGGCTGCGGGCGACCCGCGGTTGTTCAAGATCATCGTCTCGCCCGAATTCGGCGAGCGCATCGATATGGTTACGCTCGTCCGTTCACTGATGGCTCGAATGGCGCGCGATGTGGAGACCCCGCTGGAATGGGTGGCGGCGGTGCACACGAACACCGAACACCCACACGCTCACGTCGCCCTCCGAGGGGTTCGCGGCGACGGGCAGGAACTCCGCCTGCCCAGCGCCTATGTCAAGGAGCAGGTCCGCGCGCATGCGGAGGACCTGTGCACGTGCCAGCTCGGCTACCGAACCCAGCTCGACGCGGCGGACGCAGTCGCGCGGGAGGTCACCCAATACCGCTACACGTCCCTGGACCGCATCTTGACGCGGGCGAGCCGCGACCGCCCACCGGATTCTGACCGGGCGGTGTACTTCGTCTTCGGGCTCGCCAACGCAGGCCGGGGTGGTTCGTCGGCCGGTACACATGGCACATACCTCGCAAAGCGACTGAGGTTTCTTGCGACTCTTGGACTCGCGGAGCCGGCATCCAATGGCCAGTGGCAAATCCGCCAGGATTTCGCCGGCGCTCTCAAAGCGTTTCAGGAGTCCAACGACCGCCAGCGGACCCTCGCCGCGCACGGTGTCCTGATTTCCGACCCGAGCCTTCCGTTCAAGGTCACCGACCTCCGTGATGTCCACGAGCTTTATGGCCGCGTCCTGGTCCACGGGGAGGAGGAAATGACTGGCCGAGGGTATATGCTCCTGGAGGGAACTGACGCGAGCGTCCACTACATCCTGCACGACGCACAACTGCAAGCCGCCAGGCACCAGGGCGAGTTGCGGCCGGGTTCGTTCATCTGCTTGCGGCGCCACGGTGCCCGATCTAGGTTGGCGATCCAAGACCTCGGTGATGCCGAGGCTCTCGCCTCGAATAAGCCGAAACTGGATGCTGTTGCACGCTCGCACCCGGACATGGGCGGATCCGCTGCCTGGGGAGGCTGGCTCGGCAGGTTCCAGGCGGCTATCGCCGCCGCCCAGCGAAACCTGACCGACTCATCTCGGCGCGAACGGACGGGTCAGGTCCGCGGAGCACTGTAACCCAGGCCAGCGTCCTCATCGGCGCGGTCTTCAGAGCGAGTGATGCCAGCGGCAGAGGAGTTCCCAGTAGGCCTGCGCGGCGCGTGCCAGCGCCGGGTCTTTGGAGTCCACCAGCTTCAATACGACGTCGTCAGGCACCATGTCTCCGCTGAGGCGCAGCAGGGCGAGCAAAGTCCTCTGGGCGACCCGGTCCTCTCCCGCCAGAATCTCGAGTTCTCGTTCGGCGCTCCCTAGTAGAGCCGCCGCCACCGCAGACGGTGCTCCCTTTCCCTCGGCCAGCGCGCTCAACGCCGCCGTTTCCGTTTTGCACAACCATGCGCGGCGCCGAATCGCGTCACGGACTGCGGGCGCCCTTGCTCGACCGTCACGGATCGCCGCGATCAGTTGGGCGTCTCGCTCTGTGTTGGGCAAGATGGCGAGGATTGCGTCGAGCGAGTCCGCCACTTCCGTGTCGCGGGCTCGAAGCTGGCGGCTGCGCTCGCGCACGGCCTCGATCAGATTCGTCGATGCGCCTTGCGTCGAGATCACCCCGAGCCCAAGAATGACTTCTCCCCCGATTCCCTTGACTTCATCGTCCAGCTCCATCTGGTACAACTGCTCCCTGCCGGCGCGGGTTGCCACCTGGCGAGCGAGGGCGGTCACAGCACGGACCTTCTCCTCCTGCGAGACGTCTCCGGACGCCAGCAGCGCCTTGGCCACGGCCAGCCGCTCATGCTTGGCGATGTCATGCGGTAAGAGTGCGCGCAAGACAGGAATGGCGCGCGGATCGTGGTACTGCGAGATCGCGTCGGCTGCGTACTCGATCTCGAAGGTGTCGTCCTCTTCGGGATGCTGAAGGACGTGAAGCAGCGCCGGAACTCCGGGGCCTTCACGAGCGAGAGGCTGTAAATCAGATTGTGGCGCGTCCAGCTTGAACTCTCCGCCTCCACCCACTTCGGATCGAATAGCCAGGGAAGCAGCGGTACCGCGGCGTCGGGCCACGATTCCTCCTGCTGAAAGCTGACGAGGATGCGAACCGCGTTCTGGCGGACACGGGAATTCGAGCTTCCCACCAACGGCGCAATTCTGGGAATCCAGACCGAGGGCTGGTCGTGCGCCGGCTCTTCGAGGGTCGAATACGAGGTGTTTCCATCGGAGGATGTGACGAAGCTGCCGTCCGCCAGCAGAGATAGGTACCAATCATCACGTCCCGGCCACTGTGTCGCCATCAGCCCCTCGACCGCCAGATCGCGGGCCTTGGCTGGCGAGGAGGAATCCGTGGCGATGGCTGTCAACCGCCGGCGAAGGTCGTCCGCTTTGGGATTGGCGGACACCGCGGCATGCTGGTACTGCAAGGCGAGGGACAGCGCACTCAGGCGGGGCTTGTCTGGCTGCGCCAAGTCCGTCAGCAGAGGTTCGGCTTGATTCCAATCCAGCCGCGCCAGAGCCCGAACGTCCGATTCGTTCTCCATGAAGCCCGGACCCTCGTGTGCTTCCTTTACGTGGGCGATCAACTGCGGGCGAAACAGGTCGCTGGTTTGGCTGAGGTGCCGAATGATCTGTTGGCGTGCGCTAGGGTCTCCTTGATCGGGCACTCGATCGAGCAGCGCCAGAAGCCTCTTGGTGGCCTCGGGTGTTCGCGGCACCAGATGCGCCAGGTCCGCCGCGTAGCGTGGGTAGGCTTCGCAGGCGTCCAGGAGCCGCGCGCGCAACGCGGGGGCAAGACGATCCGGGTCCTGCGCGAGCTGAAGGTGCCAGTACTCGGCCAAGGTGTACAGGGAAGCGTCCGCCTGGGGGCGCCGCTGGGGGTTCACGTTCCGGCTGAATGAAATACCGGACGTTGTTCCAGAACTCGTGGTCTCCCTCGAGTTCCACTGGAAGCTTGAGGAGTTCGGTCGCGAGGTCGGGAGAGCCGGCGCGTTTCGATACTCCTATCATTTCGATCACAACGCGCTGAAGGATTGCCTCCGCATCGGCGACATTTTGATAGCCCTCACGGACTCCGGCAACCTGCTTCGCTTCGACGCCGCAACCCTGAAGATGACAGGCCAGCAAGTCGTCCACGGGCGCGGCACTGCTGTCGCGGTCGGAGCCAACGGGAGTCTTCTTGTGGGGACGCTGGCGGGGCGGGTTTGGAAGGTAGATCCAGCAACGCTGGCTGCGGAGCCGCTGTTTGAGACGCCGGGCGAAGTGGTGTGGCTGGGCAGCAGGCCGGGAATGATCGTTGCGGCGGTGCATGGGGACGTTGAGCCGTGGCCGTGGCCTGGAGAGACAGACAAGCACTTCATGGCGCGATGGCGCCAGCTGGAAATCGAGCGGGGGAAGGGGCTCTCGGTAGTCGTCAGTCAGAAGGGGCGGCAGCGTGTCCTTCCGTTAGAGCGGACGGAGATCTTCACGCCGGGGTCCTTTCTGCTCGACGGCCAGACCCGTCTGTGGATGGGAACGGACAAGGGCGAGTGGGGCGGTGAATACACCGAGCTCGATCTCCGGAACGGCAAGACGAAAACAGTCAAGACCGACCTGGGGGTGTTGGGTTTCCTGCGCGCGGCTGATGGCCGGGTCTTGGCGTATGGTGGGATGTCGCATATGTGGTCGGACAACGGGTTCATTGGCCGTGTCGACAGAGGCCACCTGGAAAACCTGCGGCAGTTCGCGAAGCGGCCGGAGTGGGCGGCGGCGCCCCCGGCAGTCGCAAAGATTCTGCGGAATCGGTCGGCCGGGGAGCCAGACGGGCCGATCGATTTCGTACTCGAAGATGGCGATGCCGCGTTTTGGGTTCTTTCTGCGCATGCGCTCTATCACGTGAACGGCGATTTCTCGCAATGGACCAAGCTCGGCGATCTGCGTGCGCGGTGGGCTGGCGGAAGGGCGTATTCGGTCGGGAGTACCCCGACCGTACGTTCCCTCGTGACCGGTGTGCGCGCCGCCGAGTTGGTCGCCGTGATGGGACTCGACGGGCTGGCTCGCATCGGTAACGACAAGGTCGAGCCGTTCGCGTTCGAGGGCGAGATCGAGGCTCCCATCATCGAGGTGTGGGACAGCCCGATTGGCACGGTGCTCGTGATGTCCGATTCGCTGCACGGCGCGTGGCGCCTGACGGGCGGCCGCTGGCAAAGGCTGGGGTTTTGTGCGGCGCATGACGGCATGGGCTGGTATGACGCCGGGCCGCTGGCGGCGGATTCGAGTGGCATCATCGGTCTCTGCGCGGAGGGCAGCGCTCCTGGGATGCGAGACCTGACTCGGGTGCGGGCCGATGGCACTACCGAGGTGCTACGCACTTGGAAAGAGCAGCGCGGTTATCTCGACCACTGGTTTCTGGAAAAGCCAGGAGGGCGGCTGTTCAGGTCGCTCGGGGGCGAGTTGGAGGAGTGGGACGGCAAGGGCTGGCAGCGAGCCGGGCACCTTGTAGAGCCCTCGCCGGCTGACACCAAGAGCGTTTTCTACGGCCGCCGGTCCGAGGGGCGTCGAGTTGGCACCGCTGGCCAGGACGGCCGCGCATGGGTTGAAGAACATCTTCGACCTGGCCCCGGATCGCGACGGATGGGTGCTGGTGGCGGCGGTGAAGGGACTGTTTCGGTTTCGACCGGACGGTGGCGATATCGAGCGCATCCCGGGCCCCAAGACCAGCGAAGAGATCAAGAGCTTGTGCCGCGACGCGCAGGGCCGGTTGTGGGCGGCGGGCGACGGCCTCTACGTTTCAACGGACGAAGGACAGCGTTGGGAGGCAGCCGACCTGCCGATGCTCGGGCTCACGTACACATCGCATCCCTCTTCGATGAGCACCGAGCCATGCATGCAGTCCGTGAAAATGCGTTGCGCGGACCCGGATGCGCTTGCAGAGGAACTCGTCGGGATGCTGCACTACGCGGCACACGCTCGTCTCGATAGGCTCAGAGGGCGCCGCCTGTTGCGGGACGGTCGGACAAGGAATGTCGTGAGGGCCGTGGTCTGCGAACAACTCGGACGGTTGCGGCGGTCGGATGACCTTGCGCGGCAGGCTCAGCGTGGCAGGGGTCCAGAAGCGAACTGAAGCAGCAGCGCCAATCGCCAGGAGAGCGACCGAAAGAGCAGCCGGGCCGACCAGCTTGTTCCGAGTGAGCCTCACAGTTCCTTTAGACCCGAACCATGCCACCCTTGTTCCCAAGCTACGGGAGGAACCTGGGGCGCGTAGCTGCTCTCCTGCGCAGTTTCCATGACATCCCCACGATATCCGGCGCCGGTAGTGCTGGAACTGGCTGACATCGCGCAGGCCAGAAACACGTCGAATCAAACACTTAGCGCGGGATGTCACTGGCCGGAATGCCGCTCTTCACTTTCGATTTCCCGAGACGTGGCGAGGCCGCGACAGCTTATTATCCACCGGCTTGGCAGGCGCGAGCTGAGGTGTAGTGTCAATATAGTTCCACTATGGAACTATATTGACATACCCTGATGTTGCGGTCGCGATCCCGACCATGCCAAAATGGGTCTGTGCCCCGCACACGTTTCGACGAACTCGTCGCGCTCGCTGAGGAGAACGACGGCCTCGTAACTGCGAAACAGGCTCGAGAGGCCGGATTCACAGGCTCGGTGCTGGCGAGGCTGGCGCAGCGTGAGCGGATCGAGAGAACTGCACGAGGCGTCTTTCGTATCCCGCACTTCCCCCCTGGCCGGTTCTCGCAATACCGGGAAGCCGTCCTGTGGGCGAGGGCGAACCGCGGGCCGCACGACGTCGCTCTGTCGCGTGCAACGGCTCTTGTCGTCTACGGAATCTCCGATGCAAACCCGAGCGCCATTCACCTTACGGTTCCCAAGTCCGCACGGCTGCGGCGACAGAAGCCGAAGGGCGTAGTGGTGCATCGCGAGGACCTCACATCGGAGGACGTGGCCATCCAAGAAGGAATCCCGGTCACGACGATCAGCAGGACCGTCACCGACCTGCTTCGTTCAGGAGGGAGAATTGGCCTGGTGCGCCAGGCTATCTCCGACGCGCGACGCGAGGGATTCATCAGCGACACTGAGGCGAGGCGACTCCGGCGACGGGTCGAGGCGCACATCAAGTCGCTGAGCGCCGCCCGTGGCCGGACGGAGCCGGCGGCCCGATGAGCTCCAGACCGCGGCCGCCCGAGCGGCTGGAAAAGAGGCTGGCTCGTGTCGCGCGGGAGTTGGGTCTCGATCAGGAGCGGTTGCGGCGGTGGATCTCTTTTCTGGCGCTGTGCGGGGTCCTCGAGAGAGCGCTTGAAGAGGGCGTCCTGGGCACCTACTGTCTCAAAGGCGGTGTCGCGATGGAACTGCGCTTCGCGCAGCGCGCCCGCGCTACCAAGGATCTGGACTTGGGGATGGAAGGCACTCGCGCGAGCCGCCTCCAAGCGCTGGCGGAGGCTCTGCGCCTGAGCTTCGACGATTTCACGTTTCGCGTCAAGGCCCAGACTCGGGACATGGAACAGGCGGACACCGTCCGCGTCCAAGTGGCCATCCAATATCGAACGCGTGCCTGGCAGACGATTGAGGTCGATCTTGGGGCCGCCAAGGCGGGCCACGTTGACCTCGTCGAGCCAAGAGTCCAGGGTCTGCTGGAATTGGGGATATCTGTGATTTCGCACGTCCGATGTTTGGGGCTTGCCGACCAAGTAGCCCAGAAGCTGCACGCATGCACTGGCCCAGCGTCTGGGGGGCGGGCACGGGACGTGCTGGATATCCTGCTAATCGACATGCTTGGGGAACTCGACTATCGGGAGACCGCTTATGCGGCGCGCCGCGTGTTCGAGCAACGCGCAACTCACGCATTCCCTCCCGAGTTCGTCATGCCAGAGGAGTGGCGTCCTGAGTTAGAAGGGTTGGCAGACGAACTCGGCTTTCCTCTGCGGACCTCCGCCGCGATCGAGCAGCGGTTTCTGGAGGTCATTCAGATGTTGGAACGCGCCGCGAGGGCCGATGGGTGACGAACTAACTCGTCTTCGCAGCGAGAATCGGCGCCTCCGGCAGCTGCTTGAAGAGCTTGGCATTGAGGTTCCGTCCGACACGGGTACGGCCGCAGAGCCTGCCGTGACCAAGAACGCTCCGGCACTGGCGCCCGATGAGAAGGTCAAGCTGTTTCGAGAGCTCTTTCGCGGTCGCGAAGATGTGTACGCAGTCCGCTGGGAAAGCCCGGACGGCCGAAATGGGTACAGCCCCAAGTCGGAACGGGACTGGAAGGCATACTATGCGGCGAAGCAGGAGGACCGGCAGCGAGTCGACAGAGACACTCGGAAGCTCCTCCCGCTCACCGACCACGTGATTCGAGCGCACCTCACGGGCAAGATTACCGTTGGAGTGTACCCGTTGTTGCTCGATGAAACGTGTTGGTTCCTTGCGGCGGATTTCGACAAGAAGACTTGGCAAGAGGACGCCGCAGCGTTTCTCGCCACCTGCCTGGATTGGGATGTCCAGGCCGCTCTGGAGAGATCGAGATCCGGAGACGGCGGTCACCTCTGGATCTTCTTCGATCGCGCCATTTCAGCGGTTGTGGCAAGGAAACTCGGCTGCGCGCTGCTCACACGCACAATGGAGCGACGCCATCAGATCGGCCTCGATTCTTACGATCGGTTCTTCCCCAACCAGGACACCATGCCAAAGGGCGGCTTCGGCAACCTGATCGCACTTCCGTTGCAAAAGTCGCCACGCGATGCCGGCAACAGCGTGTTTGTAGATGACAGGATCGTGCCGTACCCCGATCAGTGGGCGTTTCTCTCCTCGGTCCGTCGCATGAGCTCCGCGGCGGCCGAATCGCTGGTCAGTGAGGTTCAGCGAAGGGGCGATCTCATCGGAGTGCGTATCAGCGCGACCGAGGACGACGATGTCCCTGACCCTTGGACGCTTCCGCCATCGCGCAGGCGCGCGGATCGTCCTATCGAAGGCCCACTGCCTGCATCGGTGAATATCGTCCGCGCCAACCTTCTCTTCATCGAAAAGGAGGGGATGCCGCCGGCGATGCTGAACCGGTTGCTCCGGATCGCCGCTTTCCAGAATCCGGAGTTCTACAAAGCGCAATCCCTGCGCCTTTCCACCTATGACAAGCCCCGGGTCATCGGGTGCGGCGAGGATCTGCCCAAACATCTGGCGCTGCCGCGCGGTTGCCTGGCCGACGCGACCGCACTGCTCGAGAGTCATCGAGTGAAGCCCCTCGTTCGGGACGAGCGACTCTCCGGAGCGCCGATCAATGTCCAATTCCGAGGCAGCCTGCGCATTCATCAAGAGGAGGCGGTCAAAGCTGTCATCCAGCACGACGATGGCGTCGTGTGCGCGCCGACTGCCTTCGGCAAGACGGCCGTGGCGGCGTGGTTGATCGCCCATCGAAACGTGAGCGCGCTGGTGCTGGTGCACCGGCAACAATTGCTCGATCAGTGGCGCGAGAGGCTGGCGATGTTCTTGGATCTGCCGGTCGATGAGATAGGGCAGATCGGAGGCGGGAAGACGACCCGTACTGGGCGGATCGATGTCGCGGTTCTTCAGAGCCTACACCAAAAGCAGGAGGTCAAGGACTTCGTTGCTGAGTACGGCCACATAGTCGTTGACGAGTGCCATCATCTGTCAGCGGTCACCTTCGAAAAGGTGATGCGCGAGGCCAAGGCGCGTTACGTGGTCGGCCTCACGGCGACACCGACCCGAAAGGACGGCCATCATCCGATCATCTACATGCAGTGTGGCCCGATTCGCTACCGCATGAGCGCTCGGACAATGACAGAGGCCAGTCCCTTTGACCACGTAGTCATCCCTCGGCACACCGATTTCCAGATGCCTTCGGAAGCCGGGGAGGTCAGCATCCAAGACATCTATGCCGATCTTGTTGGCGACGAGGCGCGCAACGAGATGATTGCGGGAGACCTGGTTCGCGCGGTTCAGGCGGGCCGGTCCCCACTATTGCTCACCGGCCGAACCGAGCACCTGAATGTCTTTGCGAGCAAGGTGAGCGGGCTGGTGAAGAACGTTTTCGTTCTGAGAGGCGGACTGGGCCGAAAGCAGCGCAGAGCAATTGCGGAGCAGCTCGCCGCAGTTCCAGAAACCGAGCAGCGCGTGATTCTTGCCACAGGGAGCTACATCGGCGAAGGGTTTGACGATGCCCGGCTCGACACGCTGTTCTTGGCGATGCCGATCTCCTGGAAGGGGACCTTGCAGCAGTACGCAGGCCGGCTTCACCGGCTGTACGACAGCAAGCGTGTCGTCGAAGTTTACGACTACATCGATAAGAACGTGCGAATGCTGGCGCGCATGTACGACCGACGATTGAAGGGCTATAGCGATATGGGCTACAAGATCCTCGAGGGCGTGCCCAAGCAGCAGGCTTTCTCGTTATGACCTTTTGTTCGATTTTCCTTGCGCAAAGCCTGGGTTGAGATCGCAACACCCGGAAAACCCTGGCCATCGCCCGGCTGACGCGCAACCTTGATGAACTGGAGGCCAGCGAAGCAGCCGGAATAGTCGACGACGGGAAATGTAAATCGCAACGAACCGGGCAGGCCGAAGAATCACAGTATACTCGTTTCGATGCTTCTCACGATCACGAATCAGAGCCCGCCGGCAACGGACCTCGGCTATCTTTTGCACAAGCATCCTGCCAAGGTTCAGTCTTTCGAGTTGTCGTTCGGCAAGACGCACGTCTTCTACCCGGAGGCTGGGGATGAGCGCTGCACGGCCGCGCTTCTGCTGGACGTCGACCCGGTTGGACTGGTGCGAAAAGGCACGGGGGAGGGCGGCGCACTGGATCAGTACGTCAACGACCGGCCGTACGTCGCCTCCTCCTACTTGAGCGTGGCGATCGCGCAGGTGCTGGGAAGCGCCCTGGGCGGGCGGAGCAAGGGTAAGCCGGAGTTGGCCGAGCAGCATCTCGACCTCACCGCACGCATCGCCGCCGTTCCGTGCCGGGGCGGCGAACCTTTTCTGCGGGAATTGTTCGAGCCTCTGGGCTATGTAGTGACGGCGCAACATCACGCTCTGGACGAGCGGTTTCCGGAATGGGGCGAGGGTCCCTACTGCTCGGTTGAGCTGCGCGGAAATGTGCGCCTTTCGGATCTGCTGACGCATCTCTACGTGCTGATTCCCGTCTTGGACGCGGAGAAGCACTACTGGGTCGGCGACGATGAAGTCGAGAAACTGCTCCGCCAGGGTGAGGGTTGGCTCGCCTCGCACCCGGCGCGGGACGCGATTGTCAAGCGTTACCTGCGCCATCAGCGCCACCTCACGCGCGAGGCCCTTGCGCGCCTCACGGACGAGGACCTTTCCGATCCGGATCGCGAGGAGGAGACGCGTGCCACCGAAGAGTTCGCGATCGAGGAACCTCTCCAACTCTGGCAGCAGCGCATCGGCGCGATCATCGCGGCATTGAAAGCGTCCGGCGCCGCTCGCGTTCTCGATCTGGGGTGCGGAGAGGGGAAGCTTCTCAGGGCGCTGCTGGAGGATCGCTCGTTTCAGGAGATCGTCGGGATGGATGTTTCCCACCGGAGCCTGGAAATCTCCACCGAGCGGTTGCGTCTGGAGCAGCTAGCGCCAAAACAGCGGGAGCGCATCCGACTGATTCATGGGTCCCTGATGTATCGCGATGCGCGTTTGAGCGGGTACGACGCCGCGGTCGTCGCCGAAGTGATCGAGCACTTGGACCCTCCGCGCCTGGCGGCTTTCGAACGCGTCGTTTTCGAGCACGCCAAAGCCGGCACCGTGATCTTGACGACACCCAACGCCGAGTACAACGTCAAGTTCACGTCGCTGCCCGCGGGGCAGTTCCGTCACAAGGACCATCGCTTCGAGTGGTCGCGCGCGCAGTTTGAGGAATGGGCTGCCGCCGTCAGCGAACGCTTCGGATACTCCGTTCGGTTTTTGCCGGTGGGACCGGAAGACGCCGCCGTGGGCGCGCCCACGCAAATGGGGATTTTCACCCGATGAAGATCACAATTCCGGAACTCTCGCTGGTGGTGCTTGTTGGACCGTCCGGCTGCGGAAAGTCCACTTTCGCGCAACAGCACTTCAAGCCGACCGAGACCCTTTCGTCGGACTTCTGCCGTGGCCTGGTCTCGGACGACGAAAACGACCAGGCGGCGACCAACGACGCTTTCGAGGTCCTGCATTTCATCGCGGCCAAGAGGCTGGCGGCCGCGAGACTGACCGTCATCGACGCTACGAACGTGCAACAGGAAGCCCGCGCGCCGCTGGTCGAACTCGCGCGCAAATACCACGCGATCCCCGTGGCTATCGTCCTCAACCTCTCCACGAGGATTTGCGAGGACCGCAATCAGGGCCGCACAGATCGCGACTTCGGGCGGCATGTGATTCACAGCCAGTCTCAGCAGCTCAGGCGACACCTGCGATCTCTGGAGCGCGAGGGCTTCCGGCACGTCTATATCCTCTCGTCCCCGGAGGAAGTGGAGGCGGCGCAGGTCGAGCGCCAGCCTCTCTGGAACAACAAGAAGGACGACCACGGCCCGTTCGACATCGTCGGCGATGTTCACGGGTGCTTCGACGAGCTGGTGGATCTGTTGGGGCAGCTTGGATACCGGGTCGACGGAGTCGCGGTGACTCCGCCGGCTGGCCGCAAGGCCGTTTTCCTTGGAGATCTGGTGGACAGAGGCCCCAAGATCTCCGAAGTGCTGCGCCTCGTCATGGCGATGGTGGAAAACGGAACGGCGCTGTGCGTTCCCGGCAACCACGACATGAAGCTCGTTCGGAAACTGAAGGGGCGCGACGTGCAGATCACGCACGGGCTTGCGGAAACGCTTCAGCAACTGGAAGGCGAACCGCCGGAGTTCAAGCAGAAGGTGTCCGTGTTCCTGGACAAGCTCGTCAGTCATTACATGCTGGACGATGGCAAGCTCGTTGTGGCCCATGCCGGGATGAAGGAGGAGCTACAGGGCCGCGGCTCGGGCAAGGTTCGCGACTTTGCGATGTACGGGGAAACGACTGGCGAGACCGACGAGTATGGTCTCCCGGTGCGCGCGAATTGGGCCGCGGAGTATCGCGGCAAAGCCATTGTCGTTTACGGCCACACCCCGGTCGCCGAGCCCGAATGGCTCAATCGCACCGTCAACATCGATACCGGCTGCGTGTTCGGCGGCAAGCTGACGGCGCTCCGTTACCCGGAGAAGGAACTGATCTCCACCCCCGCGCGGAGCGTCTACTACGAGCCGGTCAAGCCCTTCAAGCCGGAGGAAGCCGCCGACGTTCCCGTGTTGACGGCCCAGCAGCAGCACGACGATCTGCTCGATATCGAGGACGTTCTCGGAAAGCGGATCGTCACCACGCGGCTGCACAAGACGGTCACGATCCGAGAGGAGAATGCCACCGCTGCTCTCGAAGTCATGAGCCGGTACGCGATCAACCCCAAGTGGCTGATCTATCTCCCTCCGACCATGTCGCCTTCGGAGACCAGCCAACGTGATGGCTATCTCGAATACCCGGAGGAGGCGTTCGCCCACTACCGGCACGAGGGTCTGCCCGGCGTGATCTGCGAGCAGAAGCACATGGGCTCGCGGGCCGTGGTGGTCCTCTGTCGTGATGAGGACGTCGCCCGCAAGCGGTTCGGCGTCGTCGACGAGGGCATGGGCGTCTGTTACACTCGCACCGGCCGGCGGTTCTTCAGCGATCCCCAGCTTGAGTCGGGATTCCTGGCTCGCGTTCACGCCGCTCTCAGCGCTTCCGGATTCTGGGAAAACTTCGACACCGACTGGGCATGCCTCGATTGCGAACTCATGCCGTGGTCTGCGAAGGCGCAGGAGCTTTTGCGCCAACAATACGCCGGCACCGGCTGCGCCGCATGTGCCGCATTGCCGCAAGTCGCAGCGGTTCTGGAGCAAGCGGCGCAGGGGAACGCGGAAGTCACGCCGCTGCTCGCGCGCTACCGTGAACGGGCGGAGGCCGCGGCGCTATACGTCGAGGCGTACCGCCGCTATTGTTGGCCAGTTCACTCGCTCGACGACTATAAGCTGGCGCCCTTCCATCTGCTCGCGACCGAAGGCGCGGTCCACAGCGACAAAGACCACTTGTGGCACATGCAGACGCTGGGCGCGGTTTGCGCTCAAGATCCCGCGCTCCTGCTTGCGACGCCATTTCTGAAAGTCGACTTGACGGACGCGGAGAGCCAGCAAGCGGCGGCCAAGTGGTGGGAAGAGCTGACTGCCGCTGGCGGCGAGGGGATGGTGGTCAAGCCGCTGGCGTTCGTCGCCCGAGGGCGGCGTGGCCTGGCGCAGCCGGCGCTGAAGTGCCGCGGTCGCGAGTACCTCCGCATCATCTACGGCCCGGAATACACCATGGCGGAGAACCTGACCAGGCTGCGGTCGCGCGGCCTGAACGCGAAACGCTCCCTCGCACTCCGCGAGTTCGCGCTCGGCATCGAAGGCCTGGAGCGCTTCGTTCGCCAGGAGCCGCTCCGGCGCGTTCACGAGTGCGTCTTTGGTGTGCTGGCTCTCGAGAGCGAGCCGGTGGATCCGCGACTATAGAGGTGTGTCAGTAGCTGTGTCACTAACACCCGCGAAAACGGGTCATTTCGTGTCGACTCGTGTCCTCACGAGCGTCCGCAACACACTGAGCCGTAACCCACTTACCTGAAAACAAAGAATTAGTCCTTGCCCCTGTCACGTCGGAGGTCGCGGGTTCGAACCCCGTCGTCCCCGCCAACTTTACTTAAGTCACTTGTCCACTCAAGCGAGCCTACGGTTACGCCCCGAACGCGGTAGCATCAAGACGGAAGGCACTTGGTGAGATCAAGGCACCGGAGAGTCCTCAGGATTGCGGTGGCCGCTATGGTCGGCCTATCACTACTGGGACTGGCCATTCCACGCGTCCGCGTTTCGATCATCGAGCATCGCGATGAAGCTTTGACGGCCGCCGCCCATCGAGGCGATGTGTGGAGCATGCGCCTCCTGCGAATCGCTGGCGCCGATCTCAAGAGACCCGGTCCGGGCAACGGGCCTCCGATCGTGGCCGCGGGATGGACCGGTAAGACCGAGGTGCTCCGATACTTGCTCGACAATGGCGTAGATGTAAACCAGCGCGACAAGTTCGGCTACACGGCACTGATCGAAGCCTCAGGTGAGGGCCACCTTGATGCAGTCCGCTACCTGGTCAGCAGGAACGCAAATCTCAACGCGAACGGTGAGGATGGCACTGCGCTGCGCCGCGCAAGGGAGCGCGGCCGAGCGGAGGTCGCGAGTTTCTCCAAGCTCACGGTGCCGAAGATCGTTATGGCTACCAGGCCAATCGGCGGTGATGGCCGCAGAACCCGGTCAGGCAACACGAAGTCTGGCAGCTGATCGTCTCCCCGCTTTTGCCTTGACCGTGATTTCGACATCCCGCCCAAGCAGGAGCAGGAACCGCATCAATCGCTCGATCGAGAAGCCGGACAGCTTGCCCTGCTTCAGTGCGGAGATCTTGGGCTGATCGATCGCCAGAACCGCCGCAGCCTGAGCTTGTGTCATCCGCCGCCGTTGAATTTCCGCGATGATCTTCGCCGCCAGCTCGGCCTTCGCGAGCAGATCGTCGGCCTGAGGAAGGTGCAAGTCGGCAAACACGTTCCCGCTGCTCTCCACGCGATCTCGAATGTGC
>Ga0208189_1000511_pt1 | contig 21149 bp, 21 predicted proteins | sample June2015DPH_10_5_FD_184702 | JGI IMG/M metagenome (GOLD analysis project Ga0208189, IMG submission 184702) | Peatland microbial communities from SPRUCE experiment site at the Marcell Experimental Forest, Minnesota, USA - June2015DPH_10_40... | ecosystem: Environmental > Terrestrial > Soil >... | reverse complement strand
ACACAGGCCGTCGGCTGTGTGCTCAAGGAAGCCGAGTTTGTGGCCGCATTCTTTGCAATATGTCATTTTCGCCTCTTTTTTCTTCTCGGGAGGCTCAAAGCCTCGTGCTGGGCTCAGTTCTGTTTCCATCCGGCTTAACATGTATGCTTGCATCCTCGCCCTTACTTCGCTTCACGGTTGCAACGATGTTCGTCGCGCGAGCAGAGTTTTATATCGGAAAGAGCTCGTACGCTTTGGGGTGACAAAATGGCGCAACTGAAGTTTAGCGTATCAGCACACGTGAGCAGCGACAACCCGTCAGCCGTCAAGCCGGTTCTTGAACAGCTTATCGCTGATAAGGGAACTATTAGACAAACAGATCAAGGATTCGAAGTTGAGGCAGAGCTTGAAGGAGAAAGCGCGCGAGATCTTAACCGTATGATCCTGTCCGCCTTGCGACGAGCTGAGAAGCGAACGAGGATTCGAGCGGAATGGACATCGGGTGATACCGTTGAGAAGTTCTTCGACTACGGTTCTAAAGGGACTCGAAAAGCGTAAGGCAGTGCGAGGGTGAAACATCGCGCTTCGAGTCGTGACGACGCTGTCCAGTTACTGCGCTGCTTACGACCGTGGCAAGCGCATTGCCAGCAAGCGCCATTGAAGGCGTTTCGCAACGTAAGCGCGCTTTCGCAGGACTACGTGCCGAAAAGGGCAGCGAGGCTGAGGCCGCTGACCAAAACGGTTATATGACCGCTTTTTCATGAACCGATAGTGATTGTTGGTATGGTAGTGTTCATCGATGTGGAGGCGTGCGTGCAGTGTGGAACCTGTGTCGAAGAGTGCCCGGCCGCCGCTATTTCTTTGGACGATGTGCCCGTGGTGAACGCGAAGGACTGCGTAAACTGTGGCATCTGTGTCGATGTCTGCCCATCCGGAGCAATCGCGTTAGCGTGAGGTGACATATGTCAAAGCTAATACAAGTCGGCGTGCTTGGCGCCACTGGTGCAGTCGGGCAGCGATTCTGCCAACTCCTTGAGGCACACCCGTGGTTTGAGGTCGGAGCGGTCACTGCATCTGAGCGAAGCGCAGGGAAGTACTACAAGGACGCGGTTGATTGGCGGTTGAGCACGCCACTACCCGAAAACATAGGCGACCTTCGCGTTATTCCGACTCGATCAGCCGACATGCCAGACGACGTGAAACTGGTTTTTTCGTCTCTTCCGGCCGATATCGCAGAAAACGTTGAAGCGGATTACGCCCGCGAGGGCATCGGGGTTTCGAGCAATGCCGCCTCGTACAGGATGTTCGATGACGTACCGCTCCTCATCCCGGAGGTTAACAAAGACCACGCGAAATTGATTGAGCCCCAGAAAGCGCAGCGCGGCTGGGATGGTTTCATCGTCACCAATCCGAACTGCTCTACCATTATGCTCGTCATGACGCTCAAACCGCTCATGCAGTTGGGGCTCACTGACGTCAAGGTTGCAACCCTGCAGGCGGTTTCCGGCGCGGGTTACACCGGCGTGTCATCGATGGCCATTCTCGATAACGTCGTCCCGTACATCGGCGGAGAGGAGGAGAAGATGCAGACCGAGACACCCAAGATTCTGGGGGCATTCAACGGCACGAAGGTCGTCAACGCGAACGTCACCGTCAGCGCGATCTGCAATCGCGTCCCGGTGATCGACGGACACACTGAGTCAGTGTGGGTGGACGTCAACGCGTCTCCTGAGGAGGTAAAACAGGCTATGGCCTCGCTTCAGCCCCTGAAAGGGTTGCCATCTGCCCCCGAACGCCCCATAATCGTCAGAGAGGAGGAGGATCGCCCGCAGCCTCGGCTTGATCGTGACATCAACGCCGGAATGAGTGTCTCCGTTGGCAGGGTGAGGCGCGACGTTGTCAAGGGCACCAAGTATACGCTTATGGGGCATAACACCGTTAGGGGGGCCGCAGGAGCTTCGATACTCAACGCGGAGATGCTCGCCGCTGAAGGATTCCTCAAACAGAGGTGAGAGCACCGCAGGGCTTGGCGGTTGTTCTCCTTAGCAACATTATTCCGAAAAATGGTTGGCGGAAGCGCCGAGAACCACAAGTCCTGCAGAATTGTCTCCCTAGTAGCTGATATGTCAACTGTTTGTATCACCGGAGGACACACATGAAAATATACGTGAGAGAGCGGCTGAAGGTACAAAAGGGCGTGGAACAGTCCCGGTTTCTGGTTGTCGCCGTAGCTGGCGAGGGGCTGGACCTTTATGCGGGCCATCTGAGGAAGACGGAACTTGAACAAATCGCAAAAGACGTGGGGGCCGACATCGTCTACTTGGAGCCTGTGCATGAGGACTTGAAAAAGAAGGAGGCGGGGCCCAAGTAGTTGCAGTCTGCGAGAGCGGCTTCGTAGAGGGAGCTGCACTCGCCGGCCCCGGCACATTGCGCGCGCGCGGCAATGTGCGTCAGCATCTCTTTATCCGTGGGAGTCTTCAGTGGGGCGCTTCAGAAGTCTTCTGAGAGCTGCCGTTGATTGTGCTTTTGCTTAGTCTGGCCATCGAGGCCCGGACGTTGTGCTCGACAGCGCCCTGAGTATTCTACTCACTCTCGATAACAGCATTTCCGTGCGTTTTTCCTAAAACGCGATTCATATCAAACTGCCACGCGCCGTCTTGCTGATTTTTTAGTTGTGCGCCACTACTACGCCTCGCGTACTTGGGCGTCACGGAAAGGGGCGAGTTGACAACGAGAGCCGAACGGGGCGGTATTCACACGACGAACGATGGCGGCAAGATCCCCGTCGCGCTTACGCACGAGCGCTACAAGAACGAGGCCGAGGCGTTACTCGACCTGTCATATTCCGAGAGATACGACGGCGCACGGACCAGCCGTGACACGCGCTCGGTGCAAATAAAGCGACAGCCCTTTATTTACGGTCGGCACAATAGGGGGTACCACTGTTGGAGTGATATAATGGCGGAATTGACCACAACACAAGCTGAAGAGATACTGGCAAAGCATAGCTTTATCGACCGGGGCGGCGCGCAAAAAGAGGCTGAAGGCATCCGATTTCGATTGTTCTCCGTCGGCGCCCAGAGCAATCTTCTACTCGAAGTCGGTTCAGACCGGGGGATAAGGGTTCTCCTGTCCACGAAGATGGAACCTCTCGTCGAACGGCTCAAAGGAAGTGGGGAGATCGTTGTCGACGAGTCCAAGGATTTCTCTATCGCAAAAGACGACGCGGTCAAGTTTGAGATCGAGCGCCGAGGGGAGCCTTACTGGTGGGTGTACAAAGTCGGTGACTATACGGAGGCCGTGCTTCTCAAGGCGATCGTGATGTACGAGACGATGATAGGCTGGGGGGAGGAAATTACCGCTCCGACGCCAACGCCAGCATCATAGCCAAGATTCGCGCATTAATAAGCAAGAAAAGATCGTTCCTTGCGCTTTTTGAGCCAATAGCGGCCACGGTTTGTTTAGCAGCGCCCGCGGCGCGCAATAACCTTAATATACGAACGTGTGATAGGTAACCTGCGGGCTCGTGGTCTAGCTGGTTATGACATCGCCTTTACACGGCGAAAATCGCCGATTCGAATTCGGCCGAGCCCATGGACTCTTTTTTCCATCAGATTCGAAAATAGAGGCGGAAGCCGAGAATGACGACGACTCAGAGTTGCACAACTATAAGGGAATGTTGTGCAACTTTAGTGTTACCGACATTAACGAGTCGTTGGCGAGAATTATGACAGATCGGTACATCGACGAGGAGGGCAACGAGCGTATAGAGCAGCTCTGGGAAGAGCTAGTTCCTGAAGAGGGCGACGAAGTCGAGTGGAACGAAAAAGACGATCCATATATGCTTAAGGAAGAGGCAAGGCTCCGCAAAGCCGCGAAGCGACAGCGCGCGGAAGAGGCAGAAGAACAAACTAAAGATGAACAGGCAGAGCGCAACCTCAGCTTCAGCAAAGATGAGCTTGATCAATATGTGGCGTTTCGGACAAAGGGGATTGCTCCAAAATCAAGGGACTGGATTTTCCGATCTGCTAAGGCGTTGTGGACCACTACGCGCGGGGAAATCTCGTACGAGACTGTAAACGCACTGCGAGACAGCGTGCTTGAGAAGTACGATTCTCCGGATTCTCATTCCAAGGTGCTGAGCTTCGCCAAGTCGTTTCTCAAATTCCTCGCAACCACAAAGCCAGAACCGCGCTATCAGACATTCGTCCCCTACTTAGAGCTTCCAAAAACGGTCAAAGAGCGTAGGCGCGTCACTCCCCGTATAGTCACTAAGGACGATATTTGTAACATCCTTCAATATATCGAGAGAGCAGAACGAGAGGGCAAGATCAGTCCTGAACGATCAGCGCAGTATTCAGCGATCGTTTTGTTTGGGGCATATACAGGTCAACGGACCGAATCCACGATAGAGAGACTGACCGTGGGACAGTTCCGCGAGGACATGGCAGTTGATAAGCCAGTGCTTCAGGTTGATTGGTCAGAAGACAAGATTGGTATGAGCCACTACGTTCCGTTGCACCCTCGCGTTGTTGAAGCCCTTGAACCCTTACTCTCTGGGCGAAATGACGACGAACTGATATTCACTCACAGCTCCTTTAAGCAGTGGATAAAGCGACAGAAAATTCCAATGTCACGGTGTAAGGGGCATTTCCAGCTAGGAGATTTGAGAAAATTCGCAGAGCAGCACGGCGACGTTATCCAGTGGGATCAGTCAAATAGAGCCTACATCTTGACTCACGACGTTTCAGGCGTTTCGTGGCGCCATTATCGGAATCCATTACCAGAAAATGTGTACGAAATTTACATGCGATACTGGCGGGGCGTGGATCTCACAACATAAGTCTGCACCTGAACCTGATGTCAAGCTAAATAGTTATGAGATTTCAGAATTCTACAAGCGGAACAGTGCGCGTTTTTCATCAAAAAAATGCCATTCGTGTGGGTAATTCAACAAAATCGAAAAAAGAATGGGATGCGAAGGCCCGTTGGTCGAAAAGCGGCCGTATCCTACCTATAAATCGCCGAGGGTTCTAGCGATTTTACAAGCATCCGCTGCCGAAAAACGCCTACGAAATCTACATGAAGCGTAGGGGGCACAGAACTCTTCTAATATGCCGTCATCGAATGTGGAACAAGTCTCCGGACTTAAATACAATAGTAGTACAATTGTCGATTCATGAGTGTTGCGCCCTATGATATAAAGTGGGAGCTGGAAACCGTTGAGGGGCTTGAAGATGCTGGACTTTCACCTCGCCTAAAAGCGCTCCTTATTAGCGCTGACCAACAGAGCCAACAAAGAGTAAGCCGCTGGATAGCACTCATTCCTCTTCAATGGATTCGAGATCCAGACTATCGATTTGCCTTCTGGCAGATGGCCTCTGACGCGCTAAATAATCTTCCGATCGCGGCCAAGAACCGAGAAGAGTTAGCTACGAAGCTTGCTAGAGTCGTAGAACCGCTCACAGAAGCTGAGGCTCAAGCAACTGCAGAGCGAGATCGTGAGAATGATGAACTTAGGAATGCGTTTTCACGCGAGATTGAGCTTTCCCGTCAATTTGATTCCAAGCCCACGCAAGAACTACGAACCAGGCTGCGAGAAGCACAGAACTACACTGACTACGTTTGGCAAGAGAGCCACGAAAAGCTAAAGAAACGATTTGACGAAGAGACTCGCGGGTCGTGATGCAATTTGAATGTTAGGGGGAGTAGCACCTAAGAGATTATACACGAAAGATGCCAGCTTGAATGCATTTAGATGTCGTTTAACAGTTGAAATTTCAGCAGCCTTTGCGAAATTACCTGCACTTTGAATCTTAAGCTCAGAGCGGAACCTATGGATGTTTACGTCAAAGGACCGCACCTCAAAACCTGGAGCTATCTTATTCAACAGTGCAATGAAGATAAGAGATTAACAGAGTTAGAACGAGCCAAGGCAATATCGGCCCTTCAATTTTTGGAAATAGAACTTGGGCAAGATTTTTTGGACTACGCTTACGAGCGGCATGAACTGTATTACTATCTAGTTTCCGAACAGTGGACTTACATCACTTGGTTTGCAGAGGCGTTAATCCAACTAAAAAGTCAAAATCAAGATCACAATAATTATGAGAATCTGCTTAGACCTCTAAAACTTCAGAGAAACTTCTTTAGTTCTGTCGATGTTCTGGAGGATGCTTACAAGTTTCTTAAAGCTGGATTCAATATCTCTTTTGAGCCACAAATTATGGTTCAAAATCGTGAAAAACATCCAGATCTAAAACTAATAGATAATACTTCTACTACAGAGTTGATTGTCGAGATCTCTACCGTTGAGAGCAGCCGACGTTTCAATGACTTGGCAGCATATATTGAGAGGCTAGAGAGAATCGCGCTGCCGTTGTGGATCAAAGAGCGAGAACGCATTTTACACTATAGTGGCCACATATACCAGCATGAACCGTTTACAGACACTGACTTAGACAAAATTGTAGATGAGGTCGAGAAAAAGATCGATCAAGTCAAACAAGGTGGCCCATTACAAGAATTGATAAAGGCGGATGTTTTAGGAGATAAAGCAATAGAAATTGCCATCGCCTCTCAAAAAGATTATAAAAGCCTTGAAAAGTGGGCTTCTAGGAGAGGTTTCACAATAGGGTCGATAACTGGTCCACCGATGTTTGATGAAGACGAATTCAAAAGAGAGATCCAACGAACAAGAAGAACAATCCGCAAAAAGTTAACGCAATTGTCAAGTGATTATCCCTCCGGCCTGGTCGTGAAAAACAGTAGCTTATTCTGGCTTCCACACAGCGACCGGGTAAAGAGCGAACTACTGGAGGTTTTAGATAACAATAATCATTTGGTATTTTTAGTGCTTGAAGGCAGGCTTGAGTTTATTCCAACTACTCTGGATGCAAACGATTGCGATATTCAGGAGCGCCCAGATAAGAAATTTGATTGTTCATTAGTTCTCCTGAATCAAAACTGCAAATTCAGGATCAATCAAAATACAGTCAGTAAAATCAAAAATGCGTTTTCTTATAGCTGGTGGTTTGTTTAGTTGGCCTTCAGAGCGGACTTGATAACGATCCAACCAAGCCATTGAAGCTCAAGATCGCAAAATCTCTGAGATTGCGCGGCGTTTGTCGAGTAGACTGGCGGTCTTACAATTGTCTGAGGCCTTGGCCGGTTTTTGATATTTATATGAAGTATTGGGGCGATGTCGAACTTGCAGGTTCAGGCGTCTTAGGTGATCGCGTCCAGGTGATAAAGGGAAAGGTGTAGGCGGTGCTGAGCGAATGGCAATATTTCGTGTCTATTCGGCTCAATTTCATCGGCCCGACATCGGGTCTCTTTAATCGCTTCATTCGCCAAAATAGAAAGAAAAAGACAAGTTGATATGCCATCAAATTGCGTAATCGCCCTATATTTTGCTCTTTTTCGACTTAACAAACCTACGCGGGTCAAAAGGTAAGATTTAAGCTATCAGGCACCATTCCTGCGACCAATGGCTTTTTGCCATGCTAATGTGGCACAAAGTCACAGTTAGATTTAGGGGGAATATATGGGTAAAGCATTTTGGATAGGGATAATTGGGGGAATCTTCGGTATCCTCGGCGCAACGCTTGCGTATTTGATTGCATTCTTCGGAACATCGTCGCTCTACACGAACGCGGCAGGGGCTTAAATCTTTTCAATAGTCGGAATCGCAGGCGGAGTTCTTGAAACACGAAAAATTCTCGGAGCGGTTCTTATGATTATTGGAGCATTTGGAGTAGTCGTATCGATCAGTATTTTCGGCGTTCTTACCTTCATACTGTTCCTGCTGGGGGGTATCATCATCTTCACGCAGAAGAAAGAGCAGGTTACGGCACCGCCGGTTGCAGGGCAAAACGCGGGGTGAAAGAACATGAACCCAATAGCAAGAATGATGAAACGGTACATCAAAATGCCATTAAAGAAGGCGCTGCCGCTTTTGTTTATCGGTGCGCTGGTTTTAGTTGCAACCACTGGATGTACTACGCAGAACACAACGCAATCATCTGGGAATTCAGGAGGCCAGTCAAGCGGTAACCCCTTATCAGTAAGCATAGTTCCTATGGGCACGTCAATGCAGGTAGGGGAGTTCAACACTCCTAAGTCTGGGTACCAATATATTAGTTATAACGTCACCGTGAAGAACAACAACGCGCCGGATCAGGATATGAATCCGTTGTTTTTTAGTTTACGAACGTCTGATGGTAAGGTTTTTGACCCCGACTCAGCTATGTATGACCAGTCTGTCAACGGCTTCCAGTCAGCAAGTAACACACAGCCAGGGGACCATGCTTCTGGAACGATAATCTTCCAGATACCAACTGGCGCTACACCAAGTTCGATAACCTACTACGACTACACTCACAAGATTACTACCACGCTGTAGGGAGCGCGTAAGCTCCCATCTTCTCTTTTTTTTGCACGTTGCACAAAACTGCACAGTCTGTTTCGCTCACATCACGATTTGCATTTCTGATTAAAGAAATGCCTTCTCAGTGGGTAATATTCAACATTCTCGAAAAAATAATGGCATTGTGGCACGAAATCGAAAAAAGGAATAGAGTGGAGGGGATAAGCGGCGGGTAAACAGATCACGCTATGCCAATTATAAACGACGACCTTTCTGCAGGTCAGATCTTGGTTGACTTTGATTCGCAGTTTGCGCTCTGAGCAACTTCTTTTTCTGCTCAGCGAATTCTTCATCCGTCAAGATGCCTTCGCTCTTCAGTTCTGCTAACTTCTTTAATTCATCTGCTACGTTGATTCCCGTCACTGTGGGTTGCTGTGCAGGCACAGGTGCATAAGAAGAGCTAGATGCTGCGTCCTGATGTTGATGCACTATTCCGATGATTTTATCAGCATTTTCTTTGAAGAGGCCGTCGATTACGAAGGAGCCATGAGTGCCCGTGCTTATATGAAGGGCTACGGTCGCAGTGAGTGTGTTCAGAAATCCCCTATTCTTTTTAATGCTGTTAATCTGCGCGTAGGGAAGCTCAGTTACATCTTTTAGCAATCCAAACAAGATTGGACGGTGTAGTATCAGTGCCCTCTTTGTGGCATCAATCGAACTCAGTCCAAGTGAAATCAGTCCATACCACCACCATTGAGATACGGTGAGCAATACATCGCACTCTTTACAGGTTCCTATTTGCTCATCTAATGGTGTGCCACAATTTCTACAGCGACGTGTTAGAAACGCCATACTACAACCTCCAAGCCCTCATACTCTTATAGAAGATGCTAATGTTAGCTTAAAGCGTTGTGGTTTTGCTGCCGAATCTCAATTCTGTTCAGTAGAGGCCAGGCGCGGGGTGGTTTTAGGTTGATCACTTCACACGTTCTGCTTCAGGTCTGCAACGGAACTCAAAAATCAAAGGGAAACGAAAAAAAGAAATAATGAGCTAGGAGATGAAGAGAGGTTAAACGGAACACACCTTATCACTATTTCGTTATCGTGCTTGAAGTCAATTCAAAAACAAACGCATCAAATTGGCCGATGCCATTATCTCCCCAATCATCGTGATTCCCGTTAATGACCGTTGGCACCTTTCCCGTTAACGTGTAATAATCAATAGGCCCACCCTTCCAGTTTCCATTCCAAACACCATAACTCCTATTACTTTCTTCGAAGTAGGTGGTTGCTGCATCAGTTGACGGAAAGTGTGTAAAGGTGTAGTTTTTTACACTCACGTCAAAGGATTCTGTATCGAGTATCTCTATGTGTACTTTGGCCTGTGTGTCATTTATCCAAGTTACGGTAAACGCTTGTGTTTTAGAATCGCTAGAGGGCGAATCACTAGGGCGCACTTGTTCTATCGCACCTTCAATTAGCTTGGAATGGCCAGACGTCGGATAATCTGTTGATACTGTGCTGCTTGAAGACGATGAGGTACAACCTGCAACTGACAGACAGGCGATCACAAGCGAAAGAACAACTATCGCAGTTATTGATTTCATTCTCAAACCTCTACAGAGGAACTGTTACATTAAACCCAGAATTGTCGTGGTATCTAAGCTTTGCAAGCGTCGCGTTTTGCGGCACTTCAAAAACCATATTCCCAGAAACCTTATCGCCCGGCTGCGTCTTTGTGGAGCCGTAAGGGAACGCGTTACTAAGATATCGACTCTGGATAAGCTGGTGAGTAGGGTAGACGTTGTTATTCGCATCAAGCAAAGCGAATGAGAAGTATCCATCAACTTGGGTGTTTGGTGCGTTTATGTTGGTAAACGTCAAGTTGTACATCACGTACTTATTGCCCGGACTCGGTGTCACGACGTTATTAAATTGTTGTGGGGATTGAACCGCTTTTGCGGTAACATTTACATTTGCCGGATTCGTGTTTGTGGTCGAACTAGTGCAACCTCCCATCGATAATGAAACAACCACAAGCAAGAGAACAATTAGGGCAGTTATCGGTTTCAATTGCATGTTGCTAGATCGCTATCCTTTTTTCAGTAAGAGCAGCGCCCCGCCGATGAAAAATAACAAGGCTGAAAGTATTCCGAGCTGATAGACACAGATCAACATACCAACGCCAGCGATAAACATCAATCCGGCGTTAATCGTATCCTGTTTCTCGATTATTCTGAGGGGGCCGACTAAACCAAGGATAGAAAAAGCAATCACTCCAATGATACGCGCCCAAGCTTCGCCCGTCTCTGTGACGAACGATAGAGTTGATATAGCAAGTAGTACGGCCCCTATAAGCAACCCAAATATAGCGCCTACAAGACCAAGCCAAAATGCAGCACCAAGACGTGAACTAGGAGCAAGCTGAGAGGGGAGGGGTGTTGAAGGGGGTGTAGAAGCTTCACCTACTTTACTAACTCCTTGCGTTGCTGTTGGTGCGGCATAGATCGGCTGTCCACAGTTAGGGCAGAACTTATGTTTGGGAGACAATCTCGCCCCGCAGCGGCTACATTTAGCTACCATATTAACACCTTTTGCATTTTACAAATATTATCACGTGTGCAAGAGGCGATTCGTGGCTTAATGCTTCCTATTCTTTTTTTGCACGTTGCATAAAACCACGCAATCTGTTTTGCGATCCTACACCCTATGCAGAGAACTGCAACGTACTCCTTTTCACTTTCAAGAGCTTCTTTGCACGCTAAATGGGCCAAAAATCTCTAGACGGATTTTGTTTCGCTGAAAGGAATGATTTTGGCAATAGAAAAACCGCCCTGCCCCCGCAGACTTCGGTAAGTCTTTGAAAATGATTTGTTTGACAGTCAACCACTGGAAATTTCTTTTTGCGATAGGAAACCCACTTTATGGGAAATAAACGTTAATGTATCGATTTTTTGGGGTTGCCAGCTTCTGGAAGTGTTTTTTTATAAGCACTCAATTAGCGTCAATATCATTCGCCTCCTGTCAGTTAGATAATCAATCAATGTCAGTAAGTGAGGGTTTCTGCTCTTGCCGCGAAGGACCGCAAAGTGATACGATCATCGCGTTAATTTCTGCGTCTCCTTCATACAAACGGTCGTATACGGCTTCTAAATCATATTCTGACCATTCTGGGCGATCCCGACGAATTCTAGCACATACTGCTTCCTTTAAGGGGTTATATTGAACTCTTAGTTTGGCCTGCTTGAACTCAGTCAAGATGTTGTAGATAACTTCCGCTAGTTCGGCGGCTCTGAAGGTAAGCCCCGCATACCGGCCTTAGAGAGGCCCGTCGTTTGCTCCAATGAAAAATAAACCGGAATCCCGCCTTTGTCGTTCTCAGCCATTGCCGAAGTTACCAAGCGTGACGGTGTTGTTGCGCACGACGCGAAGCCATAGCGCCCTTGAATATTTATCAGACTAAGACAGTCGCAATCGAATATAGACGGCTCGACTATGAACTCAATCTTATCAGGCGTTTCAGGAGTCTGCCAGACCACTGAGGCGATGATTGGTATTCGTAAGTCATAATCATCAAAAGACTTAGCCCATCCACAGATGTACGAAACGATATATGGGTGATAATCTGCTGACAAGAGAACTGTAGCATCAACCAGCCCCTTTTCATCACTGCTCCTGGTACTGCTTCCAAGAAAGCCTTTTGCTACAATATTGTCGGCGAGGTGATTAGGCAAAGCCTGCCCCTCTGAGACATAGTCCCAACGCCTCAGTGTTGTTGCCAAACGAAAGTCAGTCACAAGTGCATTCAACACGCGCTTGGAGTACACCACCGTTTTGCGCAGAGTTCCTACAGTTGGTATTCGCTCCCTTCTATTGCGCGCAGCTTCGACTACGCACCACGCAGCCGCGGCGTCTTCAAACGCTTCAGGGGGATACAGTGCGGGTCGTCCTCCTTTATCCCCAGCTTTCTTGTAGTGACCGACCTGTCCTTTGTCACGTTGCTGAGGGATTGAGGGCGGAATAATACCCTTACGTGCCCATTTTTGAATAGTCGTTTCGTCTAGGGTTGCTCCTCTCCTCTGCAGCTTTTTAAGAAGCGCGTTGATGCTTAGGGGCGTGCGTTGTTTTGACTGCGTCATGCTCCAACTCTTTCCGCAATGGATGTCATTTTGCTGTTTTTCAGCATTAGTCCTAGCTACCAAGCTTCAAGGAGAATCGAACGGCATTAAACGCTTTGTTTTGTGCCTAGTAGGACGACGGTAAAAGCGCGCTACCTTCGAGATTTCAGAAACGAATCCTTAGTTGTCAACCCCCTTTAACGTTAGGTTGGCAAGGAGCGAAAATGTGGAAAAAATTCTAACCGATGATTTGACCGCCGCAAGGACGGTGAAGTGTTTAGGGTTACAACGGATTCAAGTGATCGACGAATTGGATGACCTTGTGATTGATGTCGTACGAGAGAGCCCCGACATAACCATAGCCGAGTGCCACCGCCGAGTTGTTCGCCGAAGTGGGGTAGCGGTGAATCTTTCAACGTTACGTTACCGGCTGTACTCGCTGGAGCAGGAGGGCATTCTCAGCTCTCAAAAGAGTCGAAACGGCGTGTATTTCCGCATAGCAGAAGACGCGGGACTGCGGTGACGCCATGAGTTCAGAAGAAAGAGAAGATGGCGCTTACACGCCATCAAATGGACTCTATCAAAAGAATATCGGCCTGACAAAGGATGAAGGTTCGGATATCGGCTCTGGCGGACACTCTGTCGGCGAAGTCATAGCGTGGCTGAGACGAGAAGACATTACCCCCATGCCGATACGTCCCCAATCTAAGGCGCCATGGCACGGAATCACACAAGCATCGCTGGAGTGTGATACATCGTTCTTGATTCCGACGCTCGCGAGGTTGCAGGCTGTTAGCGACTATTGGGATTCCAGAGACTGGCGGCAAGCTACGCCGAAAGATATCAGTATCAGCATCGGAGTGCTGAAGGAGTGGAATAACGGCGTCTATGTCGCTATTCCAGATATTGACAACCCTGAACTGGTAGATGATTTTGTGCGCAGCGCTATTTTCAATGCATGTCCAATAGTCAAAGGCAAGAAAGGCGCTAAGCTCATCGCAAAGGTAGTTTCAAGCGACGCGGGAGAGGCCTGGCCCGAAACCCCGATCCAATGGCGTCCAATAAGTAATAGTAGCGACGGCCCAGAATTAGAACTCTTTACAGGCGATGCTAAGAAGCACTGCGTTATCTATGGGGAGCACGACAAGAGCACGCCTGAGCATCCAATATTCTACGACTTCGCGCGAGGATTTGGTGATACCATTCCCACCTTGGCGTTTAGCGACGTTCTCGAAGAGATGGATAGAATAGCTAGCTCTCATGGGCTAGTCCGGCTTGAACAGGGCGAACCGACCAGAGCACAATGGCAAGCGCTACGCGCACAAACGAACAGTAACAGCGGCGTCACAATTTGTGAACAATACGATATCCAAATGTGTGACGTAATTGCGGTGCCGCTTAACGCACGAAAGACAAGTTCCGGCTATCTTTTCAAGCATCCTGTGCACGGAGCTACTGGCCAAGGGAACTTGTTCGTTAACCCGCGCCTCAACCTGTGGTACTGCTTCCGTTGCGGCGCGGGAGGTGACCCTTTAACCTATGTTGCCGTCCGCGAAGGCTTTATAGAATGCAATCAAGCGGGGCCGCTCGATAAAGAGACGGTCAAGAAGTGTATCGACGTCTTGCGGCATGACGGCCTTGTTCCTGAGCTAAAAGCGGAAGTCGTAATCTCTTCTGTCGACGAGGAACAGTTTGAGATAACTTTTGGCAAGCATTTGTCGGACCTAGGCAACGCCGAACGTTTCGTTGAGCGATTTGGCGAATCAGTACGTTACTGCAAGGAGATGAATGCCTGGTTTGTCTGGGACGGCCATCGCTGGGTACAGGACAAGACGGACAAGATTGTGCAGTTCGCCGTGCAGGTACCGTCAATCATCGACATGGAAGTCGGCCTCATTGACAGACTTCCTGGGAAAAGCGAAGAAGAAAAGCGGAAGATGAAAGATGTTTACCGACAATGGGCGCGCACCTCCGAGTATAAGAACCGGCTACACGCATTGGTCGACCTCGCTAAGACCTTCGCAGACGTAGTCATTCGCGCCCAGCAGTGGGACTGCGATAACTGGCTTTTAAACGTGCGTAATGGAACGCTTAATCTAAAGACCGGTGAGCTTCGGGAGCACAACAGAGAGGACTACATAACGAAATACCTCCCGATTGACTACGACGCAGATGCTTCTAATGAGAGATGGGGGGCGTTTTTGGAGCGATGCATTCCAAATGATGCCTTGTGCTCCTTCCTGCAGAGAGCTGCTGGGTATTCGCTTACGGGGCTTACCGTGCAAGAGGCGATATTCTTCCTGTACGGAGAGCCTGCAACGGGCAAATCGACCTTCCTTGAGGCGTTGCTCGCGGTTTGGGGTGATTATGGCATCCCATCAAGCTTCAATGCATTCTTGACGCAACGGGGCAATGTTGGAGGTCCGCGTGAAGATGTGACGCGCCTCAACGGCGCAAGGATGGTGCTGTGCAGCGAAGTTAACCGCAACACGACGTGGAATGCCGCGTTGATTAAGTCGCTCTCATCAGGCGACAAGATGACGGCACGCAACCCGTACGCCTCGTACTCCATCGAGTTCGAGCCCATCTTTAAACTCTGGCTTGGTGCGAATTACCGCCCGAAGTGCGATTACGACGACGAGGCAGTGTTCCGGCGATTCAACATTGTGCCGTTCAACGTGCGAATCCCAGAGGAACAGCGCGACCGAGGGCTAAAGGATTATTTCAAGAACGACGAGGAGGCGCGAAAGGCTATACTTGCGTGGGGCGTCGCCGGTTGTCTTGAATGGGTAAAGGGAAGCGAAGGGGGCGCTGATGGCTTGCAAGCGCCTGAAGAGGTGTCTGCTGCGACGAACGAGTATCAGCAAGCGATGCACCCACTGTATGTCTTCATCAAGAACGAGTGCGAAGTCGGCGCCGACGAGAAGACTGGCAAGCCCTACGAAGTGCTAGTCGATGACCTTTGGGATGCTTTCACCAATCCTAAAAAGTACTATTACACACGCTCGTTGCAGTCGATTGTGCCGTCTAAGAAATCCTTTGGCAAGCACCTCAGCAGCTTCGGGTTCACCCGCCGACGCGAGACAAAAGGATACAGGGAATACTACTGGGTAGGGTTGCGGTTACTTGATGAGGGTGAAGACAACTCCGTGAACGCGCCTGTCGGTGTGGCGGGTTCACGTCCCGATGACTCTTTATCTCACTTAAGTGCGGAAACTTCCTCTAAAAGGGATGAAAACAAAAAAGTTCCCGTAAATGATAGTTATAAAGGGACATCGAGTCGTCACTCGCACAAAGAGCAAGAGCAAAATGCGCCAGTCGCTCACGCCCAACAGCCAGAGAGTGAACCTGCTGACTTATCGGAGATCCCTCAACTCATCCACGACTATCTTCTCGTTGTAAAACAGCAACAGCAGGGCAAAAAGCTACGACCGGACCTATTGCGCTCAATGGTTGGCAACACTGTGAAGGATCTGAGCGACGGCAGATTCTCCGTTCCCACGGTCTTGGATTATTATGACCGGCTAAATGGTTACGACGCAGAAATCACCGCCCTGATCAGCTCCATCTGTGGCGGCGAACATTTACGCGGCGCCCGTTGAGCCTTGTTCCGCCTGTGGCTAACAAGTTCAAAACGCCGCAAGGACAGCTAACCTGCAGCACTTCGAAAAGCACCATGCATAATAAGTGTCAACCAGCTATTACGTGGAGCTAAAATATGACCGAATATGTAATCGAATACAATAATTGGCCAGAACTGCGCAACAAGGTTTCACGCCCAACCTTGGTGCTCTTCATGACTGCTGAAAAATACGTAAACGGAGCTATTTTTCAACTAAAACGGGTAAAAGAAGCACTGATGGCTGAGCAAGCCTTTCTAGAAACGCATACTTACCTTACTTACGTTAACATCATTCTGAGATGTTTTGAAACAATTCAAAAATTCAACGTAAATGATCGAGAAATCGAAAGGTTCTTGAGTCAACTAAAAAATCCCAACTATCGCAACAATTTGATACTTCTTCGAGATGCGCGTGATTTTATTGAACATGCTGACGGCAGGATGCTAGCTATCACACTTTACGGCCATCCGAGCCAAACGCTGACTATTCCACTGACTATTTTCATAGATGAAAACCTGGTGTATTACTCGCGTGAAGTTGTATTAGATGCAAATGGAAAAGAAATCAAAGACGCAAGTGGACAACAAGTCTATCAATACTATTCCAAATCGGTCCCCATTACCGAACAAGAGCTAGACAAAGTCAAAAAAGCCCACGAACGAATCTTTGGTATTCTGAATTCAAGGGAGGAAGATCCTGATAAATATCTTTCAGAGTGCCCGGCATTAAATAATTTTGTTTCTGACACGTTCATCAAGAGTTGCTCTGGATCACTTAGAGGGATTATCGAAGGCATCAGCGGGGGCTGGGGGAATATTATAAAGGGCGGCATATACCAAAACTGCGCTTTTCCTCAGATTTAATGCAATTACAATTCGTATCTTCGTTTAGTTTCTCAACTTTCAAAGAAGATCGCGAATCAAAGGCATGGGTGTTCTGCCGAACGAGAGGTGCTTGTAATCTGTATTAAGATCTCACTCCGCCATGCAAGATCAGATCTAACTTGCTCGCGCAGTTCTTTGTACTAACTTTCGCAGATGATGAGCCGCAACGGTTAGCTCATTCAGGACTTATCGATTAGAAATCGATTGGCGCGTTGCAGCACCTCGAAAAGCAGCACGGCATAGCAGTCGGGAAAATTACGTCACAATATCCATTGTCTTAGAGACACAACAGCAAACTGGAGCGGTTATAGGTGGAGACACGCGAAGCTTAGCGTGAACTACTGTCAGTCGCCAAGCTCTGGCTTTAAGATTTTCAGAGTTTTCTTTATCTCTTTGAGTTCTTCGGCAGAAATCTGATATATTTGAGCGCAATGTAGTCTATCTCATGTTCCGTTTGTGATATCTGCTCGGATGCACCAGAATCGTTCCGCTCATAGTACATTTTTGCAAGCCTGTGTGCTTTTTCCGACTGTTTCGATAACTTAAGGTATAGCTTATCGCCTGGATCGAATTGCGGAATGAACACATTCTGCAAGACGTGTGCTGAAATTGAAGTTTCAACTGTGTAACTTGATATGATCAAACTGGCTATCGAAGAATTGAGCATACCGGCAACATCTGGGGCTTCTTCCTTTTAACTTCTCCTTATCTCCTATCTAATTCTTTCTTTTTTCGATTTCCTTTGATTTTCGGCTTCCGTTTTTAAGACCTAACTTTAACAACCAGAAAGCGAAAAAAAACAAAGGCTTAAGTCGCGTGTGGCTCTGACTGTTTCTAAATGCAAGAAGGAGAAATTGAACACATCAACTATGGGATGCCTGCTGAACGGCCTACGGCAATGTACCTTATGCATAAGTACTGGGCAAGAAAACCGTTCAACGTAGTCAGAGAGTATATAACCCATTATTCTAATGCGGAAGAAATCGTCCTTGATCCTTTCTGTGGCAGTGGTGTAACGGCAATTGAAGCCGTAAAATCTGGAAGAAAAGCTATCGCTATCGATTTGAATCCGTTGGCTGTTTTTATTACGCGTGTGACCGCAACTCCCGTAGATTTGCAGGAGTTTCAATCCTTCTTCAATATCTTGAAGAATGAAGTGAAAGAGAAAATTGACCGTTTTTACGCGGTGTCTTGTCCGAAGTGCGGCGGTGTTGCGGTTACTACGAACGCGGTTTGGAGTTACGTAGTAAAATGCCCGTCGTGTCATAACGATGTTGTAATGGCGAAGGCAAACCGAGCGCACGGGAAAAGGCAAAACATCTACGTTTGTTACAACTGCAATCGCTCGTTTAGTTACGGGAACCAGCCCATCGAGTACGAGGTTCCTATAAAGCTTAACTACCAATGTGACCCGTGCAAGGATACGGGTTCCTTAGAAAACCCTGAAATCGAAGATAACACTGATCTGAGTGCCTATTGGTATCCAAAGGTCTCATTAAGCTATTCGGACAATAAGCCGTTTTTGACTAAGAGACGGGCAGGAACAACTGAAGAATTGTTTACAAAACGGAATATTGCCTGCCTTTCTATACTGCGCGAAGCGATATCTCACATTAACAAGCCTCTGTACAAGGACTTGATGCTTCTCACTTTTTCTTCAATGCTGCCTCAAGCGAGTAGGATGATGATTTGGACTGAAAAAAGTGGCGCAAGTTGGAAATTGCCAGAGTACTTAGTTTTTGGTGAACATCAAGAATTCAATGTTTGGACTAGGTTTGAGAACCGTTTCCGAGCAATCTTGAGAGGTAAGAAAGAATCAAATGCAGAGATCAAAGCTTTCAAAGAGGCAAATTCGTTCGAAGATTTTAAGAAAGATGCGAATTTCCTAACAATTGCCGAAAATGCGTTAGAATTGACCAAAGGTAGCCAAAAACTCCCTGAAGAATCAATAGATTATGTTTTTACAGATCCTCCATACGGGGGGGATATTCAGTACTTTGAACTTGATTTTGTAAGACTCGCTTGGTTGAGAGGACGTGAGAATGACTCCCGGTTCAGTCTTGACTGGTGGGGCGACGAAATTACGATCAATGAGTCTGGCCAACTAAAAGACTTTGATTATTATCACAAGATGATGAGCGCTGCTTTTCAGCAGATCTATAAAGTGCTAAAATCAAATCGATACTTGACTGTTACTTTTCATAACGTCGATGTGAAAATATATTCCTACATCTTAGAAGCAGGCGTCTTGGCTGGATTTTCGCTTGAAAAAGTTGTTTATCAAACCCCTAACGCCAGATCAGTAAAAGCACAAGCGCAGCCGTATGGCAGTGCTGTGGGAGACTACTATATTCGATTCAAGAAATCTAGCGAGAAAAGCGCTGGCCCAGAAACTTCGTATGACGTGCAAAGATACACAACGGCAGTTATAGAAAATGCGAAAAAGATGATAGCGGAACGGGGTGAGCCGACTCCGTTGACTCACTTATTGACAATGTATTCAGTTTTAGGACAGCGTGGCGTAATATTGGGAGCAAAAGAACCAATAGAATCGGTCCTCACTAAGAGGATTGGCACTGTTTTTGAATTGGTTGACGGTAACTGGTGGTTGAAAGATCCTGAAAAATATCATTTAGACACAATTCCTTTGAACGAAAGGATTGAACGAGTAATTGTCGATACTCTAAACGCAGAAGTCACGGTTTCGCTTGACGAAGTGCTAACAAGGATCTACGTCAATTTTCCCAATTCGCTGACGCCGGGCCAACCGATCAAAAAGATGCTAGAAGAATATGCGGACAAAGTATCGGGGCCGGGCGGAAGATACAGGCTTAAAATCAAGGTGCAAGAAAGAGTGAGTGAACACAGTAAGATCATAGGAATGCTTGCTGAAATTGGAAACAAATTTGGCTTCACCATTCATATAGGTCTGAGAGAGCAAGGTGATACTTACGATGGGAAGCCATTGCAGGACTTCGTCGACAAGGAAGTCCCGCACCTATCGAAACCAGTAAAGGAAGTAGACGAACTATGGATGACCAAAGGCAGAGTTACTTACTCCTTTGAGGTTGAATATACAACGGGCATAACAGAAGCCATAATTAGGGGTTCATATATTTTTTCTGACGACGTTAGTCGTGTATTCGTGATCCCGGATGAGCGAGAGCAGTTGCTTTTTAGGAAAATTAGCGCGCCGATATTGAAAGACAAAATCAAGCAGCAGAACTGGCGATTTGTTTTTTTCGATGACTTCAAAGATTTTTACTTAAAAAACAAAAAAAGAAAGGATTTGAAAGTAAGCGAGTTTGAAAAGCTTTTCAAGGAACTAAAGGAGGAAAGACACGATCATCAAGTGACTTTGTGGGAACTGGAGGGAGAAACTTGAACAGAGCTTCATAAGCCGCGCCGCAGTGACGAAATGATAATTCTATAATCTTGTTCAGGAATGCTTAAACAAGCATTCCCTTGAAACGTTCCGGCCCACTTTTTCTTGTTTTTTATGAAAGAGAGTATTGCGACGAGGGGCTTAAACTCATTTTGATGTGGAGATGGAGTTATCAGTTTGAGTTTAAGCCGTAAGGGAAAACTCTCGGCTGGTGCAGTAGGGGCGGCGTGAAAGATTCTTTTTTTATCGTAATAGACGTCTGAGTTTATTTCATATTCACCGTTTACAATGCTGTCTTTTGTGACGTAGACCAAGCACCTGTCACCGTTATGAACACGTGAAAGTGCCTTTTCGTATCTTTTCGCATACCCTAAGACTTTCTTTTCTTTCGTAACCGCCCAATTCTCAGGGTTCGTAATGAAAAGCCAGTAATTCATAGCGTCGAGTAATGAGGCTTCTGTTTCTATAAATCTGTTGTTTTGTTTCCAAATACTTGATTTACCGAAACGCTTTTGCCTAAATTGTGTTTACGTTACACCCATATGACCTGCTTGACGTTCTACGGAGGAGTCAACGAGATTGGTGGCAATAAAATACTGCTCGAAGACCAAGAAACAAACATTTTTCTCGACTTCGGCATGAGTTTCTCCCTCGCCAACCAATATTTTGACGAGTTCATGCAGCCCCGCAAGTGCAACGGAATCTTAGATCTCCTCGAATTTGGCTTGCTTCCTGATTTGAATGGTTTATATCGCTGTGATTATCTTTCTCACTGTAACTTGTCACCTGACC
>Ga0208189_1000502_pt1 | contig 21317 bp, 19 predicted proteins | sample June2015DPH_10_5_FD_184702 | JGI IMG/M metagenome (GOLD analysis project Ga0208189, IMG submission 184702) | Peatland microbial communities from SPRUCE experiment site at the Marcell Experimental Forest, Minnesota, USA - June2015DPH_10_40... | ecosystem: Environmental > Terrestrial > Soil >... | reverse complement strand
CGCCGCCTCGATGTAGATGCAGTTGGCCGGGCAGGCGGCCGCGCACAGGAAGCAGGCCACGCACTTCTCCAGGCCGTTCTCGTCGCGCTGCAACTGGTGCTTGCCGCGGAAGCGCTCCTGAAACTGCGCGCCGCGCATCGGCCCCTTGCCGTCGGGGTAGTTCTCCACCTCGGTCGGCTGGAAGATCTGCCCCAGGGTGATGCTCATCCCCTTGGCAATCGCAGCGGCGTTCTTCACGATGGACATGGCCTAAGTATACGACGACGGCGGCGCGCTCCGGTAGGCATGAGACGGGCCAGCGGGCCTGCCTCTTGGCAGAACAGGCCCGGATGTGCTTCACTTCCACGCATGGCCAATCACACGTCTCGCCGCAACTTCCTGCGCACGGCCCCCGTGGCCGCCGCCGCCAGCATCGCCCTCACCGACAAACTGCTCTTCGCCGCACAGGCGCCCGCGCCCGTGCAGACCGCCGCGCCTGCCGCCGTGCCCTTCCAGCTCTTCACCGCCCAGCAACTCGCCGACGACGCCAAGGCCCTCGCCGCCAAGGGGGGCAACAACAACCTGCTCGCTGCCTCCGTGGGACTTACCTGCGCCGTGGTGATGACCACCGAGATCGCCAAGACCGCCCCGGAGTTCGAGCAGCACGAGGGCCGCGACCACATCCTTCAGATCATCGACGGCAGCACCGTCTACGAGGTCGGCGGAACGCTGAAGAACGCGCGCACCACCAGGCCCGGCGAGCAGCTCGCCCCAGCCTCCGACGGCGCAACCAAGCTGACCCTGAACAAAGGAGACATGCTCACCATCCCGCGCGGCACTCCGCACCGCCGCACCACCACGGGCAGCGTCACGTTTTACCTCATCTCCCCCTCCGGCAAAATGACGGCGTAACCGCTCATTCAATCCCCAGCTTCTTCCATAGCGCGTCCACCTTCGCCACAATGCTCGGCTCCATCTTCAGCATCTGCGGCCACGGCCGCGTGAACCCCTCCGCCGCCCACTTGCGCGTCGCGTCGATCCCCATCTTCGATCCGTAGTTCGGCATCCGGCTGGCGTGGTCCAGCGTGTCCACCGGCCCCAGCGTGAACTGGATGTCGCGCTCGGGATCGATGTTGTTGGCCACCCGCAGCGTCACCTCGGCCATGTCCTGCGCGTCGCAGTCCTCGTCCACCACCACGACGCACTTGGTGAACATCGCCTGCCCCATCGCCCAGATGCCGTTCATCACCTTGCGCGCGTGCCCCGCGTACGACTTGCGGATCGACACAATCATCAGGTTGTGAAAGACCGCCTCGGGCGGCAGACACACGTCCACAATCTCCGGCAGCGTCAGTTGCATCAGCGGCAGAAAGATGCGCTCCACGGCCTTGCCCATCCACGCGTCCTCCATCGGCGGCTTGCCCACCACCGTCGCCGCGTAGATCGGATCGTTGCGGTGCGTCATGCATGTAACGTGGAAGACGGGGTACTCGTCCTGCATGGTGTAGAAGCCGGTGTGATCGCCGAACGGGCCCTCCGCCCGCAGCTCGCCGAGATTCACATAGCCTTCGAGAATGTACTCCGCGTGCGCAGGCACCTCGAGATCCACCGTCTCGCACTGCACCAGTTCCACCGGCTTGCCACGCAGGAAGCCCGCGATCAAGTACTCCTCCACATCCGGCGGCGCGGGAACGATTGCCGCAAAGGTCGTCGCCGGATCGGTGCCGATAGCCACCGCGACCTCCATGCGCCCAGCATTAATCTTGCTCAGCGTCGTCGCCGGAATCGCCGCCGCATTGTCCGCGGCAGCCGTTCCACCGGCGGTCTGCGCCATCAACTCCACGCGCGCAGCCAGATTGTTCCCATCGCTCTCCGTCGCGGAATGAGTCTCCGTCGCCGCGCGCAGCCGATCTCTCAGATGCTCCGCCGCGTTCTTCTGCCGCTGCCAGTGCATCCCGGTGGTCTCGCCGTCGTACACCTGCATGCGATACATCCCCACGTTGCGCTTGCCCGACTTCGGATCGCGCGTCACCACGCACGGCAGCGTGATGAACGGCCCGCCGTCCCCAGGCCAAGTCGTCAGCACCGGCAGCTTCCGCAGGTCAATCCCCTCCCCGCCGTCCTCCACTTTGCGATGAATCACCTGCTTGCAAGCCGCGTCCTTGGCCGCAATCACCTTGGGAAAGAAGCTCCCCACCTCAGCCAGCTTCGGCAGCAACTTCAGCTTGTCCATCAGCGTGGTCGGCGTCTCGGGATGGATCATCGCGCGAATCCGCCCCGCAATCTCGTCCAGCGACTCCACATCCAGAGCCAGCCTCATGCGCCGCTCCGACCCGAACTGGTTCATCAGCACCTTCGCCCCGGGAAAGCCCGTGACGTTCTCAAACAGCAGTGCCGGACCACCAGGGCCGCAGACGCTCCCGCCCGCCTTGGCCGTCCCCTTGCCCAGCTTGGCCGCGCGGTCGGCAATCTCCGCCATCTCCAGATACGGGCTCACCGCCTCGCGGATGCGCCGCAGCTCGCCTGCCTTGTCCAGTTGTTGGATCCAGTCGCGTAGGTCGGTAGTTGCCACTTGCGCGCTCCTGCCTCGGACCAGCCGAGGCGTCTTCTATGGTAACGGGTCGAGCCCCATCCATCAGACCTTCAGAAAAATCTTCTTGCGCCACAGAATCCAGTTGGGAACGAAGCACAGCGCCGTGAACGCCAGCGCAAACGCCAGCGAACTCGCCTCCGTCGAGTGGCCGCGCGCGAACCCATGCTGATACACCCACAGCCACGCGCTGATGGAACTCGCCGGTGCGGCGGTGTTGATCGCTGCTGCTCCGCCCATCCCTCCCGCGGGGACCTTGATCCAAAGCATCGCCTCCACAATAAAGTTGGACAGCACAAACGCCGTAATCGCGTTCGACCCAAAGACCAGCCACGGCCACAGCACAGCCCTTCCCGCCGGCCTCTGGTTCATCCGCCGAATGTCCACCAGCCAGGTGCACAGCGCAAGCAGCAGCAGCGACCAGCCAGCCGCGTAAAGCACATACGAGCTGGTCCACAGATTTTTGTTGATCGGAAACCAGGGGTTCCACGCCAGCCCCGCCGCCACACTCGCAGCCCCCGCCAGCACCAGCCCGCCCAGGCAACGCATTGGTGCAATGCTCCCGGATGCAGCAGTCTCCTTCGCGCCTCCGACCCGCCGCATCCACACCCCAGCCGCTGCGCCCATCAGAGTCGTTGCAATCGCGGGCAGCGTACTCAGCAAACCCTCCGGGTCGTGCGTGCGGTTGTAGAGGGTCCCCGTGTGGATCGTCCGCTGCATAAACGCCATAAACCCGCGGTCGATCCACGCCGCAAGATTGCGCTCCGGATCCAGAATCGGCATCGCGTGCGTCGGCACGCCGTAGCCAGGCGCCGTCATCAGAGGCACAGGCACAAATCGCATCAGCGCCCAGTAGCCAACCAGCAGCCCGGCGGCAATCGCGGCCAGAACGCCAGCCCGCCGCGTGACCAGGCAGATCAGCCCCACGGCCAGATAACAAATCGCAATCCGCGTCAGCACTCCGTAGAGCCGCAGGTGCGTCCAGTGGAAGTGCGGGAACGCCGTCAAGAACATCTTGACCGCGAACAGCGTGGCCGCACGCCGCAGCATATGCCCCGCCAGCGCGCGCCGCGATTCGCCACGCGCAATGCGCCCCTCCAGCGATAGGATGATCGACGCGCCCACCAGAAAAAGAAAATTGGGAAACACCAGGTCCGTCAGCGTAAACCCGTTCCACGGCGCATGGTCCAGCTGCCTATACACGGCACCCCAGTCGCCGGGATCGTTCACCAGAATCATCAACGCAATGGTCAGCCCGCGCAGCGCGTCGATCGAGAGCACTCGCTGCGGGGCCGGCTTGGCAACGGATTCCATGGCTCATCCATCATCGCTCATCCGGTGCGCTTCGCGCGCGGGCGGGCGTGGCCAACGCCCATCCATGTCCTGTGCTAACCTTTCCAGTAAATCAACGGGGTTGGAATGCCATGGCGGATGGATTGAGTCTCTCCTCAAGGGTCGGGGTGTTTCCCTGTCCCAACTGCAAAGAGACGATTAACACCTCCATGCAGGTCTGCTCGTTCTGTTCGGCCCCAATCGACCCTGCCGATGCCGCCGCCGCCGCGCAGCAATTCGCCAGGGTGAATCAAGCCTGTAACGATGCCAGCTATCTCAAGATCATGGCCGGCTCCGTCGTGACCTTCTTCTTCCTGAGGTTTTTCTCGATCTTCTTCCTGAGGCATTTCCCGTTCTTCGGTCTGATCGGCACCGTCGGCTTATGGTCCCTTGAAGCAATCGTCCCGGTAATGACCATTCGCTGGTGGGTCAAGTTCGGCGCCATCCGCATCGACGACCCTGGCTTTGCCCGCGCCCGCTGGGCCGCGCTCTATGTTGGGGTCGCAGTCGCAGTCTTCCTCTTTTTTATCGCCATCGGCACGATACGCTACTAGTCCCTCGCAATCGAAGATTGCCGCCACAACTTTTCGCCGCCAATCCGCGTCCTAATCAGGAGCAGTTCAAGGAGAACCAAAACGATGAAGAAACAAATCCTCACCGCAGCCTGCGCTCTCTTCCTCACCGTTGGCGTGGCCAACGCCCAGATCGTGGTCCGCATCGGCCCACCGCCGCCGCGCCCCGTCGAAGTCGTCCCCGCACCCCCGCCCGTTCACCGCGACTGGGTCTGGGTCCCCGGCTATCACCGTTGGGACGGTCACGGCTACGTCTGGGTCCCCGGTTCCTACCGCCGTCCACCGCGTCGCGGGGCCGTCTGGGTCGTCGGCGAGTGGCGCGCCGAGCGCGGCGGTTACGTCTGGCACGCGGGCCACTGGCGCTAGCCCCGGTCTCTCGCTACGAGGTCTCTTCCTCAACCACTCGCCTTGGCGGGGTAGCCGTGTCGCATCGAACTGCCGCATGGAAGCTCGCACGCCCGTCAAGGTATCATCCTACTCATGACCATCTCCGCGGAAGACCGCGCCCGCCGCATTAAAATCCTGCTCTTCGACGTCGATGGAGTCCTCACCGACGGCCAGCTCTTCTTCATTCCCGATAACGGCCCAGACGGCAAGCTGCACGGCCTCGAAGTCAAGGGATTCACCGCGCACGACGGCCTGGGAATCACCATCGCCCGCCTGGGCGGCCTGCGCGTCGGCCTCATCACGAAGCGCGAGTCCGCCACTGTCGCCATCCGCGCCCGCGACCTTCGCCTGGAGTTCGTCTACCAGGGCCAGTCGCACAAGCTCGCCGCCGCCCGCGAGATCGTCGCCAAGGTCGGCTGCACCCTCGCCGAGCTGGCCTTCGTCGGCGACGATGTCGTCGATCTGCCCGTTATGCGCGCCTGCGGCCTGGCCATTGCCACCGCCAACGCACGCCCGCAGGCCAGGGCCGAGGCCCACTACATCACCCCAAACCCCGGCGGACACGGCGCGGGCCGCGACGCCATCGAGTTCATCCTCGCCGCCCAGGGCAAGCTCGACGCCGCCATCGCAGCCCTGCTCGACGCCGACAACCCCGCCGCCCACGACACCGACATCGGCTCCGGCAAGATGTAGTCCCCGAAGCCCAACGCATTTTGAGCATTTCCATATAAAAATGAATTGTCATTCTGAGCGCAGCGAAGAATCCCCGCATTTTGTTCGTAGCGCGACGCTCTACACTATGAATAAAACAGCTTAAGAATCGAATCCAATCCCCATGCCCGACACAAAAATGCCCGACACTGCAACCCGCGACACTGTCATCCTCGGCTCCGGCTGCGCCGGCCTCACCGCCGCCATCTACGCCGCACGCGCCAACCTCAAGCCGCTCGTCCTGGAGGGCCACGAGCCCGGCGGTCAGCTCTCCATCACCACCCTGGTCGAAAACTTTCCCGGCTGGCCCGAGGGCGTGCAGGGCCCCGAGCTGATCGAGAACATGAAGCAGCAGGCCGTCCGCTTCGGCGCGGAACTCAAGATGGCCCAGCTCGTCTCCGCCGACCTTTCGAAGCACCCCTACGTCCTCGACCTCGGCCCCGGCAAGGAGCCCATCCACACCCGCACGCTCATCATCGCCTCCGGCGCCAGCGCCCGTTGGCTCGGCCTGTCATCCGAGCAGGCGCTCATCGGCCACGGCGTCAGCTCCTGCGCCACATGCGACGGATTCTTCGCCTCAGGCAAGGAGATCGCGGTCATCGGCGGCGGCGACTCCGCCATGGAGGAGGCGCTCTTCCTCACCCGCTTCGCCACCAAAGTCACGCTCATCAACCGCACCGACCGCTTCCGCGCCAGCCGCATCATGATGGAGCGCGCCGTCGCCCACCCCAGCATTCAGCTCCTCCCCAGCACGGTCGTCGAAGAGGTGCTCGGCGTCGAAGAGAAGGAGGTGCGCGGCCTCCGCCTGCGCAACGTCAAGACCGGCGAGCGCACGGAGCTCCCCGTCTCCTTCCTCTTCCTCGGCATCGGCCACATCCCCAACGCCAAGATGTTTCACGGCCAGCTCGACCTCGACGCCGACGGCTACATCCTCACCCATGCCAACGTCTTTGCCACGCACAACGGCGCGCCCGTCCCCGGCGTCTTCGCCTGCGGAGACATCCAGGACCGCCGCTACCGCCAGGCCATCACCGCCGCCGGCACAGGCTGCATGGCCGCCCTCGAAGCCGAAAAATTCCTCGAAGACCACGGCAGATAGACTTTCTGGACAGGGTTGAAAGGGGTATGTTTACACAATGGAGAACTCTCTTAAACCACAACCGCTGATGGCTGAGGTCCTGCCGGGATTCACGGTCCTTTTCATTCTGGCGTATGCCTATTGTGTAGCAAATCCGGGAACATTCAGCCTAGCTGCGAACAGCAGAAATGTTGCTACGATAGTTGGTGGTGGAATAATTGTGCTTTTCGTATCTTGGATTATTGGAACATTTCTTGATACGCTCCGCGATCTCGTTGAGAGCTTGGTCGACCTGAAGTTTCCCGTGAATTGGTCATATCTTTTCTCGGAATCAACAGAAAGTGTCAAGAAGCTTGAGGACTCTTGGCTTGCTTATTATTTTTTAACAGGCAATATGGCGATTGGCTTGATAGTGACAGCAATACTTGCCGGACTATTCCGCGAAATACATATCTCGGTCTTGTGGTTATGCATAATATGTCTTGTCGCGCTTGTCTATCTATACAACTTTTTCACCTTGAGAGAGGAGATCAGGGAGCTAATTGGATATGACCAAGGTCTTCCGCATGAATCCACATATACGCGTATCGCAAAATCAACAGCACCTCACTCAGCAAAGTATGAGGGAACAGACCCTGGAGTTGGTGTTGTAGCAATCAGGGATATCCCTAAAGGGACACTTATCTTTGCTCCAGATGATGACAAAACAATACGCATTAGTAGTATCAAGGTTGCTGCTCTGACACCGGAGTTACGAAAACTCTATGATGACTTCTGTCCACTCGAAAGTGACTATTACACATGTCCGATGAATTTTAATAAGTTGACGGTGGCTTGGTATCTGAATGACTCGGAAACTCCCAATTGCGAGGTCGATGGAAATCTAAAAATTCGAGCGTTACGCGACATCAAGGCTGGCGACGAACTATTCTCTCGTTATAGTGACTACTGCGAATAGGCACAATAGTGATTGGTATATATAGATCGCGACCAAATAAAATGAGTTGCATTTCATAATTCGAGGCTCTCAGTCGAATGACGTACTTGTGATCGCACACCTCGCAATCCGCGATAGCTCCGAAGGCTGCACCCTCCCTGTCCGCGTCCATCCAGGAGCGCGGCGCAACGCCATCGCCGGCGTCCACGACGGCGCGCTCAAGGTCTCCCTCACCACGCCGCCCACCGATGGCCGTGCCAATCAAGCTCTCGTCGCCTTCCTCGCCGCCGAGCTGCACATCCCGCGCGCCCGCGTCACTCTGCTCACCGGGGCCGCCAGCCGCAGCAAGTCCCTCCGAATCGCCGGCCTCAGCGCCGCCCAACTCCGCACCGCCCTCGACCCACACACCGCGCAATAGAGCATTTCGGAATTGCTATAGACCAAAATGAATTGTCATTCTGAGCGAAGCGAAGAATCCCCGTATTTCTCTCGCGCTGCCACGGTCTACACGATAGCCCAAAATGCACGAATCTCCGCCGCAGTCATCACAAAATCTTTGCCCGCCGAACGCAAAGATGCCCACGCCTCGCAATCGAGACCTGGGCACTCCTGTGAATCAAATCTGAATCTCCAACCCGCCGATTACTCCTCGGCCTTCGTTTCATCCTTTGTCGCGGGAGCCTCGCCAGCCTCCGCCGGAGGGTTCTGCTCTTCCATCTGCTTGGCGATCTCCTCGCGCTTCTTGGCTCGCGCCGCCTCGCGCTTCTGGCGCTTCTCGTCCAGCTCATGCTCTGCGCCGATCAGTTCGATATATGCCATCTCGGCCGCATCGCCCTGGCGCACGCGGCTGCGCGTGATCCGCGTGTAGCCGCCGTTGCGGTCGCCGTAGCGCACAGCCACCACGTTGAACAGCCGGTCCACACTCTCCGGCGTCATCAGGTAGCTCAGCGCCTGCCGCCGCGCATGCACCGTGCCCCGCTTGCCCAGCGTGATCATCTTCTCCACCAGCGGCTGTGCGGCCTTGCATTTGGTGATCGTGGTCTCGATGCGGTCCATCAGCAGGATCGACGTGACGAGGTTGCGCAGAAGCGCGCGGCGGTGGCTGGGGTTGCGGCCTAACTTGTATCCTGCATTGCGGTGTCGCATGGTGGAGTCTCCTTCGACCCGGCTTCTGCCGTCGGTCGGTACTGCGGTGGATCACGTTCCCTGAATCGGTCGTGCATGTGCCGCCGAGCAGCCTCACGGAATCCATGAGGCAGCTTCAGGAGTCGCTTCTGGCAACGCGCAACCGGACGCGTTTCATCGTTCGATGAAACTAAAGTAACCCATCTCTTTTCATAGGATTGGCATTGCCGACGATGAAAAGCAGAGGAACCATCCGGCCGCGTCAGGCCAAGCGTTGCGCCTGAATCCGGCCTAATCCATTGTAGCTTGTCCCGGCGCAAACATGTCAAGCGCGCGCGCTCCATCTGCCGCTCCGCGACGCGAATCCGCGCTCTCCGCTGCTAGACTAAATCTTTGCATTTCTCCCTCGGCCTTCTATGTCCATCGTCCAGCTCCACCACATCCGAAAGGTCTACGACACCAAGGTCGCGGTGGAGGACCTCTCGTTCACCATCGAGCCGGGGACCATGTTCGGCCTGCTCGGCCCCAACGGCTCCGGCAAGACCAGCTCCATCCGCATGATGATCGGCATCACAGTCCCCGACTCCGGCTCGGTCTCGCTCTTCGACCGGCCATTCACCCGCTCTGTGCTTGGCCGCGTCGGATACCTGCCCGAGGAGCGCGGCCTCTACAAGAAGATGAATGTGCTGGACCAGCTCGTCTTCCTCGGCCAGTTGCACGGTCTCTCCGCCTCCGTTGCCTCTCGCCGCGCCAGCCTCTGGTGCGAACGGCTCGATATCGTCGAGGCCATCCCCAAGAAGACCGAAGACCTCTCCAAGGGCATGCAGCAGAAGATCCAGTTCATCGCCGCCCTGCTCCACGATCCCGACCTCATCCTCATGGACGAGCCCTTCAGCGGCCTCGACCCGGTCAACGTATTCCTGCTCATGAACACTCTGGTCGACCTGTGCAGCATCGGCAAGGCCGTCCTCTTCTCCACCCACCGCATGGACCAGGTGGAGAAGTTCTGCAACAGCATCGCACTCATCCATCGCGGCCATCTCATCCTCTCCGGCTCCATGCGCGAGATCAAGTCCAGCTATCCCCGCAACCGCGTCCTCATCCACTTCGAGGGCGACGACAGCTTCCTCCACCACCCCGGCATCGAACTCCTCAAGCGTTACAACGGCCACGCCGAGATCAAGCTCCGTCCCTCCCCTACCCTGGCCGACGATGCCCAGTCCCTGCTCGCCCAGGCCATCGCCCACGCCCGCGTCACTCGCTTCGAGGTGATGGAGCCCACCTTGGAAGAGATCTTCATCGAGAAGGTCCAGCAGACCTTGCCCACCAGGAATGGCGGCGAACTCTCCATGGCCCAGCTCGACCAGCCCAACGGAGGAGGCCTCGATGCATAACGTCTGGCTCATCGCGCGCCGCGAGTACGTCGAGCGCATCCGCACTCGAGGCTTCCTCATCACCACCCTCATCATCCCGCTCATCATGGGTGGATTCATCTTCGGCGGCGCATACCTCGGCTCAAAATCGGGGTCCGGCGCCCACATCGCCATCGTCAGCTCCGACACCCGGCTCGCTCTCGACCTGCAGACCGAGCTGCAACAGCCGCCGGACTCGCTCCCCCATTCTGCCAGTCAGCCCCGCATCGCCGTCGACGCCATCCACCTCGCGCCACAGAGTGCGCAGGCCACGCGCTCCCTCCTCGATCGCCAACTTGATTCCGGCCGCCTCGACGGCTACCTCTGGATCGCGCCCGCGGACACGCCCGCCAACGCGCAGCCCACCCGTCCCACCTTCACCTTTACCCCAAGGTCAAGCGAACAGGACTCCCTGCGAAGCACCCTCGCCGCCGCCCTCGGCGCCGTCCTCCTGCGCCGGCAGCTTGCCCAGCGCGGCATCCTCGCCTCCGACGCCGACTCCCTCCTCCAGCCCGTCGACATCCTCGCCGCCAGCGCCCCCCATCGCCAGGACCGCGAGTCCGCCGAGGTCAGCATCACCCTCCTCTTCGTCCTCATGTACATGGTCATCGCCCTCTACGGCATGAACGTCGCCCGCTCCATCATCGAGGAGAAGACATCGCGCATCTTCGAAGTCATGCTCGCCACCATCCGCCCCGAGGAGATGATGGCCGGCAAGATCCTCGGAGTCGGCTCCGTCGGCCTCACCCAGGTCGGCATCTGGCTCTCCGCTGCCCTGCTTCTCTCCGCCAGCTCCATCGCCTCCAGTCTCGGCTCTCAGGGCGTCCACATCGCCCTCACCGCCGCGCAGATCGTCTTCTTCTTCGTCTACTTCATCCTCGGCTACGCCTTCTACTCCTCCATCGCCGCCGCCCTCGGGGCCATGACCAACTCCGAGCACGAGGTCCAGCAGCTCAACCTCTTCCTCGTCCTTCCCCTCTTTGTCTGCTTCCTCACCCTGAAGAGCGTCCTCACCTACCCCGACAGCGCCATGGCACGCGTCCTCGCCCTCATCCCGCCCTTCACCCCGCTGCTGATGTACCTGCGCGTCTCCCTCGGCCATCCCACCCACGCCGAGATCGTCGCCTCCATCCTGCTCACCTCGGCCTCCATCTACGCCATCGTCTGGGTCACCAGCCGCATCTACCGCGTCGGCGTCCTCATGTACGGCAAACGCCCCAACCTCCCCGAACTCCTCCGCTGGCTCAAATACAGCTAGACGGATGTTAATTGGGTGCTCCACATCTCGATTCTGAGATGTGGGTCAGCGCATCACGCGTCCTGCTCCCCTCTCAGCCAGAATGCGGAAGCAGCGCCTTCGCCCGCGCCGCGCAGGGGCAGGGTTTCTTCTTGCTACTGCGCCGCGACGGGCGCCTTCCAGCGCAGCACCGGTTTGCGCGCTGCGGCGGTCTCATCCAGCCGCCGCAGGCGCGTCGAATGCGGCGCCGTCTGCACCAGCTCGGGGTTCTCCGCGGCCTCGCGCGCGATCTGCCGCAGCGCGTCGATCAGCAGGTCCAGTTCCTCGCGGCTCTCGCTCTCCGTCGGCTCAATCATCATTGCGCCATGCACGATCATCGGAAAGCTCACTGTGTAGGGATGAAATCCGTAGTCGATGAGGCGCTTGGCGATGTCGCCGGTCCTCACTCCATTGGCCGATTGCAGGCGGTCACTGAAGACCACCTCGTGCAGCGTCGGCGTGGTGAAGGGAAGGTCGAAGACCCCGCATAGCTTGGCGCGAATGTAGTTTGCATTCAGCACAGCGTCTTCGGTGGTCTGGCGCAGGCCGTCCGGCCCGTTGGCCAGGATGTAGGCCAGTGCGCGGACGAACATTCCGAAGTTGCCGTAGAACGCGCGCACGCGGCCCACGGACTGCGGGCGGTCGTAGTCGAGGCCGAGGGAACCGTCTTCGCGCGTGACAACGACTGGCGTGGGCAGAAACGGTTCAAGAATTATCTTGCAGGCCACCGGCCCGCTGCCCGGCCCACCGCCTCCATGCGGCGTGGAGAAGGTCTTGTGCAGGTTCAGGTGCATCACGTCCACGCCGAAGTCGCCGGGCCGCGCCTTGCCCACCAGCGCGTTCATGTTGGCGCCGTCCATGTAGAGCAGCGCTCCCTTGGCGTGCAGGACCTCGGCGATGCGGTGAATCTCGCTCTCGAAGACGCCGATCGTCGATGGGTTGGTCAGCATCAGCGCGGCGGTGTCTTCGTCCACCATGCGCTCCAGCTCGGCGAGGTCAACCATTCCTTTTGCGTTCGACTTGAGGTTCGCAACCTGATAGCCCGCAGTCGCCGCCGTGGCGGGGTTGGTGCCATGCGCCGAGTCGGGAATCAGAATCTTCCTGCGCGCGTTGCCGCGGCTCTGGTGGTACGCGCGAACCAGCAGGATTCCGGTGAACTCGCCGTGCGCACCCGCGGCGGGCTGCAGTGTGATGGCATCCATCCCAGTGATCTCGAGGAGGCAGTCTTGCAGCAGCTTCATGATGCCGAGGCAGCCCTGCGCGAGTGCCTCCGGCTGATAGGGGTGGGCGTTGGCAATCCCCTCAAGCGCGGCGACCGCCTCGTTGACGCGCGGGTTGTACTTCATGGTGCAACTGCCCAGCGGATACATGCCGAGGTCGATCGCATAGTTCCAAGTCGACAGGCGAGTGAAGTGGCGGATGATCTCGATCTCCGATAGCTCCGGCATCACGCCCAGGTCGGCGCGCGCGCTCTCGCCCAGCAGCGACGCTGCGTCCACCGCCGGCACATCCAGCTCCGCCAGCCGATACGCCTTCTTCCCCGGCGACGACTTCTCGAAGATCAATCCCTCATTCTGATTGACGTGGGTCGTGGCCTTCTTCGGTGTGCCGGTGAATTGTGTCTCTGCCATCATCAAAACTCCTGTGCGTCGGCTTCCTCGCCGGTAACCGAGTAGCTGCCCGACTCCGGGCTGTCTACATCTTCTTCGCGCAGCGAGAGGGCGAAGACAATGCCGTTGGCGAACTCAACCGTAAGCGCGTCACCCTCTTCCAGCATCGCCTTCTCCACCGTCTCGCCGATCTCGGCGCAGAGGGCGTTGCGATACTCCGGCTCGCCGAAGGCCACGGAAGAATCCGTCAGCAGGACGTGCGGCCAGTCGTAGAGCCGCAGCAGTGGCTCGCCGAAGCGGAGCTGCAGAAAGTTCTCCACAAACTCCACCGACTTCAGCTCCTCGCCCTCAATCGCCGAAATGTCCATCAGGCCCTCGTCAGCTCCGCGGTTGGAACAAATGCGCGCAGACTCTTTGCCGCCGCATCCATCTGCACCCGCGCCGTCAACTCCGTCGCGCACCACAGACTCGCATTCGGCCCCAGCTCTGGATACCACTTCGCCAGCGGCAGCCCGCCGACAATCTTCTGCCGGAGCAGCACCGAATTAGTCTGCTCCGCGCCGGCGGAAAGTTCGACGACGAACTCGTGGAAGCGCGGCGCGCCTTCGAAGAGGAGCTTTGCGCCGCCGGCTCCGGTGAGCGCGCTGCTGAGGTATGCGGCCTTGGCCAGATTGTGTTCGGCCAGTTCGCGCAGGCCCTGCCTGCCATAGACGGTGAGGAAGATCGTCGCCATCAGCGCCACCAGCGCCTGATTGGTGCAGATGTTGGAGGTCGCCTTCTCGCGCCGGATGTGCTGCTCGCGCGTGGAGAGCGTCAACACGTAGCCGCGCTTGCCGTCGGCGTCCACGGTCTCGCCGACCAGACGTCCCGGCATCTGGCGCATGAACTTCTCTTTGCATGCGATGACTCCGCAGTACGGGCCGCCATAACTCATAGCCACGCCAAACGACTGCGCCTCCAGCGAGACGATGTCGGCCTCGGCGGGCGGCCGTACGATGCCGAGCGAGATGGCTTCGGTAATCGAAACGATCAGCAGCGCGCCCTTGGCGTGGGCGATCTCCGCAATCGCCGCCACATCCTCAATCGTCCCGAAGAAGTTGGGCGACTGGACTAACACGCACGCAGTCTCTGCGGTGATTGCCGCATCCAGAGCGGCCATGTCCACGCGGCCATTCTTCGCGTAGCCCACCTCGCTGATGGGAATCTGCTGGTGCTGCGCGTAGGTGGCCAGCACCTCGCGGTACTCCGGATGCACCGTGCGCGCGACCACGGCCTTGTCGCGCCCGGTGATGCGCACGGCCATCATCATGGCCTCCGCAGCGCCGGTTGAGCCGTCGTACATCGACGCGTTGGCGATCTCCATTCCGGTCAGCTCGCAGATCATGGTCTGGAACTCGAACATCCCCTGCAGCGTGCCCTGCGCGATCTCCGGCTGGTAGGGCGTGTAGCTGGTGAGGAACTCGCCGCGCTGCACCAGCGAGTCGATAATCACCGGCCTGTAGTGGCGATAGGCGCCCGCGCCGAGGAAGCTGGCGTAGCCGTTCGCATTGTTTTCGGCGAAGGCGCGGAAGCGGTCGAGGACCTCCGACTCGGAGTGCTGGCGCGGAATCGCGAGGTCGCGCTGCAACTGGACCTCCGCCGGGATCGTCGAAAATAAATCGTTGATTGAATCGACGCCGGGCGTGACTTCATTAATTGCGGCAAGCATCTCCACGCGGTCGGCGGGCGACTTGGGCAGATAGCGCATCCTTACTTTCCCGTCTCCTCGGCGATGAAGGCCTCGTACTGCGCCGCAGACAGCAGCGCGTCCAGCTCGGCCGGCTTGGCGAGATCGAGCTTCAGCATCCAGGTCGAGTTGGCGTCGGCGTTGATCCACTCGGGCGCGTTCTTCAGCTCCTCGTTGACCGCGGTGACAGTGCCCGAGACCGGCGAGAAGAGGTCGCTGACCGCCTTCACGCTCTCCACCGAGCCGAATATCTTGCCCGCCTCCAGCCGGTCGCCCACCTTGGGCAGGTCGACGAAGACGATGTCGCCCAGCGAGCTCTGCGCGTAGTCCGTGATGCCAACCGTCCCGGACGCGCCTGCGACCGAGATCCACTCATGTTCCTTGGTGTAGCGATAACCGGCAGGATAAGCCATGCGTCTCTCCAAAGTTTGTTGAGTTGCTTCCGGTATCAGTGTATTCGCCGGTCAGGTGGATTTCCTGGCCCTTTTATAGAACGGGGTTGCAACAATTTTTGCCTTGACCATCTGCCCGCGAATCTCCACCGCGACCACTTCGTCGAGGGCTGCATACTGCACGGGAACGCAGGCCAGCGCGATGTTCTTCTTCAGGAACGGCGCGGGCGAGCCGCTGGTAATCTCGCCAATCCTCTCGCCCGTGACGGTGCATACGGGATAGCCGTCGCGTCCGATGCCGCGCTCAATCATCTCCAGGCCCACCAGCCTGCGCTTCGGCCCTCCGGCAGCCTGGATCGCCGCCAGCGCATCGCGGCCCACGAAGTCCGTGCCCTTATCGAGTTTCGCATACCGCCCCAGACCCGCCTCGAAGACGTTGATTGTGTCGGAGATCTCGTGGCCGTAGAGCGCCATCGCCGATTCCAGGCGCAGGGTATTGCGCGCGCCCAGTCCGCAGGGCTGGATGCAGAACTCCGCGCCGGCGTTGAGGACCTCGCTCCACACGCGCGCGCTGGTCGGCTCGTCGGAGGGAATGTAAATCTCGAAGCCGTCCTCGCCGGTGTAGCCCGTGCGCGCAATCAGCACATTGGGCAGGCCGCAGACCTTGCCCCAGGTGAACCAGTAGTTTTTTATCGCACTCAACTCCGTGTCGGTCAGCTTTTGCAGCGTGGCTTCGGCCTTCGGCCCCTGAATGGCGAGCTGCGTGTAGAAGTCGCTGTAGTCGCTGATGTGGATGCTTGGCATGGCCCCGATCTGGCTGCGCACCCACGCAACATCTTTCTCGCGCGTGCCTGCGTTGATGACGATCAGATAGTCGTTGTCGCTCAGCTTGTGCACCACTACATCGTCGACAAACGTTCCGTCGGGGGTAAGCATCGCCGAGTACTGCGCCTGCCCCGCCTGCAGCTTCGACGCGTCGTTCATGCACAGATGCTGCACTGCGGCCAGCGACCCAGGCCCGCGAAGTTGAATGTCTCCCATGTGCGAGACGTCGAAGAGGCCGGCGCCGGTGCGCACGGCCATGTGCTCCGCGATGAGGCCGGAGTACTCGACCGGCATCTCCCATCCGCCGAAATCCACCATCTTCGCCCGCAGCGCGCGGTGCGTGGCGTTGAGCGCGGTCCTGCGCAGCGGCGGAGTTGGATTGGATGCGGCGCTCATGGCACTCCCCTATGAGACGACTTTACACCGTGGTCCATCCTCTACTGCACGGGGCTGATGTTCCTGATGTTGGTCAGCAGGGGCAGATGGCCGAGCGCGATCCATGCGCCAACCGCGCCAAACAACACGGAGAGCCATGTGCCGATGATCCAGATGTTGTCGCTGTCCGCCGTGGCGCGCGGGCCGGACGAGCCATGCCATCGGGCCGTGACCTTGACCGCCAGAAAGCCGGCAATCAGTTGGATGCCGCTGCCGGGCACCATCAGCGCTCCCGTGTAGATGGCCCGCTCCAGCACGCCCACCATCCAGCTCAGGCGCGACTTCTCGTGGTCCAACTCGGGTGGGTGGACCTTGCGAACATAGGGCCACAGGGTTTTTTCGATCAACGACCACAACACGAGATGGCCCACCAGAATCGAAAACGCAAAACCGGCAATCACTCGCAACACGTTCATACCCTCCTGCTGTCAATTCTTATCGGCACAGAGAATGATAGTCGCTTGCGGACGGCGGGTGAATTAACTGCGCGGACGCGGACGAGGCTCTAGGAGGGCTGGGCGGGCTGCCTGGCTGCTGCGGCTTGCTTCTTCGCCTTCCTCCGGCTGAGCACGGAGCTGCGCCGCGTCCGCGCCCGTTCGCTGGCGTGGTCGATCTTCTTCCAGAACCCCACAAAATAATCCACCGCAGAGATGATGGAGACGATCGTCATCCAGTAGATCGCCCACAGCGCAATCATGTGCACGGCGACGATGAGGCCTCCGCCCCCCTTTGTTGGAAACCAGATCCAGTAGTTCCAGCGGTGGGCCAGGATCGCCGACACCACCGAGACGATCTGGATCACCGTCTTTAGCTTGCCGATCTCCGACGCGTCGATGGTAAAGCCCTCCGACGCCGCGATGGAGCGCAGGCCACTGACCAGGAACTCGCGGCCGATGATAATCACCGCGATCCACGGCGGCACGATCCGCGGGTTGTACGCCACCAGGATGATGTAGGCCGCCGTCACCAGCAGCTTGTCGGCCAGCGGGTCCAGCAGCATGCCCAGGGTGGTGATCTGCTTGCGCCGGCGCGCCAGGTAGCCATCCAGGCCGTCGGTAATGGACGCCAGAATGAAGACCCCCGACGCAAGCAGCTCCTGCCGCCCGCCCAGCAGGCCGTGGGTTGCGGGGTTGGCGGGAAAGGCCGGCGACAGTATCCACATCAGCAGCGGCACGGTGGCGATGCGTGTGAGCGTGATGGAGTTGGGCAGGTTCATGGGCCTCGGGTTGCCGCGCCGCACGGTTGCTGCGCGACGGCCTGCGCAGGCACAGTCCGGGCCGCGCGTCCGGCAGGAGCTGCGGCCAAACTGAGCAAATGTAGACTCTAGCATTCTGCCACAGCGTGGTGCCTCTGCGCCTCGTAAACCGCGGGCCGCGCGTGGTAGATTGGCAGATGTCCTCCCTTGCCCTGCTCATGCGGGCCGGTGCTCCCATGTCCCTATGCACTCGCTCCCTCCGGCGCTCGGTCGTCTGCCTCCTGGGCATGCTCTCCGGCCTCTGTGCCGCGCAGATGGCGCCCAATCAATTCATCAGTCAGCCCAAGGAGTGGCTGACCGGCGGCCGGGTCACCAGCTTCCTGACCGGGACCCTTCAGTCCCTGACTGCCAGCGGGCCCGACATTCTGTTCATCAACGCCCCCACGTTCAGCGGTTCAAGCTCTTCCATTCTCGTCGGTGAGCTACTCCAAACGGGCTCAGGTCTGAGCCAAAGTCTGAAACCGAACCAGATCGTCTTTCCCAATGTCTCGAACGTCGCCGCCGCGCTGGGCGACTTCAATGGCGACAACATTACCGACTACGCCTTCGTTCTCTCCCCCATGGCCCAAGGCTGGGTCCAAGGCGAACCGAACACCCTGTGCGTCTACTATGGCACCGGCGCTACCATCAACGATATCGAGATCGGATCCCCTCCCAGCTCCTACAACAACGCGTTGGATCCAACCACTTTGCAGAGCGTCTATCCCCCCGCGACTTCGGGGGGTTACACCAGCGGCTGCATGGCGTTCCATGCCCAGGGTAGCAAGCCGCCCAACTTCCAGTACGTCGCCGCCCTCCCCTTCACCACCAACGGTCTGCCGCAGCTCCTGGTCGAGGACACCGTCAATAATTACCTCTACATCTTCACCAACAGCCGCCAGGTTGGCAGTAACGGCGTGCTGTACGGCTTCGCGATCATGTCCACCTTGCCCCTGGCCAACGGCGCAGGCCCCATCTACACCGGCGACTTCAACCACGACGGCTGCACCGACTTCATCATCAACGGCCAGAGCAGCCACACCGCAACGGTGTACCTGGGCAATAAGATTAGCAATTGCAATGGCAGCTTTCTGGCCCCGGTAACCGTTCCATTCACAGTCAACTCCATGCTGCTGCAGGTCATGGTCAACGGCACGTATTCGGACGGGACACCCATTCAGGACATGGTGGTCGAAGGCGAGAACGGCGTCATCGGGATATACCCAGGCAAGGCTGACGGCACCTTTGCGACGACCAGCGCAGGCGGGACTGCGGCAGCCAGTCTCAATGCACTCTCCGGCATCGGCGGACACCTGGCCGCCATCGACCCCAATAGTCTCAACATCCTCACCACCACCCCCATCGGCCTCAGCGTGTTGCAGCCACAGAGTCTGAGCAACCTGAACTACACGCTGAAGAACATCTACAACATCGGCCCGGGCCGTTCCTCCTTCGCGCTGGCGCACTTTCTCGGCAACTCCACCCCCGAGCTGGCCGTCGACTCAGCCGAGGGCGTTATCTTCGCCCTCGGAGACACCAGCCCGGCGGACGGCGGCTTCCAGACCTCCCTCGCCTATCCCGCGCTGGCCCCGGCGCTGGGCGCAACCGTCGGCCCGTTCAGGAATGCCGCGCACAACCCCACCGGCATTCTCGACGTGGTGGTGGCCACCGCCGCAGCCAATGCCGTTCAGGGACAGTTGCTCACCGGCAACGGCAACGGAACGTTCAATACCCCAACCAACCCCACCAGTACCACCGGCGGGCCAAGCGGCGGCAACGGGACTCTGTGGTCGAACATCCTCTCCGGCGACTTCAACGGCGACGGGAAGCTCGACCTCGCCTACTCGCTCACCGGCCTTCCGCTGCCAACCGGCGGCACAGGACTCTACGTCCAGTACGGCATCGGCGACGGCACGTTCCAGGCCCCGCTGCCCGTCTCCGGCGCGTCGTCTGGCAATACTTTATACGGCGAGAGCACGGTGGGTGCCTTCAACTCCGGCGCCAACGCCGGCATCGCCAACATCGATGCGAACTTCGACGACACGCTGCTCGGGCAGAGTTCGAATACGTTCAACGTGGGGCTGAATAAGCCCGAGACGAACACCGCCTTCAGCCAGGTTGCGGCGGGCACCTTCAAGACGGGAAGCAGCTATCAGGACCTCGTCTTCCAGAATGGGACGAGCCTTGTTCCGTATGCGAACAAGCAGGACGGCAGCGGGAAGTTCACGCCACAGACTCCGCTCACCGTCTCGCTTTCGCCGACCAACTACGCCATCAGCACGGTGCTGCTGACCGACATCGATGGCGACGGCAACGGCGACATCCTGGCCATCTATCACAACCTTGCCTCCGACCCGTCGGATCCAAGCGCCAGCACGCCGAACTGGTTGTACATCTGGTGGGGCAATGGGAATGGGACGTTTACCACGCCATTCACACTGCAACTCAGCCGCAACTTCTATCTCGCCGCCGTGGCGGACATGAACGCAGACGGGTTGCCCGACATCGTGCTCAGCGATGGGTACGTGGTCGGCATCCTCTACAACCAGGGCGGCAAGAGCAGCGGCGCCTTCGTCAGCGACTGCAGCCCCTTTAGCGCCGCCTGCAACGAGATATACGAGCAGCACTTCCTGGCCGGGCAGGGCATCAACTCGCTCACGCTGCAGAATGTGCGCGGCGGCAGCAGCCCCGACGTCATCGTGGCCAACGGCGGCGCAACCATCTCCAATCCCCTCGTCCTCGCCGGAGCGGCGCAGACCTCGGCCACCCTCCCCATCAACCCGGACGTCAACACCGGTGGCATCACCGTGCTCGTCAACCACATCGACACCCATCCGGTGACGGGAACGCTCACTTCAACGCCGCCCACCAGCAACTATGGGGCCACATTCTCCATCACCGCGACGCTGTTCTCGGCTTCAGGGGTTGCAGAGCCCATTGGCACAGTGGCGTTCTCCATGGACGGCACTGCGATCTCCGGCTGCTCCTCTGCCAACGCTGTCACCGTCATAGCCGGAGCAACTTCCTCCACCGCAACCTGCCCCGTTCCGGTAGGCAACACCTATCCGGGCGGAGCGCACACGCTGACTGCGGCCTACAGCGGCGACCAATTCAATTCCCCCGCCAATCTCTTCGGCACACACAACATTACGGGTGTCCCCACCACCACCACCGCCTACTTCTGCGTCGGTCCACCGGCTGCGAGCTGCCCCGCCCCACCTGGCATAGCCACTCCGACCTCGCTCCCCTATCCCACATCGCTGTCCATGTACTACGGCCAGTACTGGAACGGCACCATCAACACCTCCTCCAACGATACCGTCGCGCTTACAGGGAACGTTAACCTCAATGACAACTACACCGGCGCAGCCCCACCCCCGCCCTCCCCGCTATGCACGCTTCCGGTCACTGGCGGAGCGTGTCCCAACAGCGTGGGCACCACCCAGGGAACTTCGGTCGGCACAAATATCCTCACCGGGGTTTATCTCGGCGATGCGACCCACGCGTCGTCAACGTCGTCCCCAGTTACTATCACCGTAAGTCCAGACACGACGAGTGCGTCTGTCACCGGTTCGCCGGCAACGTCGCCGCAGGGCCAGCCCGTCACCTTTACCGCGACGCTCACCGGCAACTTCGCGCCGCCGGACGGCCCGGTCGCCTTCATGTACGGAAGCACGACGCTCTGTAGCCTGGCCC
>Ga0208189_1000500_pt1 | contig 21357 bp, 18 predicted proteins | sample June2015DPH_10_5_FD_184702 | JGI IMG/M metagenome (GOLD analysis project Ga0208189, IMG submission 184702) | Peatland microbial communities from SPRUCE experiment site at the Marcell Experimental Forest, Minnesota, USA - June2015DPH_10_40... | ecosystem: Environmental > Terrestrial > Soil >... | reverse complement strand
GCCTGATTGCGTGTTGCTCCGCTTCCACATTGCCTAGCCCTGTCGGGTAGTACGACCCCTTCTTCACTTGCACTTCGTCAAAGTCATAGTCCAGACATCGTCCCATAGCCATCAGAAGATTGGCCCGCAATTGTGTGCTCTTCTCGGCCAGCGTGTCGGTGTTAGGGTCCACGACTTTGCCCAAATCAGAGTAGTGGTCAAGTAATACCTTCCAGGCATTACGAACCGCTTTCTCTTTATCGTTGTGGCCGCTGAACTCGACATCAATCAGGTTTAGAGCTTGAACGAATGCTGGGGCTAGGGCCGTTGCACGAAAGGACATCAGTGTTTTGAATACCCATAGCTTGCGATTCAGTGCCTCACGCTCACGGTCTAGCTTGCGCTGGATCTGTAAGGCGATGATCGGCCCGCAAACAATCGCAACGACAGTAAGGACGCCAAGGGCTATTCCTGTGTTATCCATTTCGAGATATGGTACACCGCAGAGGCAACCGGGTGCCTCATTCATCGCGCACGTTGCGATGGGAGGAGTCATTGCCTTACCGGAGGGAGCGAGGGGCTTCAGCCCCACGAATAGTGGCCCATGGAAGGAAGGGCTTTAGCCCTGGGTCTTGTGCTTGCCCTTCAGGTGGGAGGGGATGCCCCATTCATCACACAACCCCGACCCAAAAACCTTGTCAAGAAAAATCGCATAACTCACTCCATCCAAACGAGATAAACTGACAAACTCGTCTCCCCAACCTGCTACAATTGAATAGGGTGCCTTCGTCTGTCTGTTGGTTCTGTAGTTGGAGCGCAGCATCGGCGATGAGCGATTGATTGTGAATCGAGACAAATTCAACATCCGGGATCGAACTTCACAAAGGCAGTCACGACTAGTCAGAACTCAAAACCCGACAAGTCGTGACTTAACATCCTTGGATCGATGACTTTAGGACTTTTTCACCCCAAGGGAAGGGGTACACATCTCGAAACCATCCATCGGCCCGGCTTGCGCACAACCCGCGCCCGCCGGGCCTCGCTGCATTTACAATCACTGCGGCTGCCAAACTCCGCCCAGCCGGAAAGCTGACCCCTCATGCCCGACTTCCTCACGCTGATCCTCATCGCCGTCGCTATCGTCCTGCTCTACATCCTCAACTCCATCAAGATCCTCAAGGAGTACGAACGGGGCGTCATCTTCACCCTCGGCCGCGTCCGTCACGATCCCTTCGGCCCCGGCATCATCCTGGTCTTCCGCCCCATCCAGCAGATCGTCCGCATCTCCCTGCGCCAAGAGGCGATGGAGGTCCCCTCGCAGGACATCATCACCCGCGATAACGTCACCCTCAAGGTAAACGCCGTCATCACCCTGCGCGTCGTCGACCCGGTCAAGGCCGTCATCGAGGTCTCCAACTACGTCTACCAGACCTCGCAGTTTGCCCAGACCACGCTGCGCTCCGTCCTCGGCGAAGTGGACCTCGACCAGGTCCTCGCCCACCGAGACCAGCTCAACCAGCGCATCCAGACCATCATTGACGGCCACACCTCGCCCTACGGCCTCAAGGTCGTCGCGGTCGAGGTCAAGCAGGTGGACATGCCGGAGAACATGCTGCGCGCCATGGCCAAGCAGGCCGAGGCCGAACGCGAGCGCCGCGCCAAGATCATCCACGCCGAGGGCGAGTTCAACGCCGCAGCCAAGCTGGTCGAGGCAGCCGCGCTGATGGCCACGCAGCCCATGACCCTGCAACTGCGCTACCTGCAGACCCTCACCGAGATCGGCGTGGAGAAGAACACCACCATCGTCTTCCCGCTGCCCATGGAGCTGGTCAACATGTTCAACAAGTCCATCGCCGCCCACGCCGCTCCCGCTGCGGCGCCGAAGGAGTAAACCTTGAATCGTCCCTACGACGACGATGGCCCGCCCGGTCGCGGCTACACCCGCGACCCGGACCGTTCCGATCCCGGCCGCGGCGCCGACCGCGAGATATCGCTCGGCGCTCCGGCCATCCTGGGAATCTTCTTCGCGCTTGCGCTCATCTGCGCGGGCTTCTTCGGCTTCGGCTACACCATGGGCCGCAAATCCGCCCAGGCCGCACTCACTGACACCGCTGCCGCCAACGCAGACACCACCAGCAACGGCTCAGCCAAGCCCGCCGCTGGAAGCCTGGCCAGCCAGCCCGCCGAACCCGCCTCGCAACCGGCGGCCGATTCCTCCGCCGCGCCAGTCGTCGTGCAAACCGAACCCGCCCCCGCAGCCCCACCCGCCACGCCGCCCGCCACAACCAGGAGCACGGCAACCCCAGCCGACGGAATGATCGTCGGCGACAAGCCGCCAACCACCAACCAACAACCAGCAACCAGCAACCAGCCAGCCATCGCTCCCACCGGCACGATCATGGTGCAAATTGCCGCCGTCTCCAGCCAGGATGTCGCCGACATTCTGCTCGCCTCGCTGCAGAAAAAAGGCTACAGCGTCAGTGTCCGCCACGAGCCCCAGGACAAGCTGCTGCACGTCCAGATCGGCCCCTTCGCCGACCGCAAGGAGGCCGAAGCCATGCAGCAGCGCGTGCTGGCCGACGGCTTCAACGCGATTGTGAAATGACCCATGAGCCATTCCTCGACACTATCGATCGTGTCCGTGCTCATCGGGGTAACCTCACTTCCATATCTCTATGATCTGTATCTGTATTATCGCGTGGCCCACAAGCGATCCCGCCGCGACACCTCGGCTTGGAGCACCACAACAACCGTAACCCAATCATCCACCGTGGATGAACTCAGTCGATGGGTCTGGGAAGTCACTGTGTTCTACTCCTATCACGCGACCGAATACGAGGGCGGCGAGCACGCCGAGTTATTCAACAGCGAGCAAAAGGCAACAGCCTTCGCTGTTTCGCTCGAGAACCGTCAACTCACTGTCCGCTTTGACCCGAAGAAGCCTGAAGTATCTGAACTCGTGTTCGACTGACCGGACGGTCGCAACTAACAACTAGCAACTAACAACTGTCCTTCGGCCTCATCTCCTCGGGCAGCGCCGAGGCAATCGCCGCCCGCGCCGCTTGCATCAGCTCCTCCCGCGTCGCGTATCCCGCCGGATCGATCGCCGGCAGCACCTGCACCTTCGCCACTCCCGGCGTCACCTTCGCGCTGTGCTTGCGCATCATCTTCTCGGTCCCGGAGATGGCGATGGGCACAATCGGCGCGCCCGTCTCCATCGCCATGAAGAACGGCCCGCTCTTGAACGCCCCCAGCCTCCCGTCCTCCGAGCGCGTCCCCTCGGCAAAGAACAGAACGTGCAGCCCGCTGCGCAGCGCCGCCTGCGCCGCGGCAACGCTGGCCTGTGCCGCCTCGCGCCGCTGGCCCCGCTCCACTGGAACAAATTTGCCCAGCCGCATCGCCGTCCCCAGCAGCGGAATCCGCATCAGCCCCTTCTTCAGCAGCACCGAACACTGGCCCGGAAGCACCGGCAGCAGCACCGGCGGGTCCAGGTTCGACACATGGTTCGACAGGTAGATGCAGCTCACCCCCGCCGGCACATTCTCCAGGCCCGTCACTTCCACGCGAATCCGGCCCGCGCGCAGCCCCAGCGGAATGATTCCCCGAACCACCACGCGGTACAGCAGTCTGATATTGCCCACCACCAACGAGTAGGGAATCCCGAAGATTCCCGCCAGCGTCCCCAGCGTCACGTACACGAACACAATCTTGAAGGTCACAAACATCTATCTCGCAGCATACCGCATTAGTACCAGAATGATCCTCGTGGAACGGTGATGTTAGCTCTTGCTGCCTGTCTGTATAGCTGTCACTGAAACGCCGTTTTCCTGGCACATCAGTTGAGACGCGAAGAGTGTCTGAAATAGCGATGAGGAAGGACCTCGATTACGCGTTCGAGTCCAGGGCGGCATGGAACCGCCCCGTTTTTCGACCGGGATTCCATCTTTCTACTGAAGAGCAGTCGAATCCGACCGAACCAGGGCCGAAAAAGGAGATTCCAGGTGAAATTGTTCCAGTTCCTGAGGGACCGCCCGCGGTGGGCAAAGAATGCATCCAATGGAGAGTAGGCCGGCGAGTACTGAGTCGCTTCGTGGATACTGCGTCTATAAGGACCAAACAATTGAACGACCGCGAGCCCATTGTCGTTGCAGGCAACCATCCGCCGTTTGCGGAACAACGAACTGTGTCCATCCCATCTGCACTGGATTATGTTGGCAGGACGACCAACGAATTCTTCGTGTGGTTCGGCGACCTGGGCATCTTTGCCTGGAACGTTCTCAGGGCCGCGCTGACGCCGCCGTATGAGTGGCGCGAGCTGATTCGACAGCTCGACGAGGTTGGATCGATGTCTCTGCCGCTGGTTGCAGCGGCAGGCGCCGCGATCGGCGTTGTGATCTCGATGGAAGCGCGTTACAGCCTGAGCCGGTTCGGCGCCAAATCGATGTTTCCGACCACGCTTGTGTATTCCGTGATCCAGGTCATGGGCCCGATCATGACCGGGCTGATCGTGAGTGGGCGCGTAGGCGCGGGCATCGGCGCGGAACTGGCGTCGATGAAGGTGACCGAGCAGATCGACGCCATCGAGGCATCGGCGATCAACCCTTACCGGCTTCTGGCAGCCACGCGAATACTGGCCTGCATCCTGATGCTGCCACTGCTGACCCTGGCCGCCGATGCAAGCGGCTTGTTGATGGGCTGGTTTGCACAGGCATTGGTTGAGCCGCTCTCGTTTCACCAGTTCATCGCAAGCGGCTTCAAGGGCGCCACGTTCAACGACTTCCTGCCGCCTACGTTCAAGACCGCGGTATATGGCCTGATTATCGGGCTCATCGCGTGCTTCCAGGGAATGCGCACACGCGGAGGCGCCGAGGGAGTGGGACGCGCAGCCACAAACTCGGTCGTCCTTGCCTCGCTCTTCGTGATCCTGGCCGACGTTGTGCTTGTGAAGTTCATTCTCGTGGTCTTCCCATAGACAAGGATTGTGAGACAAACATGGCCATAGCCTATGACATTGCGCTGATGCACACGGAACCGGAGGTGGACAGCGGTGCGCCGGTTGTCGCCGTGGAAGATGTGCGCAAGGCTTTTGCAGGCCACACGGTCCTCGATGGGATCAATTTGCACGTGACCCGTGGAGAGACGCTGGCGGTGCTGGGGCGTAGCGGCACAGGCAAGAGCGTACTGCTGCGGCTCATCATCGGCCTGGAAACTCCCGACTCGGGATCGATTTGCATCCATGACCAGGACATCGCCGGCCTGGTGCTGGACCGGATGGGCGAGATCAGAAAAAAGATGGGTTTTCTGTTCCAACATGCAGCGCTCTACGATTCGCTCACCGTCGCCGAGAACGTGGCCTTCCCTCTTGAGCACCATCGCAGAGACATGTCCAGGTCCGATCGCGTTGACCGGGTGATGCAGTTGCTGGCTGAGGTGGGGATGGAAGGCGCCGTGGATAAGATGCCCTCCGATATCTCGGGTGGAATGCAGAAGCGCGTGGGCTTGGCGCGAGCGCTTGCTCTGGAACCGGAGATTCTGCTCCTCGACGAGCCCACGGCCGGTCTCGACCCCATCAGCTCAGGGGAGATCGACGAATTGATTCTCAAGCTCCAGCGGGAGCGTCGGATGGCATCCGTCGTGGTGACTCACGATCTGCACAGCGCGAAGATGATTGCCAACAGCCTGGCGCTGTTGGACCAGGGCAAGGTGGTGATTGAGGGCAGGTTTGAGGACCTTCAACAAAGCGACATTGGATTTGTAAAGGAATTTCTGAAGCAGTCGTAGGAGGATTTATGTCGAGAGTGGCACGGCTAGGGGCTTTCATCATTATGACACTGGCAATTCTGGCCACAGGTGTCTTCGTTATCGGGAGCAAGGAGTATCTGTTCAGCTCAACCTACCAACTGAAGGCGCAGTTCGACAACGTGGCGGGCCTGGCCGCGGGGGCCGACGTGCGCGTGGGCGGGGTCCACAGCGGTACTGTGCATGGCATCGCGTTGCCACATAACCCAGGCGAAAAGGTCACGGTTGTCATGGACCTTGACCGATCGACGCACGAGATTATCAAACACGACTCTGTGGCGTCCATCGAAACCGAGGGGGTATTGGGGAGTCAGTTCGTGGCGATTACGTTTGGATCCGCGGGACAAGGTGAGGTAAAGGATGGCGAAATCATCCAGAGCGAACCGCCGCTGCAGATGGCGGACCTGCTCAAGAAGACGAACGGCATTCTCGACAGCAGCAAACTGGCCGTTCAGAACACGGTCCAGGCGACAGCGCACCTGAACGCGGTAAGCGCCAAGATCGACTCGGGCCAGGGGACCGTGGGGGCGCTGGTGAACGACAAGCAACTCTATGCCAATCTGGAACAGACCACGACCACCCTGCACGACACCATGCTCCAGGCGCAGGTTGGCGTTACGGACTTCCAGGAGAATATGGAGGCGCTGAAACACAACTTCTTCCTGAGCGGGTATTTCAAGAAGCGTGGCTACGAAGACTCCGCCGGTCTGGCGGCAAATAAGATTTCCGGGCTCCCGCAGGGTACGCCTCTCAAGGCGTTTACTTATACAGCCAAGCAGCTCTTCGATGACCATGATTCTGCCAATATGAAGGACCAGAAGATCCTCAAGGCCGCCGGAGACTTTCTGGCGCAGAATCCATTCGGGGTCGCTGTCGTTGTGGTTTCAGCAGGCATGGAAGGCGACACCCAGAAGGACCTTGTGCTCACCGAGGCAAGGGCCATGGTTGTGCGGGAGTATCTGGTGGAGAACTTCGGTTTCGACGACAGCCAGTTGATGACGTTGGGGCTGGGCAAGCAGGCAGGCGCGAACCTGGACACAGATTGGGGATCGATCCAGATTCTCATCTTCCCGGCAGGGACCGAAATACCCGCCGAAAAACCGACGCCTGCGGTGATCTCATCCACAACAGATTCCGGTCGGCCGGTTCAGGTCACTGCGGCAGTTACTCATAACCCATAGTGCATGATCGGTCCCTGCATCTCTGGGCCAATTGGGGGTGTTACTCATCCGCTGGTTTGAAGTTCCTGTTAAGTCTCCTATTCGGTAACTACCTGCGTTTGTTCCGCCAAACCCACTACCTACGGAACGCTGGCGAACGAAGAAAGAGGCCGGGATCGCTCCCAGCCTCTCCCCGCATCCATCTCCTCGAACTTCGAACTTCGAACCTCGAACCTCGAACCTTGAACCTCGCACCTTGAACCTCGCCTACGCGCTGGCCTCTCTTGTAGCTGGGCTGCAGCCTCCGCCCTCTTCAGGCTCGGTCCCTGCCCAAGACTGACACTCAGATTGGTTCAAAAATACCGGGGCCGACCACCAAGGCGTCAACGATTCACGTTTAGCAGCCTGTGGCGAGCGAGGCCCTGCCGTGCTGTTGCGAATCTGCACCAGTCCGTCGATCGAACGCGCCTCACGGCGAATGAGCATTCCCGCGGTCTCCACTCCCGTGCGGACGAAGGATTTTTCGCAGTCCTGGCTCGACGGACCGCGCATGTTGCCTTCCATGTAGGCGAGGCCCGGGCATCGCGTACAGGAGCCTCCGCCATGCGAACAGGAGGAACAGACCGGCAGATCGCTCAGGGTGATCGATCGCACCTCCAACATCTGCGGCGAGTGCTTCCAGATGTCGAGGAACCGGCTGGCGCGAACGTTGCCGGTCGGCAGAGGGAACTGCACGCAGGGATAGACATCGCCGTACGGCGAGACGTAGCAGAAGGTGTGACTGGCGCTGCATGGCAACATCTTCTGCGCGTCCTCGGCCGCGGGGGGCCCTCCGGGCGGGACGCAGAACTCCTCCGGGCTGGTGCCCAGAATGGAAGCATCGCGGAAGACCTGCTGCAGCTGGGCGCGTTCAATATTCAGGTCCATGATGGAGCGGTCCCCATCCATCATGGGAGTAATGGTCGGGTCGATGGTAAACTCCGCGCCAACTTCGGCGGCCAGCGCCTGGACGCCGGGATAATCCGCGAAATTCTCGCGCATCAGCACGTTGGCGAAGATCACCTTGACCCCGCGTTCGACCAGAAGCCGCACCGCCGCGATGGTTCGCTTCAGCGAGCCCGGCAGCTTGGTGATGGCGTCATGCACCTCGTCGCGGTGCGAGTAGACGCTGATCTGCACGGCGTCCAGCGCAAGCTCCTGAATGCGGTCGGCCTCGCTCCGGTGAATCATCACCGCGTTGGTCTTGAGTTTTACGCAGAAGGAGAGCCGTCGCGCGTGCTCGACGATCTCGAAGAAGTCGCGCCGCATCATGATCTCGCCGCCGCTGAGCGTCAGGAAGAAGACGCCGGCCTCGGCCATCTGCTCCAGCAGCTCCTTGATCTCGGCGGTCGTCATCTCGCCGTGGTCGTTGTGGTCCAGGTAACAATGCACGCAGCGCTCATTGCAGCGATAGGTCAGGTCGAGCTGAACGGCGAGCGGAATGCCCAGCCGCTGGGCCTTGTCGCTCATCTCCTGGATCAGTGCGCTCATTTCGCCTCCACGATTGGGTGGTCCGAGAGCTTCAGGATTCCATGCTGCGCCAATCTTTCCACCAATTCTTCAGCGTCGCGCAGGGCGGTGGCCGGGTCAACATCAAACTGAGCGCAGACGCCGTGCTGCACGATCTCGGCGAGCGGAGTGACGCCGTCGGCCGCCTGCCAGATCGCCGTCGCCGTCTCATTCAGGCTGAACAGCGTCGAATCGCGCGCGGACATGATCATCATCTCTCCGCCGATGCTGCGCGCGGCGACTTCCTTGACTCGAGCGATATAGACGGTGCTCATACAATCAACTCCCACACGCGAAAATCGGGAACAAAGGTCAGGCGGCGCACCGGGACCCGCTGTACAAGATTACAGACAGAGTCGAAGACGTGGCCGACCAACTCGGAATCGTGCGCGAAGAATAACACGCTCCGGAGCACCGCGCGCAGAGCATCCGCGTCGGCGACGGGGTCGATGCGGTTCTCCGTGCCCTGAGCGAGCAGATACAGGGCGGCCAGCGGCGCGCGCACATTCTCGCCCGGCTGCGCCAGCTCTCCGGCAAAGGGAGTGCCGAAGGCGACATAGCCGTCGGCTGCGCGGCGGAGATAAGAGATTTCGTCGGTGAGCAGGGTGGCATCCGCGGGCGCGAGCCGGGAGATGGTGGTCTTGCCCGCGCCGGAGACCCCGGCAAACAGGAACGCCCGGCCGTTGCGCACAACGCTGGCGCCATGAACCAGCAGCCCGCCCTGTTTGGCCAGAAGCAGCGAGTGCACGATGCGAAATGCTGCGTCGATGGCATACGGGGTGGCGGACTGCCAGATGCGCCCATGGCGCAGGGCGGGGTCCAGCTCCGCGCGGAAGTCGCCGCGCTGCAGCACCCAGCGGCCTGCTTCGAAACGCACACTCAAATCGTCGTCGCCGATTGCGTCCGGAATCCTGCCCGGCGGAACAATCTCGACCTCGAACTCGAAGACCGGTTGCGCAGAGGAGTTCACGAAGCCGCCGTATCGCTCGCGGAGGATCTGAAGGAACTCCGGGCTACTGGTGCGTACCAGGACCGGCATCGCCCCGATCTCGATGACCACGTCCTGTGCGATGGCGGATCCCATCAGCCGGCCCACGAAAGGTTGATGGACCTGCGCAGGCGGAGCACGATCCGGATCGATAGGTCCGAATGGCGCATGATCCAGGAGAAAATGCGATGCCACCACGCGGGAGTGAGAGCGACCGAGCGGCCGTTGCGGAGAATGGAAACCACCTCGCCGAGGACCTCTTCGCCGGCGAATGGGGGGTCGTCGCGGAGATGAGAGTCGCCGCGGGTGAGGATGCGATCGCCTTGTCTGCCGATCAATCTGTGCGCTACTAATCCCCGGTTGCGATAGCACAAGACAATACTGCCGGGGAGCAGTTCGGCGGCGCTTCGCCGGCGAACGGTGACGATGTCTCCTGGCCAGACGGAGGGCAGCATGCTGGCTCCGTTGACCTTCAATCGCACCTCTCCAAACCGGCGAACGACCTCCACGGCCAGGTCGTGTTTGGCCTCGTCGAGAAGTTCTCCGTCCGGTTGCGTTGGATGCTGTCCCACCATCAAGAAACCACCTGTTCGCCGGGCCTGCCGTGCTGTGGCCATCCCCCTCAACCGGGCTACGAAGCACTCCGGTTGCTGTGGCACTCTGCCGACGAGGTCTGCACCTTGCCGCATCGCAGCGCGCTGGTTTCAAAGACGCTCTCGCAGCGATAATCTGGTTTCTGGTAAGGCGCTTTCTTCTTTGGCGTCGGTGTCCCTTTTTGTTCTTCCTCTTTGCTCATCGTCGTTCTCCCCCTATTCCGCAACTAAGAACGCCCCTGCACCTTATTGTACCGACTGTACGGCAGTAAGACTGCCCGTCCCGGTCGCTGCGCAGAGATTCGCCGTAGTGCCACCGAGGCCCAGGAAGTAAATCTCCGAAGCCCCAGCCTCAGTGCCAGTCGGTATCGCGTTGTCCACGATAAGACCGCCCGTCACAAAGCACTTGAAGGCGGTGCCATAGCTCTCCGCCAGAGAGGATGAAAAGACAGGAGCGCCCGTACTGACGTTATAGACTAGGATGCACCCATCCCCCGCGGCGGTTGCGCAGCCGGTTTCGCTTGCATTGTAGACGCTGAAGAAGATGTAGTCAGTGCCTGAGGTAGTGGCCGTGCCGCTGGCGACACACGCACTCATGCCGTTGTTGCAGAACTCGGTAACCGGCGACGGATACGGGGCCGTGCCGTTGATCTTCAGGGCGACGGGAGTGCCCATCGCTCCTGTGCTTGAAATGGGCACTCTATAGAGCGATCCGGAGGTTGAGTTGATATTTCCAACCACATAGAGGTTCCCGGCCGTCCCCTTGTTGGACGAGTAATAAATATTGTCGAAGGTGCCGGAAAAGAAATAATGCTCCCCGGCGGCGCCACCGGCGACGGCGCCCGTCCCCAGAGGTTCGCTAGTCCCCACAGCGGTGCCGCTGCCTGTAAATGTAGTGGGAAATTGGTAGACGCAGTTGTCCCCGGCGGTTGTACAGCCGGATGGTTCGGCGATTGTGTCTTCGACGAAGACGTATACCATTCCAGCATTGGAGTCCACCAGGGGAGCGTCGTAGATTCCGTGCAAGTGGGTGCTGGTCAGGGTCTTCGAATAGGCGTATATGGCGCCTGTGCTGCCGGTGACAGAATAAAGAACGGCGCCGTCGCTGCCGACGAAGACACGGCCCGTGGTGTAATCGTAGATCGGCGACCCGAGGTCCACCGTGCCCAGGGCAACCGGATAACCGCTGGTGACTTCGGCCGGGGTCCCGCTGAGAAAGATGTTGCTGAACTTGTGCAGCTTGCCGCCGTTGTCCCCAACGTACAGCACATCGTCGTAGTACTCGTAGAACGGCGCGGACCAGGTGTCGTTGGGAGACCCATTCAGAGTGAGCCTGGTCATGCACGGAGCGGTGCAGGCGCGGTAGTTCGCAGCAGTCACATTGTTTGTGGCTGTGTCCAGCGCAACAACCGAAGTGCCGGTGGCGGCCCACTTGAGCAGCACTAAGCTGGCAACGTTGCTGCTGTTGACCTGGATAAACGCCACCTGGTCGCCGGCCAGGGAGAGCACAGGCGAGGTCGTGATTTTGCTGCCATCGGTAGTGGTGGAGCCCTGCGGATAGGCGGTGTTATAGGCCCAGTAAGCCTTGGGCACGGCCGAGCCGCTGGTTCCAGCCCCGCATCCCGTACCGTTGGGGCCGGAGGTTCCATAGAGCTCGTTGTAAGCCAGGACCGTCGCCTGAGTCGTGCCTGATCCCGCGATGCCCGTCGGATAAACGACGTAGTCCGTGGTGCAGCTGAATGTGTTGGTAGTAAACGAATACTTTGCCGGGTAAGTGTTGGGGTTCACCAGGCCCGTGCTCAGGTTCTCGCTCCAATCCAAGTGTTTGGTCGAGGTGGAATCCACCTGCGGCCCGCTGCCAGGCGCCACGTTGGGGCGAAGCGATGGGTCCCGCCTCATCTGCTGCAGCGCGTAGCGGGTGCTGTTCAGCACGGCCTGCGAATGGTAATCGTTCCTGTTGGCGCCGGCGTCATTCGCCGCGCCGAGACCAGAGAAGACCAGGCGGTGGTGCGTCCAGTCGGTTGGACGGCCCGTCGTCACCTGCGGACCCACCTGTGCATACGCCGGAAGACTGGCCGCTGCGAAAAGCGCAGCGCCGGCCAGCGCAAGCGCAAAGCTGGCGCGCCTTAATTTCATCGTATGTTGAACTGGAATTGCGTCGCTTCCGGAGCAGAGAGAGATCGGATTTCGTTGGGGAGTCCGACTGGAGAAAACTACAAATGCCAAATAACTCATACTGCCTCCCTGGGAGAAACAAACCAATGCTGCAAAAACTACCGAATGCTGCCAGTACATACCGGTTCGGGCACTCATAGCCCGGGCCGATTTCCCCCAGGGGCGAAGGCGGAAACGCTATATATGCCCGCGAACAATCCGGACAGTGGAACTCTGTCCGTGAGATCGCGGGTTGTTCCTCTGCGCGCGCCCCACTTCAGCTATGATCTAGCTTACTCTGATGCTAGGTCGTGCCAATCATGGTTTATTCATCCTTAATGACACTTTTGTGGTACGAGCTTGAAGAATCTCTCGGCGGTTTCATTGGGTGGATGAAGAGCCATGTGGACTGTGAAGTGGGTTCACTGGCCGGTTGCTGTGTCAAACACTGGGTTTATCTCAATGTTTGCCCGATTGTGTTCGCGACCGGCGCGTCGCCTGAACGGGGCGGGGGGCCTCTGCGCCGTGGCTGACAGCGCAGCACCCTGCCCGGGCTGGCGATTACTTTTGTACTGTGCCAGTGGCGGCGCCGTGGATGGCGCTCGCGTTCGCGAGCTGGCTCTGCAAGTCACGGACTGGGATGGGTTGATGGAGGCTGCGGAGTTCCATGGCCTGGCAGCGGTCCTGTGCCACGTCGCGGTTGATACGTGCCCCGATCTTATGCCGCCGGACGTCGCGGGCCGCCTGCGCAACAGCACCCGCGATTCCGCCAGGCGCAACCTGATTCTCACCTCGCAACTGTTCGCGTTGCTGGATGCCTTCGCAGCCCACGGCATTGCCGTCGTGCCATTGAAAGGCCCCGTGATGGCCGAATCGCTCTATCCCGATCCGGTGCTGCGACCGTTTTCAGATCTGGATCTCCTGGTCCGTAAGCAGGATGTTGCGGACGCCGTGCAGACTCTCGTGCAGGAAGGATACACGCTCGGCGCAAATATGCAGCGATTGCCGCTGCGCGACCTGCTGCGCCTCAACTGCGAGTTGTTCTTCCACCGCGAGCGCATGGCGCATGTGGACCTGCAATGGGAGATTGGCCCTGCGCATTATCCGTTCCGCATCGCACCAGAGATGCTGTGGCGTTCGCTGGGCCGGACCCAGATGGCGGGCAGGGAAGTCCCGTGCCTTTCCCCGGAAGCTCTGTTGTTGTTTCTGTGCGTACACGGCACCAAACACATGTGGTCGCGTCTGCAGTGGCTGGGCGATGTCGCCAGACTGCCGCGTGCTCCATTGAATTGGGATGTTGTTCTGGAACTGGCGCAAGAGGCGAAATGCATCCGGCCGCTGCTTTTGGGATTGTCGCTGGCGCACGAGTTGCTTGAGGCGCCGGTTCCCGAGGGACTATTGGCCCAAGCTCGCACGGTGCAAGCAATCCAGGCGCGGGCGAAACAGGTGGCGTTGCGGCTGATGCGGTTCCCGCCGGCCGAGCCTCAAGGCTGGGAGCTGACGGCGTTCAATGCGCGCATGGCGGAACGTGCCTGGGACAAGCTGCGGCATTATGCCGCAATGCTCAAGGCCCCGACAGACCAGGAACTGGAGTGGTTCCTCCTGCCTGCGCAACTGTTCTTTCTCTACTATCCAGTGCGTGCCACTCGTCTGGCCCTGAAATACATCTCGCGGCTTGTACGCGGCTGAACACATGGAACGGACCCATTAATCGGCCCCGGTATTTCGACCCTGGGGTTTGTTGATTGTTGCTAAATAGTCAATGCGCTCAGCGAGGGGAAGATTTGTAACGGAAAGTCTTAGAGCAAGCCGGCTTCTCGATAACGATCTGCCGTTTGTTCCACATGACCCGTTACCCACGCAACATTGACGAACGAGAAAAGAGGCCGGATTGCTCCCGGCCTCTTCCCGCAATCCAATTTCTCGAACCTCGAACCTGTCTACACGTTCGCCTGTGACGCAGCTTCCGCCTCGGCTGCCGCTGCCGCTTCTGCCGCCGCTTCCTTCGCGGCCTTCTCCGCCTTGCGCGCCTGAATCGAGTTCTGCCCCAGCTCGTCGGCCAGCTTCTCGGTGGTGAACGACTCAATCACATCACCCACGCGAATGTCCTTGAAGCCGGCCAGGTCGATGCCGCACTCCACGCCTTGGCGCACTTCGCTCACGTCGTCCTTGAAGCGCTTGAGCGATCCGATCTTTCCGCGCCACACCTCTTCTCCCTCGCGCAGCACGCGCACCTGCGCGGTGCGCGCAATCACGCCATCGGTGACGCGGCAGCCCGCGATCTGTCCGACCTTGGTGATCTTGAAGACGTTGGTCACCTCGGCCTTGCCCGCGTAGTTCTCCTTGAACACCGGCTCCAGCAGTCCATACATCGCCTTGGTGATCTCGTCCTGCAGCTCGTAGATGATGGAGTGCAGGCGGATCTCCACGTTCTCGCGCTCCGCCACCTCGGTCGACTTGCGGTCGGGCCGCACGTTGAACCCGATAATCACCGCGTTCGAGGCCGACGCCAGCAGCACGTCCGACTCCGTGATGGCGCCCACGCCGGAGTGCAGCACGCGCACCCGCACCTTCTCCGTCGACATGCGCTGCATGGAATCGGCCAGCACCTCCACAGACCCCTGTACGTCGCCCTTCAGGATCAGGTTCAGGTCCTTCATGCCGGCCTGCTTGATCTGCTCGGCGAGACCCTCCAGCGAGATGCGCGAGCTCTTGGCCAACTGCGCCTCGCGCTCCTTCATCTTGCGGTACTGCGCAATGCCCTTGGCCTTGTCGCGGTCCGCCATCACCAGGAAGGTGTCGCCCGCGTCGGGCATCCCTTCGAGGCCGAGAATCTCAACCGGCGTTGCAGGCCCAGCTTCGACGATCGGCTGGCCGCGGTCGTTGAACATGGCGCGGATCTTGCCGAAGGTATTGCCCACGATGTAGCTGTCGCCGGTGCGCAGCGTCCCGTTTTGGACGAGGACCGACGCGACGGCGCCGCGTCCGCGGTCCAGCTTGGCCTCGATCACCGTGCCCACTGCCGGACGGTCCGGCGTCGCCTTCAGGTTGGCCAGATCGGCCACCAGGCAAACCATCTCCAACAGCAGGTCGAGGTTCGTCCGCTTCTTGGCCGACACATCGACGAAGACCGTTGATCCGCCCCACGCCTCGGGCTGCAGCCCGCGGTCGGCAAGCTGCTGCTTCACGCGGTCGGGATTCGCCTCCGGCTTATCGATCTTGTTCACCGCAACGATGATCGGCACATTCGCCGCCCTGGCGTGGGCGATGGCCTCGATGGTCTGCGGCATCACTCCGTCGTCGGCCGCGACGACAACGACAACGATGTCGGTAATCTTGGCGCCGCGCGCGCGCATCCGCGTAAACGCCTCGTGGCCCGGCGTGTCCAGAAACACAATCTCGCGTCCAAACGCAGGCGAGTCCGGCTTGGCGATCTTCACTTTGTACGCGCCAATGTGCTGCGTGATTCCGCCCGCCTCGCCCGCCGCAACGTCGGTCGATCGGATCGCGTCCAGCAGGGAAGTCTTGCCGTGGTCGACGTGGCCCATGACCGTAACCACCGGCGAACGCGTGATCTCCACCATTCCCGTGGTGTCTTCCAGGAAGCCCTCGATGGCCTCGTTCTCGAGCTGCTCCTCGACCGAGATCACCGTTGCGTCCGCGCCGAACTGTCGCGCCACGTCCTTCACCAGCTCGCCGTCCAGCGACTGGTTCACCGTGACGAAGACGCCCTTCATCAGCAACGTCGCAATCAGGTCCTTGCCGCGCACGTCCAGCTTTTCGGCCAGGTCCTTCACGCTGATGCCCTCGGTCACCGTAATCGTCTTGGTGATCGGCAGAGGCTCCTGCGAGATCTGCGATCCGGCGTAGCGTGGCGGCGGCTGGAAGCCCTTCATCGGGCCTTCCTTGGTCTTCTCGTAGCGCTGGCCACCACGCCGCTGTCCAGGGCGCGCCGCCGGCCTCATCCCGTTTGGAGTCTCACCCGGACCGGGCATCGCTCCGGGAAGTCCGGGTCCGCCCGTCCGTGCGCCATAGCCCGGACGTGCGCTGCCCGGCGCAAAGCCCGGACGAGCGGGCTCGCCTGTCCCCGTCGGGAACGTGCGCGTCGGATGCATCGGCCGTCGTGCGCCCGGCGCCGTTGTCGAAGCAGGACGCGGGCCTGTGGCGCCCGGAGCCTGCGGGCGCGGACGCTCGAAGATGGGACGCCCGCGCTGGATGCCGTGGGCAGCGCCAGCCGGAGCCTGATAGATCGGTCGAGGCCCGGTCTGAGGCATCACCACGCGCCGAACCGGGGGCTCGGAAACCGCCTCGGCGGCTCCCGTCTCAACCGCTGCCTCAACGGTCTCCTGGTCAACGCCGTCAGCCGTGTGTTCCGCCGCCGCCATCGCCAAAGTCTCGGACAACACCTCCGAGGTCTCTGCGCCGGAAGCAACCGAAGGCGTGGCCCCGGCGAGTGTCGCCGCAGGCGCGACGGCAACTGGCGCAGCGGCAGGCTTCACGCGCTTGACCGCCGCGGGAGCCGCTGCAACTTCCGCCGAAGTCGCCGCCGCTGGCGAACGATCCGCCGCGCCGTGTGCTGCCGCCGGCTGCGCTGCTATTGCATGGGTTCCGGGCGGGGGAGCAACCACCACCGGCGGACGCGCGATCACCGGCCCCACCGGAGGCTTGCTCGCAATCGCAGGCGGTGGTGCCGCGGGAGTCACAATCTGGGTGTGCTGTCTCGGCTGGGGCACAACCCGCCGTGGAGCTGGAGCCGCCGGGGCCGCGGCCTCCGGAGCGCTCGCCTTCAAGACCGGCTTGGACGCCGCTTTCGGCGCACTGGCAACGGCTGGCGGGGCTGGCGTTGCCGCTGGACGGCGCGGCGCGTGGCGCGCCTCCTCTTCCGCCTGCTTGCGCGCCAGGATCGCCTTCACCGCGTCGCCCGGCTTGGAGATGTGGGCCAGATTGAAGGCCGGTTTGGCCTCCACCTGCGGCTTGGTCGCGGCACTGCTGCTGCTGCGCTTGCCACTCAGGTAGTTCCGTACCTTTTCGGCCTCATCGGCCTCGATCGAGCTGGAGTGCGTCTTCGCCTCGGTGACGCCAACCGCCGTCAGAGCGTCCAGGATGGACTTGCTCTTGACTTCCAGCTCTCGTGCAAGATCGTTGATTCGAACTTTGCTCATCCGTCCCTTTTCGTTTCCCCTGCGCGCTTAGCTGTTCATATCAGCCTCATCGAAGGTTGAATCTCGTCCAGCTCAATGTGGTAAAACAATCGTCCAGCTGATTCGTGCAATCCCGCTTAACTTCATTATCCCTGAAATCGCAATCCTCGAAACCGCCGATTGCGACCCAGGCAATTCGCCTGCATGCGTGGCCGGAAACCCTAGTCACGCTTGTTTCCATCCGTCTCTACGCCCTCGTCGCTGACCTCCTGGCTCTCGTTCACCAGACTGTCCACGGCGTCGTTCTGCGATTCAATCACTTCCTCGCGTGCGTCCGCTTCGCTTACCGCGTCGCTCTCCGAGTCCACTTCCTCCGCGTCCGCAATATCCTCGGTCGAAAGGTCGCGGACCTCCTCAACCTCTCCGGCCTCGTCCGCTTCCGTCTCCAGAATCTCCTCCGGCGTCTTCTCGTCCGAGCCCTCCTCGGAACCCTCCGCCGCGGGCCCTTCCGCTGTCTCCACGTTCGCGTGCTCTTCGCTCGCACCCGCTTCGGTCGTCAACTCCGCATCGGCCGGCCGTTCCTCGCCCTCTTCGTACTGGCCGAAGTAGTGCCGCACCGCAACCGAGATCTTCTCCAGCGTCTTCTCCCCGATCCCCGGAATCTCCTCCAACTGCTCCGGCGTCATGTCCGCCAGCGCCTCGACCGTTGTAATTCCCGCCGCGATCAACTTCACCTGGATCGACTCGCCCAGCTCGGGAATCTGCTCGATCGGCGTCGTCGGACCGCCGCCCATCTCCTGCATCTGCTGCTCCACCTCTTGCCGCTTCTCTTCCTCGCTCTTGATGTCGATCTTCCAGCCCAGCAGCTTCGCCGCCAGCCGCACGTTTTGCCCCTTCTTGCCGATCGCCAGCGACAACTGCGTATCGTCAACGATCACCTCGATCTGCTTCTCCTCCAGATTCGTAATCGAGACCTTGCTCACCTTCGCCGGTTGCAGCGCCTTCTCGGCGAACGTCGTGATCTCGTCGGAGAACTCGATGATGTCGATCTTCTCGCCCCGCAACTCGCGGATGATCGACTGCACGCGCATCCCCTTCATGCCCACGCACGCGCCCACCGGGTCCACGTCTTTGTCGCGGCTCAGCACGGCGATCTTGGTCCGCTCGCCCGCCTCGCGCGCAATCGCCTTGATCGTCACCGTCCCGTCGTAGATCTCCGGCACCTCGCTCTGAAAGAGGTTCTGTACCAGCCCCGGCGCCGCGCGGCTCACAATCACCTGCGGCCCCTTGGCCGCGCGGTCCACCCGCAGCAGCACCACGCGCACCCGCTCGCCCACCGCAAACTGCTCCAGCCGGCTCTGCTCGCGCTTGGGCATGCGCGCCTCCGCCTTGCCCAGGTCGAAGATCACGTCCATCGGCTCCAGCCGCTTCACCGTCGCGTTCAGCACCTCGCCCGCGCGGTGGTTGTACTCCAGGAAGACCGTGTCGCGCTCGGCCTCGCGCACCTTCTGGAAGATCACCTGCTTGGCCATCTGCGCCGCAATCCGCCCCAGCGGAGTGGTGTCCTTGTAGAAACGCAGCTCGCCGCCCACCTCAACCTCCGGGGCCAGCGCGCGCGCCTGCTCCAGCGTCAACTGGTTGATCTCATCTTCGACCTGCTCCGGCCCTTCCACCACCGTCTTATAAACATAGGCGCGAATCTCGCCCGTCTCCTTGTCCATCTCCGCGCGCATGTTCTCCTGCGTCTTATAGAACTTGCGCGTCGCCAGCGCGATCGCATCCTCCACCGCGCCCACCACAATCTCGGGCTCGATTCCCTTGTCCCGGCTCAACGACTCGATCGACTGGTACAGAACACTCGCCATCGCTTCACTCACCTTCAAATCCGTCTAATTCCTCGAACCTCGAACCTCGAACCTCGAACCTCGAACCTCGAACCTAAAACTCAACCACTAAATTCGCCTTCTCCACATTGCTCAAAGGAATCTCAATCGTCTCCGCGGCCGCCGCCTTCTTCGCCTTGCCCTTCTGCTTCACCGCAGCCAGGTCGATCCTCAATACGCCGTCCGCAAAGCCCGTCAACCGCCCCCTCCACATCCGGCTGTCGTTGACCGGCGTAAACGTCTTCACCTTCACCAGGCTCCCTTGAAACCGCGCGAACTCCTCCGCGCGAGTCAGCTTTCGTTCCAGTCCCGGAGAAGAGACCTCCAGTGTGTACTCCGCTCCCGGGACCACATCCTCCACATCCAGCAGCGTGCCAAAGTCGGTGGCAAACGCCGCGCAATCCTCATGCGTCACGCCGCTCAGCAGCTCCACCGGAACTCCCTTCGGCACATCCACTGCCTCTCCCGCTGCAGCCCGCTCGGCTATTCTCTTCCGCTCGGCCGCATCCTTCTCCACATAAATCCGCAGCGCCCGGCTCTTGCCTCCGCCGCCAAACTCTACCTCCACAACCTCCAGATGGTGAGATGCGGCCACCCGCTCTGCCAGCCGCCGGATTTCATCCATCTGCAACGCCATAATCCCTTTTCAGCCAGCGTTTTGTGTAAGATGCCGCCGACCAACGCCAAACCGTCTTTGGAGCAACAAAAAGTGGGCTTTCGCCCACTCATCTCTTCCGCCATTTGCCGATCTCCCAACCAACTGGCTGGGGCCGGTTTGCCGGTGCGTACACGGCGCCTTGCCGAACAGCGGAACAAACTTGTTCGCCCTTACAAGATACGCCGATAACTAGGAAAATTCAATCCAATTCCGGGAGTGCAGTAAGATCTCCAGCCTTGCCCGGCCCGCAAATTCGCGAACCATGCGCACCCGCCTGGCAGACCTGTATCCCTTTTCTCTTTGCCCCGACGCTCTTCCAACTTTGCCCAAACCACTCCGCCAACCTACAATCAAACAAACCCGGCGTATGCAACCATCCCCCGCAGCCGCGTGCCATCCCCCGCAGCCGCGAGCCAGAACGGAAGAATATGATCCTCTCCCCGATCCCCGAAGCCCTCACCTTCGACGATGTCCTGCTGGTTCCCGCCTATAGCGAGGTGGTACCCAACCAGGTCAGCACGCAGACCCAGCTCACGGGCAGCATCACCCTCAATACCCCGCTCATCTCGGCCGCCATGGACACCGTCACGGAGTCGCGCCTGGCCATCGCCATGGCCCAGCAGGGAGGCATCGGCGTCGTCCACCGCAACCTCACCATCGAGCAGCAGGCAGGCGAGATCGACAAGGTCAAGCGCTCTGAGAGCGGGATGATCGTAGACCCGGTGACCATCTCGCCCGAGCAGCCCATCGCCGACGCGCTGGAGCTGATGCGCCGCTTCAAGATCTCCGGCGTTCCGGTGACGCGCAAGGGCCGCCTGGTGGGCATCCTCACCAACCGCGACCTGCGCTTCGTCTCCCGCACAGACATCCCCATCGACGATGTGATGACCAAGAAGAACCTCATCACCGTCCCGGTCGGCACCACGCTGGAGGAGGCCGAGCACATCCTGCACCAGCACCGCGTCGAGAAGCTCCTCGTCGTCAACGACGAGTTCGAGCTGAAGGGCCTCATCACCGTCAAGGACATCCAGAAGAAGCTGAAGTACCCCAACTCATCGAAGGACAACAAGGGCCGCCTGCGCGTCGCCGGGGCCATCGGCGCCACCGGAGACTTTCTGGAGCGCGCCGCGGCGTTGATCGAGATGCGCGTGGACGCCCTGGCCATCGACAGCGCCCACGGCCACTCCTCGCGCGTGCTTGCCGCCGTCACTGCGGTCAAGAAGCGCTTCCCCTCGACCGACCTGATGGCCGGCAACGTCGCCACCTACGACGGCGCAATGGCCCTGATCGACGCCGGCGCGGACGCCGTCAAGGTTGGCATCGGCCCCGGCTCCATCTGCACCACGCGCATGGTCACCGGCGCCGGAATGCCCCAGATCACCGCCATCACCGAGTCCGCGCGCGCCGCCGCCAAGCACGGAATCCCGGTCGTCGCCGATGGCGGCATTAAATAC
>Ga0208189_1000492_pt1 | contig 21606 bp, 21 predicted proteins | sample June2015DPH_10_5_FD_184702 | JGI IMG/M metagenome (GOLD analysis project Ga0208189, IMG submission 184702) | Peatland microbial communities from SPRUCE experiment site at the Marcell Experimental Forest, Minnesota, USA - June2015DPH_10_40... | ecosystem: Environmental > Terrestrial > Soil >... | reverse complement strand
CGGAGAACACAATGAACAAGCTCAATGGAACCACCCGTACCTTGCGAGTAATCACTGTTGCACTTATTGGATTGACCAGCCTTGCAGTATTGGGTGGCTGTGCGAGCGGAATTGCTCCGGTCGCGGCCCCTAAGCAAGTTCCATCCGTTGGCTCGACGTCGGAAGTGATGGCAGTAGCCTTCAACCCCACGACGAACCTGTTCTATACCGCGAACGGCGCAGGCAACACGGTGTCAGTTTTTGACGGAGCGACGAACAACCTCACGGCCACTATCAACGTCGGGAGCGGCCCGACCGGCATCGCTGTGAATGCAGTAACGAACACAATCTATGTCACCAACTCCCTCGCTGGGTCTCTGTCTGTCATAGACGGTGCAACCAACCTCGTGAAGGCCACGCTTGCGACGGTTGGAGACGACCCGTACGCGGTTGTTGTCAACCCGGTCACAAATAAGGTCTACATTGCGGAGTGGGTGTCCGGAAGTGACCAGAATCTGTATGTTGTCGATGGAGCGACGAACCAAGTGACCAGCGCGTTGACAATAGGTGACGACGTGAGCGCCTTGGCGATCAACACCAAGACCAACACCATCTACGCAGCTACGATGTATACCGTTGCCGTGATCAATGGCTCCAACAACACCATTACAGCAACTCTCGCACCGTCAACTCCCTATCGGGTTCCCTCCGGTGGCATTGGCGTTGATGAGAGCACTAACACCGTCTATGTAGCGAATACGGCGTTTGGGCCAGACACCATTACGGTGATCAATGGCGCTACCAACCAAGTCATCACATCTGTTGACCTGGGAACGAGCGGCGGGAGTCTTTCAGTCAACCCGCAGACGCATATGGTTTACGTCGCCGGCAACGGTTACAGCGGCCTAGTGGTATTCTCCGGCACCACCAATACTGTGGTCAGTCTGATCAGCCTTAAGTATTCCGCAGAAGATGTCACGGTTGCCCCCTCGGCCAATCTCCTCTACGTGGCGGAGAGTTCCGAGGTCGCGGTCGTCAACCTTGCCACCAACACAACAACGGACATACCCGCTCAGTAATTGCCCGTTTCCAAATAGGGGCTACAGCTATTCATTAGCTGTAGCCCCTATCAGTTCTGCTGTTCCGATAGGCTAGAAAGCACAAAAAAGCTAACCAGTGAAGTGCTGTCCCACGACGACCACCGCCAGCGCATGGCTCAGTGGCTGTCTTTACCTGTTTTTGTACTGGCTCCAAAGGAGTGCCAATTATGGCTGATTTTGTCTACACCCCCGAAGAAGCAAAGGCCCTGCTCGCTCGTCTGAGCCAGCCTTTTGCCATCGCCGATGTAAAGTGGCGCGTCACCAACAAAACGACGGATGGGAAAAAGGGCTGCATGGCCGCATATGCCGACCCTCGTGCGTACACCGCCCGGTTGAACGAAGTGTTCACCCCGGCTGGGTGGGCCTTTGAGTTGTCGAGCGAGACAACGGTTGGGCTTACACGGATGCGGGCAGGGAAGTGCGTCCCCACCGGAAAAGTCACCATCATTGCTACCTTGAACATCTTCGGGATAGGCAAGAAGGCGTCGACGGGAGAGATGTGGGCTGATGACGACAACGCTGTGACGCGTGCGGAAGCCCAGGCGAAGAAGCGCGCGGCATCCATGTTCGGGTTGGGCGAGTACTTCTACCGGTTCAAAGAGCTTGGAAGCGTGTTGTGGGTCCCGCTCGATGAGCGTGGTAATGCGACGAAGGTGCCGGATCTTCCGGGATGGGCGATGCCTGCAGGAACGCGGCCAAAGAGCAACATTGCTCCAATGGCTAACCGTTCGGCAGCACCAGTCCAGCAGGGAACTCGTCAGCAAGGCGCTCAGCCTCAGCAGACCGCGCCTGTGACAGCATCGCCGCAAGTTGCGCAAGAGGCTGTGGCGCAACAGGCCGTCGCGACCGCGGCAGTTCCAGCGCAACAAGCCCAGATCCACTCCATCAGTGAGCCAGAGCAGAAGTTTCGTGCAGCCCGTAAGGTGCAAGAGACAATTCTCGGCGTTGATTTGACGAACAACATCCTCGAAACCTTGGCGGCAAAGCTGGACGTCGGCGAGATCAAAGGGGAGAAGTTCGGTTTGGCCACTGCAAAGTTGGATGCGGCCGTTGCTCTCCTGACCAAAATCAGGGAAGTCGCCAAGCATACACATTCATCGGCACTGCGGACCTTGCTTCTTCGTCACGAGCTGCAGAACCTGGATACCATCCCTACGTTCCAGAAGCTCTACCGTATCGCCCTCGATATGCAGGTTGTCCCTGTGATCGAGAGAAGCGCGGCCTAAACCCTAAGACGTGGACGAACTAACAATCCGTCCACTAACCAGTACCCCGCCCCAACTCTAAGGAGCAGTGGATATATGGTACAATTCAACACAGTTTGACGTGGCCTCCGGTTTTGGGGGTTATGTCGAATGGGATTGCCTCTTCGGAGGGTCCCTATCAACCCAATAAATCGACTACTAACCCCTATAAATCGATTTTTGTTCGCTACGGCCGCTCTCAGGAGCGGCCGTTTTGCGTTTGCCTATCTTTCTCGGATACACCAGTGCCACTATTTTAGAATGACGGAAGGAGCCTCGATGTCGGGTACAGTACTTCTCATCGCTGGTCCCTCCGGAAGCGGCAAGACAACTTTGACGCGGGCACTCGTGAGACGCGTTCCGTTCTTAACTAGGGCAATCACCGTCACAACACGGCTACCAAGGCCTGGTGAAGTATCGGGCGAGGATTATCATTTCGTCTCCCCCGAGCAGTTTGTTGAGATGAACCGGTCGGGCGCCCTGATCGAGTGCGCCGAAACCTACACGGAAAGCTACGGGATTCCGCGTACCGTCTTGGTCGGGCTGTGCGATCGAGCTCTCATCCTCACGGGTGGCAGTGCCCTCGCTCTTCGGCAGCGGCTTTCAAACTCCATCAGCATCTTCATCCAGCCAGCATCGGCAGCCGCGGCGGCGGCGCGGATCATTGAACGGAACTGCCCAAACAGCCAGTCACGCATCGCTGGCTACGAGCAGGAAGTTGCCGCATCCTCTCAATTCGATCGAGTCTTTATGAACAAGGATTTCGCCGAAACTCTGGAGCAGATCGAGGACTTCTACCTCAGTGCGAGGCGGCAAACGCCCCACGGTCGCCCCGCGCAAGTTTGACACTGGGGCAGGGAAGGGGACCGGCGATGGTCCCGTACTCTGCGTGCCGCGTTTGGAGACTGGCGCAAAGTCTGGCTCCCCCTGTCACAACTGCCTCCAGGGGAGATTCGGATTGATGGCCGACATGTATCCCAACTGGTTCAGGCCCTACAAGGCGATCGAGGTCTCAGGTTCGCGTTGGTCAAGAAGTTCTGCGCACGGGCAGCAAGCCTGGGGCGCAGTGTCCCCACGCCGGCGATGATCCCGACGAAGTCACGACGGGCCCGGAACTGGTCAACGCCATCAGTGACGACAAGCTAAGACAGAGCGCGTAGCCTCGCTCCTTGAGTTTCCTTCGGATTTAGGGAACTTCGACGCCCCCTTGCCACTCAAACAATCCGCTCGTTACATCAGGACAACCGCGTTGTAGACCATGTGGAGGAGAATTGCGGGAGCGAGGCGGCCGGATTTCTTGAAGATGAGCGCGTTGCAGATGCCAAGGAGGAAGACCGGCGGCCAGGACATTGCGGGGTGATAGACCGCGAAGAAGGCGGCACTGCCGATGACGGCGCTCCAGCCTCCCCACTCGCGGTCGAGGGCACGGAAGAGGAGACCGCGGAAGAGATACTCCTCGGCGAAGGGCGCGAAGGCGATGGCCATGATGGCGTAGGAGATGCGGAGGCCGTGGAGCCCAGCCATGGCTTCCTGCGATTTTCTGATCAGCTCCGCGGCGGTGGGGATGTGTGCGAGGACGGCGAGGTAGCCATGGGCGGCGAGGCCGAGAGTGATGCCTCCTGCGGCTGCGAGCATGAGGGCCGGGATCAGTTGCGGAACAGAGGTGGAAGATGCGGCGGACCGCCAGCGGATGACGTCCTGGAGTGAGACGTTGCGCTCGCCCAGGAAGCTGATGACGCCGACAGAGACGGCGACGGAGCAGACGGCATAGGCGATGGCCTGGGCAATGGCGATGTTCTGCGGGCCGGCAAAGACGAGCAGAATGCCGGTGACGATGGCACCGCACTCGACCAGGATACTGATGGAGATCATGGCGTGCATGAGCGTGGGTGGGGGCGGGAGCTCCTCGGACCAAGGATCGTAGAGGTAGGGCAGGCGCGCACGGAAGTTCTGCCACATGGCGGCGGCGGTCATGTAGGAGTAGACGATTCCCATGATGGCGATGTGCCACTGCTGGCTGATGATTCCGATGGAGAAGGTGAGCATGCCGAGCTGGGCCGCGAGTCGGCGTCCCCAGGGGATCTTCTGAACTTCGCCGGATTCGGAGGTGATGGTGACGAGGGTGACGGATTTTTCCGCCATACTGCGGCTGAAGAAGAACCAGCCGATGAGGACGAGGGCGATCTTCCAGGCGTCGGCGTGGAAGGTGAAGGCTGCGTAGGCAAGCACCAGGGCGACGATACCGGATGAGATGAGCGACCAGAGCCATGCCTTTGCTTTGAGCAGGCTTTCGAGGCCGCGCGGCCAGGTGAGGGCGATCCAGAGGGCGCTGCCTTCGGAGGAGAGCGACTTGGGGCCGAGGATCCAGAGGAAGTAGGTGCCGAAGAGAATGCCCGTGCCACACAGGTAGTTCCACGCGCCCTGGGCATGGACGAGGACGCCGCGCAGGTTGAAGACCTGGACGCTTGCGATGGTGAGCGGGATGAGGATGGTCTGGACGATGGCACTGCGGTCGCGGACAAACCAGAGGAATTCCTTGCGGTAGAGCGGCTCCTTGCCGAAGTGGGTGGTGGTTCTGCGCGATGTGGGGCCGGGCTGGCTGCTGGCGGAAACGCCGCTGAGGCCAAGCTGCGCGCCCCAGACGCTGAAGCGGACGGCGCCGGCGATGACGATGGCGGCGAAGATCCAACAGGCCAGCAGGCCTGCGGGGAAGGACCAGGAGCCGTTGCTCTGGCCGCCGAGGAAGAGCCGGAGCCAGGGCCAGGGAAGGATGGTGAGCGGGTACAGGATGCGAGCGGCTGCGACGATGATTCTGGGTACGAGGAAGATTCCGAGGAGGAAGAGCATGAGCGAGGCGTAGCCGATCCAGCTCATGAAGCCGATCATGGCTCCGCGCGAGCGCGGGGAGAAGCGGAGGGTGACGGCGATCTCCCACGCCTTGCCGAGACAGGCCGCGGCGATGGTGATGGGGATCCCGATAAGGATGCCCGCGAGCAGTCCGATGGCGCCGTTGTAGACGAAGGTGTAGATGGTTGCGACGAAGAGAGGCGCGCCCCAGTAGATGGGATTTGCGGCGATGGGGGAGAGCATTTCGGCGAGGAAGATGGCGCCGGGCGGGGCGGGATGGGAGAAGAGCCATTCCCACATGGGATGGCGACGGCGCTGGAGATCGAGTTCGAGGCCTTCGCCCTGGAAGACGAGCATGGCCAGCCACCAGAGGAGAACGAGGGAGCCGATCATGGGGGCGAAGGGGCCTGAGGTGGCGAGGCCGGAGAGGCCGGTGATTGCCTGAGGTTCGCCGAGGAAGGCCTGCGGGCCGTGCGCGTTTTCACCGTCGCGCAGCTTCTGCTCGATGGCCGGCTCCGAGCCTCCGTATTCGCTGGCGATGCGCTGCGCCTCAGTGGAGTAGGGATTGCCGGGTTGGTATGGGTCAGGGCGGACAAACTCAGGATGGTGCTTGTAGAACCGCATCTGATGCATGAACTGGCGGCTGACGACGATGTCGCCGCGGCGCTCGGCTTCGACGCGTTGGGCTGTGGCGATGGCGGTACGCAGCACGAAGGCGGCTGCCACGTTGATGCAGACCATGAAGAGGGCGGCCATAACGAAGCCGATTCCGCCCCAGTCGGTGGCGTTCTTACCGGAGCGATTGGAGAGGAGTTCCTGCTGACGGGTCTGGCGGCCGGTGGAGCGCTTGCGCGCGGCACCGAGCAGAAGGCGGAGCGTGCTCCAGAAGGTGGGGCGGTTCTTCATTTCTGGGGTGGCCGGGCGGTGAGCTTCAGGAAGAGTTCTTCGAGGCTGGCCTCGCCGAAGTCGCGGCGGAGGTCGTCGAGGGAGCCGTTGGCGACGAGCTTGCCTTCGTTGATGATGACGGCGTGGGAGCAGAGCCGGGTGACGTGATCCATGAGGTGCGTCGAGAAGAGGACGGTGGTGCCTGCTGCGGCGGTTTCGGAGATGAGGTCATAGAAGAGGTGGGTGGACTCGACGTCGAGGCCGTTGGTGGGCTCGTCAAGGACGAGGAGTTTGGGCTGGTGGAGCATGGCGAGGAGCAGACCGAGCTTTTTCTTCATGCCACGGGAGTAGTCCTCCGCGTAGTCGTAAATGTCGACGCCGAGCCTGAGTTGGTGGATGAGCGGGTCGATTCGGTGCATGGCGTCGACCACGTCGAGGCCGTGCATGGCGGCGCTGAGCTCGAGGATCTCCTGGCCGGAGAGGTAGGAGTAGAAGACGGGTTCGTCGGGGAGGAAGCCGATGAGGCGTTTGACCTCGACACGGTCTTCGAAGGCGTCGAGGGAATCGATGAGGATTTTTCCGTAGGTGGCTTTGAGGATGCCCATGAGCAGGCGGAAGAGGGTGGTTTTGCCGGCGCCGTTGGGGCCGAGCAAGCCGCAGATCTGGCCTGGTGGGACGGAGAAGGAGACGTGGCTTACCGCGAGTTTCGAGCCGAAGGATTTTGTGACATCTTCGATTCGCACCAGATCGGGGGACGGACGAGCCGGATCGCCGGCTGCAGGCTTGGCCTGTTCGTCTAGATTGGGTGGCGTTCTATCGCTCATCAAGGCGCACGCAACGGCTTATTCAGTTCAGATTGATCCACTTCAGCATACGACGGAACTCTCGATGTCGAACAATAATTGCTGGAGGCTGACTCTTGCATAGGGTCCTGATTCCGGCCCCTGAAATGCACCATCCTGAAAAGGTTTGGACAAGTTCGCGGGGCCACGGGTCGAGCGCGTTGACAAAATGGAGGCCACGTTGGAACCGATATCAAAGCGCGCGGGTGACTCTTCGAATATTCGTGCCCTCTGTGGGGAGCCGAGGCCCATGCCTCGCTTCTATCGCGCGCAGTCGACACCGTCGAGCAATACCGTTTCAAGCCGGCCATCTGCGATGGCATGGGTTCACGGGCGGCTATCAGAGCGTGCGGCGCTTCGTGCGGGGACTGCGCGGCGCGGGTTCGCCTGATGCACGGGTGATCATCGAGACGCGGCCGGGTGAGGAATGCCAGGTCGATTACGGCACCGGGCCGAGACGCGCAACCTCGTTTGGCTATGTCCGATAACACAGATTTCATAGATGCTACTAAGTATCTTATTATAAACAGTTTGTGTACGATAACGCATCTTATGTATAGTGGATTCCGGGGAGGCTATACGCCCCGCTGAGTGCCTGCCCTGAAGGTCTCGAAGACCCAGGCATTTGCCGGGATCGGTTTGAAATCTCCTGACGTGAAGGGGCGCCCCCAACCGCTTCTCTGCACAGAGCAGGCAGAGAAGATTAGGGCCAGGGATGTGCCAGCACCAAAGATCATCCTGCACAACAAAGACCTTCGGATTCTCAGCCATGCAATCGCCGCAGAATCTTTGAACATCTCTCCGCTGCGCGTCGTCGGCGACCCGGCTCATAGAGGTGCGTAGCCCTTCTCGGCCAGCGCAGCTTCGAGGCGGCCGACTGCGAACTTAATCTGATGAGCCTCTTCTTCATCCACGGCACACGCCAGAAAGTGTTCCCATCGGCTACGCTTCAGGAACTGCGCCAGCGCCCAAGCGGAGTCCGGGTCTAGATGTAGGTCGAGCTTGATAATCGTGTCAGGCATCGTGGTCTCGCAAAAGGCTAAGCAAGGTGGCAAGGTACGACTCAGCCCCCATCTCGCGAATCATCTTCGCGTTTGCCTTAATCCAGGTGTCTTCATCAACTGCCGGCTGCTGACCAAGACAGTACTGAGGATTCATGAGGATGCGTGCAACTGATTCTGGGGTCCATAGAGGTTCAGCCATGGCGCGATTATAGATGCGCGCGAGAGGCAAGCTGACTGAACCAGTTTTGTTCAGCGCCGGCCCGTCGGATATCAGCGGTTTATCAGCACCATGACGGCGCTATAATAGCGGTATAACGGCGGTCGGAAAACCCCGTTCGGAGGGCAGATGGCAGCTCCAAAATCTACCGAGTTCAGCCCGAACTTCGTCATAACGCCGGCGATTGCCAATGCTCTAATGCATATCGAGGCGGTGAAACAGTCCATTCAGGGGTTGCCGATCACGCCCCGGGTCTTGGCAAATTTGCGGGAGACCGCCCGTCTCTTCTCTACTCATTATTCAACCATGATCGAGGGCAATCGCCTAACCCAAGAGCAGGTAGCCCAAGTCATTGCCGACGGGCAACATTTTCCAGGGCGCGAGCGCGATCAGGACGAGGTCAAAGGCTACTATGCGGCGCTCGACGAAGTCGAGAGATTGGCGAAGCAAGGCGGACCGCTCACCGAATCAGCGGTGCGACGGCTTCATGGCTTGGTCATGAGTGTAGGAAAGGCGCGAGCCAGGGCGACGCCATATCGGGATGGGCAGAACGTGATTCGAGACAGCCGGTCCCGGGGTATCGTCTACATGCCACCCGAGGCAAAGAATGTACCCGCTCTGATGAGCCAACTCGTCCACTGGATCAATCAGAAGGACGAGCTTCCAGTTCCGATCAAAGCCGCCATCGCGCATTATCAATTTGCAACGATCCATCCCTACTACGATGGCAACGGCAGAACGGCGAGGCTCTTGACGACGCTGATCCTGCATCTCGGGGGGTACGGTCTCAAAGGGCTCTATGCGCTTGAGGAGTACTACGCGCGGAACCTACAGGACTACTACGAAGCATTGACAATCGGGCCATCGCACAACTACTACATGGGTCGCGCCGCCGCGGATATCACCAAATGGGTACTCTATTTCGTCGCAGGTATGGCAGCCTCCTTCCAAAAAGTAGAGACGCAGGCGCGTGGCGAAGCCGAGAAGGGGGGTGTCGATCAAAGCAAAGCTCTCCGAAATCTCAACGCAAGGCAGCGCAAAGTTCTCGGACTCTTCACGCAATCGAGAGAGCTGACAAGCAAGGAGATCGGCAATCTATTTAACTTTAAGCCTCGTACAGCGGCGGATCTCTGTCAGCGCTGGGTCGAAGACGGATTTTTGGAGATGAGCAACGCATCCCGGAAGTCGCGGCGCTATCGCCTGACTGCTGCGTATGAAGCATTGGTCATGGACGGCCATCCCTGAGAGGCGACGACCAGGGGTGGCATGATGGACCCATGCAGAGTATGCAAAGCGAAAACTGAATTAGCGACCGTCGAACTTCCCGCAATACGGGGCGGGCTCAGATAAAGTGACAGGCGCGGTCAGTTCGCACGTCGGCTTTGGAAGAGATGTCTGTTAACTGAGTCGATTCCCGCCGCAGCAAGAGGATAAGGTTCCTTCTAAACAACCGTACACTCGGCTCTCAGCCAGTCAGTCATTGGCTATGCGTAGATGTGGAGATTGCGATGAAGGCTTTGATATTGGGGATTTGTTTTGCGTTTGCGATTGGTGGTATGAGCGCGCAGACGACTGCGTGGCAGCCGTCGGCGGGACATACGCAGATGACGATATGGCCGGGAGCAGTTCCGGATGCGCGACCTGTCGCAAAACCGGAGACTGCGACGACGGTGACGGAAACGAAGAGTTTGGTCGCGGGCAAGCCGTGGGTTGAGGTGGACAACGTCTCGCGGCCTACGATGACGGTCTATAAGCCAACGGGAAAGAATACGGGCGCGGCGGTGGTCGTGTTCCCCGGCGGTGGCTATGAGGAGCTGGCTATCGATCTGGAGGGCACGGAGGCCTGCGACTGGCTGACGGCCAAGGGAATTACCTGCGTGCTGCTGAAGTACCGCGTACCCGCGCCGAGGTCGGATCCGTATTGGGGCGCGTATCCGCAGTCGCCGATTGCGCTGGAAGACGCGCAGAGGACGCTGGGGCTGGTGCGCTTTCACGCCGCTGAGTGGCACATCGATCCACACAAGATCGGCGTGATGGGATTCTCGGCGGGCGGGCATCTGGTGGCGGCGATGAGCGTGCACTTCGACCGCTTGTACACGACTGTCGATGCCGCCGACAAAGAGAGCTGCCGCCCGGACTTTGCGGTGGCGATCTATCCCGGTCATCTATCGTTTGGCGAGGAGAAGCTGGAACGGCCGGAGCTGAACCCGGATATTCGCGAGCACCTCACCCGTCAGGCGCCACCTACCTTTCTGCTCCAGAACGAGGACGATGATTCGGACAACGTGGACGATTCGCTGGTCTACTACATTGCGCTCAAGAACGCCGGGGTTCCCGTGGAGATGCATTTGTATGCGCAGGGCGGGCACGCGTTCGGGCTGCGGCGCACGAAGCTCCCGGTGACGCGATGGCCTGAGTTGGTGGAGACATGGCTGGGGACGCTCGGGATGATTTCGGAGTAACCGCGCCTTTGATAGGCGGTCAAGCCGGAAGTAATTCTCAGCTGGCGCTAACGGTTTAGCGAGAAGTAAGGGCCTAAGTTCCCGGAATTGTATGGTCAGCCGCGCGATTGCAAGGGAAAAGATAAGGCGATCGACAGGTCTGCGCAAATGTATTCGGCCTTTGGGTGGAGAGATTGCGATCTACCGCCTGGTAGGCGCGGAGGGTGAGAGCGCGCTTCCGCGCTTGCGATCATAGAGTAGAGTTGCATGATAATGGAATGGGGTGGATTTTATGAGACCGTCGGAGGCTCTGCAACTGCATCGTGAGGAGATTCGCCGCATTGTTGAATCGAGATACGCCAGAAATCCCCGTGTCTTCGGCTCAGTTCTATATGGAGAGGATACCGAGGAGAGCGACCTCGATATTCTGGTCGATCCCACGCCGGAGACGTCCATCTTTGACATCGGGGAGATTCGGTACCAGTTGCGCACTCTCCTCGGCGTGTCGGTAGATGTTCTCACGCCGCAGGCACTGCATATACGTTTGCGTGATCAGGTGATTGCCGAGGCTCTGCCTGTATGAGCGGACACGGGATTTGCTGCGGCAGATCTGACAAGGACGCGAGGTCGTGATCGTGCTGTGGCGCGACTGTCCGGATCGTGTGGGATGGTGCAGTCACATTTCAGGTCTGACTTTCACCGCACTACGACTCTGGTCAAATGGCGATCCCGAAGCCGATTGCCGTGAAAGACTTGCAGAGCAAATCGCAATATACACGAGATGCAATTCCTCTGCTATTTATATGCAATTGTCTTGACATTCTGCCGTTTGGGACTAGTTTTAAAGGTGTAGGAGGTTTCATATGGCGTCCCTCTCTCTCCCAAAACCCGATCTTGCCGCCCATCGGGAGTCTCTAATGCTCCCCATGCCGGAACTTGTACATGTGCTGGCGTCAATTATAGGGAAAAAGCTGACCGCCTTTGTGGCCGGCGTCAAAGACACCAGGGCTATCGATCGCTGGATTGAAGGAAAGAAATCTTATAGCGAGGCGGAGCAACGCCTGCGATTTACCTACCATGTCGTCATGACTCTGACCGCCCATGATTCACCGGCAGTCGTTCAGGCATGGCTCATGGGCATCAATCCCGAACTGGGTGATCGCGTGCCGATACGTCTTCTCAAGGAAAACGACCTCGATCAAGTGGCACCGCTCGTTCTGAGTGCGGCCAGAGCATTTTCAGCAGGGGGCTAGGTTTGCTTACGTCTTTTACCGCAGACCGCTTTGAGGTCTGCACACCAAATTCTCCAGTATTTCGATTTGGGCAGTTGCCTTCACCGTGGCAGCCGCCCGATTGGTTTTGGGCCAGCGAAGATGAATATTTGGGAACCGCTTCGATGATCCTTCAGGCTATTACCGGGTCCTCTACGCTTCCTCACAACGCCTGTCCTGCTTCATTGAAACGCTGGCGTGATTTCGTCCGGATCTCTCACTCTTGATGTCGCCACCAGAGCATACTTCAGCAGCTGGTCGCCGGGTAATGGTTTATTGCTTTAAAATATATGGTTAATATTTTGTCTTCTATGTAGTAGAATAGGCGTGGAGAGGTAATATATTGACTGTTTATCTCAAGACGGTGCAAGAGGTACAGACAGAAATTGCAGGGCGGTTCAAGGCACGGCGTATTGCCATGAACCTGACGCAGAGAGAACTGGCGGCGCGCTCAAGCGTGACCTGGAGTTCGCTGAAGCGATTTGAGCGCGAAGGATTGATCGCGCTGCATTCGCTTCTGAATCTAGCCTTGGTGCTGGATTGCCTTGACGATTTCGACAAGCTGGCCGTGGAAATCCGGCCAATCCCAGCCGCCCAATCGCTCGACGCCCTATTGGCCAAGCCGGCGTTGCGGCGCAGAGCGACGGGCAGTAAAGGACGCAGCCATGGCTTATAGCCCGACAGAGTTGCTGACCGTTTATCTTGACGCGCGAAACCAACGCCGCAAGGTTGGGCGCCTCGCGTTCAAGGATAGGCAGGTCCTTTTCGAGTATGACGCCTCATTCATCGCTTCAGACATCGAGATTTCGCCGATCAAACTTCCCCTCAGGCCTGGCGTAGCCATTGCCGACACTACGATCTTCGATGGCCTGTTCGGCGTATTCAATGACAGCCTGCCGGACGGATGGGGCCGCCTTCTGCTCGACCGCACAGTGGAAAACCATGGTATTCATCGCGGCCAACTGACTCCGCTCGACCGGCTGGCCTATGTGGGACAGCACGGCATGGGCGCTCTCAGTTACGAGCCGGAGCTGGGTCTGCAAAACAGCGACGATGCTCCGCTGGTGCTCGACAAGCTCGCCGATGAATCAGCCGCCGTACTGGCCGGAGAAAACGAAGAGGTATTCGAAGAGTTGCTGCGGCTCAATGGCTCCTCTTCGGGTGCCCGCCCCAAGATCGTGGCGCAGGTGAGCATCGACAAGAAAAGGATCATTCACGGCCAGCAGGAATTGCGATCCGGCTTCGCGCACTGGATGATCAAGTTTCCGTCTTCCCAGGACGTGCGAGCCGTGGGAGCTATCGAATACGCCTATAGCCTGATGGCAAAGGATGCAGGCGTGGAGATGCCTGAAACCCATCTTTTCCGCACGAAAAGGAACAAATATTTCGGCACGAAACGCTTCGATCGGGACGGCGATGCCCGCATCCATATGCATAGTCTTGGCGGCCTGATCCATGCCGATCATCGCAGTCCGAGCCTCGACTACGATATGGTTCTGCGCGCGACCCTGGCGTTGACCAGGAATATTCGGGATGCCGAAAAGGCGTATGCGCTGGCCTGCTTCAACGTCCTTGCTCATAACCGCGACGATCATGTGAAGAATTTTTCCTTCCTTCTTAACGCGAGAAACGAGTGGATTTTCGCGCCAGCCTACGACCTGGTCTTTTCCTATGGCCCGGGCGGCGAGCAAAGCATGCTCGTCATGGGTGAGGGAAGAAATCCCGGCACCGCCCAACTTCAGGCATTGGGCAAACAGCACGGGATAAAAAATGCACCGGAGATTCTGGCGAAGGTAGAAAAGGCCGTGGCCAACTGGCCCCGTTATGCCGAACAGGCAGACGTATCGCGAAAATCCGCCAAAGAAATCGCAGGCAAAATCAAGTTGCAGTGAGGAGTGGTTTGAACTCCGGGCACTTACCTGCGCCCTTGCAGTCTCAATGACCGGTGGCAGCATAAGACTGTATCCAGCAATCGTATGGAAAGCGATCCACCGCGACCTTCCATTGTTCCATCGTTGAAGTGCAACATCCTTGCGGTACTCGCGTCGTTCAACTAACAGCTTCAAGATATTTTCCGATACTGTTTCACGTCGCCCATAAACTGGACATTTGATCAGATTATGGGTATTTTTTCGTCAACAAACACGTTTTGAAAGGATTTTCAGTGAGAGTAGCTGCGAGACTCAAGCTCGGTTATTACCCCCTCCCCGTGGAGCAGGGCCCAATGCTTCGGGCCCGTCTCGCATTCCCAAGCTTGCCCACCGCCGCTCTCGATCCCTGCTGTGGCACCGGGGCCGCACTCCACGTTCTCACTGGCGGATCCAATTCCACGCTCTATGGGGTGGAACTCGATGCCAACCGCGCCGAGAGCGCTAAAGGAAGCGGCATTCAGACCATTCAGGGCAACGTCTTCGACGTGCGCGCTCGTGTCGAACGCTTTTCGTTCCTCTATCTCAACCCTCCCTATGACTTCGAGATGGGACCGCGCGCCAATGAACGAATGGAGAAGCTGTTTCTCGGCCATACCTATGCGTGGCTCAAACCCAAGGGCGTCCTGCTGATGGTCATACCCTGCAAAGCCGTCTTTGACGTATCAGATACGCTGTCCACGCGGTTCAAGGACATCGCCATTTACCGCCTAGACGGTGAGGAGTCGGAAAAGTACGATCAGTGCGCTATCTTCGGCATCCGACACAACAACAATGGCCACGAAACCATTCTGTTGCGCCAAAGCATCTCGCGGATGATGTGCTACCCGAAGCAGCTACCAGTACTCACGCCAGAAGCAGATCGGATGTATAGCGTTCCGCCCAGCGGCAACGTCGAGATCTACCACGTCGGACTACCGCTCGATGAGATCGAGGATCGTCTCATCACCAGTAATGCTTGGAAGGCCGCAGTGCCGCTCTTGCTTCCGAAGCAGGAAGTTGCTGGCGGAAGTCCAATCACTCCCCTTCATGGTGGCCATGTTGGTCTGCTGGCAACAGCCGGCATGCTGAATGGTAAGTTTGGAGAGGGTGAGCAGGCTCACCTCGCTCACTGGAGACCGATCAAGCACACGACGACAACGGTGGAGATCGAAGACGACATGGAAATCACCCGCACCAGGGAACGATTCTCCAACGAACTCGCCATCGTCTTTGTCGACGGTAGGACCCAAATTCTCACCGAGACCAAACAAGACGAACCAATGGTTGAAGAGGGTGAGGGTGCTGAGGATTCTGAGACTCCAGAGGACGCGGCAGCGGCTGCGGAGTTTGAGGAGGACGATGACGACGACGTTGACGAGGAAGATGACGAGGATGATGACAATTTGGTCGAGGTTTCTCGGCTGAATTCACCCGGATCATGCAAGTTGTTTCAACTGGGACGTCTCACTATGACGCGAGGAGTCCAATCTCTCGTTGTGGATGGCTTCGATCTGGGTCAGCTACTGTCGCGCTACAAGCGTGGCGAGTGGGGTGATTCAGACAAGGAAGACATCGACTCCAACAACCTTGCAGTAAAGAAGGGCGGTGCTCGTATCTTCTCCAGCTACGATGTGCCCGAATCACCCGATGGCCGGGTGTGGATCATCACCGAGCACGATCGTTCCAGCACCAATGTCCTATTGCCGACCGAATACTGATTTTCTCCCCGCTGATGCCCCAATTCCCTCCCTCACCCAGCGCACGCCGGGTTTGGGAGGGCTTTGGCATCGGTGGATTCAGCATTTAACTTTGTCAACCAGCACATACACAGGAGCTCGCCCATCCCCGGCGACATCATTCAACTCAATCTCACCGAAGAAACGCTGTTCCCGTAGAGGATCAGAGCGTTCTTCCCTCCCCAAGGAGAATTACCATGAAGAACGCCCACCTACGACTTACCCAGGTCGAATACTCCGTCCAGTCCAAGAATTGGTCTACTCGCGTGGAAGTTTGGTGCGATCGCCTGGCCACCGAGGACAACACCACCCACATGCTTTCGATTTTCGGCAATGATTCTGAGATGGCCGCTGTTTCGGGTGCGATCTCGACGAACTCACGTCTCACTGCCAAGCTCCCGGATGGCTCGAAGCTGGAGCTTTTCATGGGCCAGAAGCCAACCACGTACCGCGGCCACCTCTCGATCCCCGGCCGCTTGCGTCCCGTGAGGCACATCCTGTGCTTCTCAGAGGCACTCATGCAGAACGGCACAAACGGATCAGTCACGGTCCTCCACAATGACGACACCCTCATTTGGGCAACCGTCATTTCGTTTCTTGGGCTGCCTGCACTGCCCGAGTGGGCTGGCCCCGGCGTCCAGATGTTGCGGAATACCGAGAAGATTCGGGAGATCATCGGGTTCAATTGCTCCCCTGTCACGGTGACCATCACGCGCGAGGAGTTGTTGCAGTGGATTGGATTGCAGGTTGCGGAGAAGTTTCTATTTCTCCCCGAAGCTGCAGGCCCTGTCATCTGGCCTTCCTACGGAATCAAAGATCTACTCTCCGCTTCTGTGATAGATGAAGACGAGCTTGAAGTCGCCGCGTAGCAGAACAAACCGCAGCAGGGCCAGTGCATGGCTGACACTTCCCAGAGTTTTTCTAGACCACCAGCATATCAGGAGTGTATACTCTCCTAGTCAGGAGGAATCATGGCAAGCCTTTCATATCCAATGACGCGGTACTCGCCTCCCCCGATCACCGACCTCACATCCAAGGATGCACGAAAGCGACTTAGCGCATCCGCTCTCAAGCTGTTTTTCAATATAGTCGACGTTTGGAAGATCCGCGATGAAGACGCGCGCATGCTTCTGGGTGGGGTCACGAATGGCCCCTACTATGAGATGAAGAAGAAGCCTGAAGTTCGCCTACTCGATACAGACAGGCTGCAACGGGTCTCCTATCTGGTAGGGATATTCAAGGCGCTCAATATTCTTCACGGGCGAGAGCTTGCTGATGAGTGGGTCCGGCTCCCCAACACAAACCGTATTTTCAACGGCTCTACGCCTCTCGACTACATGATTAAAGGGGGAGTGCCAGCCATGCAAACCGTGCGCCGGCTACTCGACGCGCGACGAGGAGGCATTTGAACGCCAAGACTGCTCTAGTACGGAGACAAAAAAACAGCAGTAAGCTGCCTTTAGTCTCTCGAATTCGCGCCGAAGAAACGAGCCGCCTCATCCCCTCCAAATACAGCATCGGCGAGGATAGCGTGCTGACGCGCATAGCAAACGACAACACTCTGCTTGCAGACGCGTTCGACCTTGACAGTGCGACGAATGACCGCCTGTTGGCCGAGAATCAGCTTCTACCAGGCATTGGCACTCACGAACTGGTGTTTGGCATACCCTACGCGAGCATTATCAATGCCGCCTTTGCTCACCCCCACCCGCTGGGGAATCGCTTCAACGGACCCGATCGCGGAGCATGGTATGCCGCAGGGGATGTTTCAACCGCGCAGGCCGAGGTTGCGTTTCATAAGTCTGTGCAACTGGCGGAGATCGATCGATACTACGATGAAGTGACCTATGACGAGTATCTGGCTGACTTCAACGCGGATTTTCATGACTTGCGCCGAGCACCAGCTTTCAAGCCCTGCCTTGATCCAGAGAGTTACGCAGAGTCGCAACTCCTGGCCGAGCGGCTGATGACGGTCGGCTCACTCGGAGTGGTCTATCCGAGTGTCAGGCATGCGAAAGGAACATGCTTTGCCTGTTTCTGCCCTGCGTTGGTGACAAACGTCAGGAAACAATTCACATTCAGCTTTCGTTGGGATGGCAAACCTGAGCCGATCATCGAGAAGATTCGAACCTAAAGTGTAATCAGTCCTCCACCATAAAGCCTGAATCGGCGCTTTATTCCCCTGTCACACATTACTGCAAGGCCAGCCCCTCAAAGGGCTGGCCATTCCTATTTAGGACTCGAGGTAAATTCATGGCAGCACTCGCCACAATTTTCGATTACTTGCGCGAATTCGCTCCCGACCTCGGCCAGCGAATCACGGAAGCGTATCAACCCCTCCACAAACCCGGTGACCCACTGTCACCGCTTCTCTCAAAACTTCGTCGCAAGGCGCTCCCAGCTCAAGCACTCGCCATCATGGGAACCGTCAAGTTCTGGAAAAAGGGCGGACGCGCCGCCAAGATGGTTGCTGAATGCGGGTGCGGAAAGACCCTGATGGCGATTGCTGCGTGCTTCGTGCATGCGGCCGGCAAGCGGTTCACCGCGATCGCGATGTGCCCGCCTCATCTTCCGAAGAAGTGGGCGCGCGAAGTGTTCATGACGCTGCCCAATGTCCGGGTCTTCATCGTGTACGACATGCGCAACAACGGCGACGTACGCAAGCCGCACGGCATGACGGAAGTCGCCTACGTCAACGGCAAGATCGTTCACAAGGGCCTGAAGGTCACTCTGAGCGAACTTCGCCAGATGGGGCCCAAAGGCTTCAAGAAGATCTGCCCCGAGAACTCTTTCTTCATTATGAGCAAGGAGAAGGGCAAGCTCGGCTACTTCTGGAAGCACGCATATGAGGTTGCCGAATCGGGTCCCAACAATGGCAGCGTCATCGGCATCGATAGCGGTCTCCCGGTCGAGACCTCATCCGGTGGCAACCTCACCCGCTTGTCCTTCGACAGCAACAAGTACGACGAGACGCTTGAACGGCCCAACAAGGGTACGACGGTCTTCTCGCCACTCTGGCAGGCGGACAAGAACAAGCTGCAGCGTATGGCACCCTTGGATTACATGGGTCGCTACATGAAGGACTTCTTCGACTACGCGATTGCAGATGAGCTGCACCAGCTCGCCGGCGACACCGCCCAGGGCAACGGTCTGGCGGTGCTGGAGCGGATTGCGAAAAGGCTGGTCGGATTAACTGGCACGATGATGGGGGGCTACGCCGATGATCTCTACAACATCCTGTATCGCATGGATGCCCCACAGATGGCGAAGGACGGCTATGCGTGGGGTGGAGAGGGTCGCAGTGTCTTCCAGGGCAACTATGGCGTCTGTGAGGAGATAGTCAAACGCTTCACTTCGGACAACGCATGTTCAAGGGCGTCCAAAGCCAGTGTCACGATCAAGCGCAAGCCGGGCTGCAGTCCACTGCTTTTCGGCAAATTCTTGATGGAGAATACCGCCTTCGTTTCTTTGGAGGACATCGCTCGAGACCTGCCTTCCTATACGGAGTCGGTAATTCCTGTTGCCATGGACGAGGAGTTGTCGAAGGCTTACACGGACATCCTGGAAGCGATCAAAAAAGCGCTTGAGGAGTACCCGCGTAATCCCAGCCTCACCAGTCTCATGCTGAACACCCTGCTTTGCTACCCAGACCACCCGTTTGGCTTTGACTCAATCTACGGAAAGATCAAAGACAAGCAGACCGGCGCGATCCAGGTAGTCCATGTCTGCGACCCCGCGGAACTGGACCAGAGCAAGCTCTATCCGAAGGAGCAGGCACTGCTCGACGACGTGAAGGCTGAGATTGCGTCCGGGCGCCGCGTACAGGTGTTTGCTACCTTTACGGGTCGCCATGACGTTACGGCACGCTTGAAGTGGGTCTTCGAGCAGGCTGGTCTTCGCACTGCGGTTCTCAGGTCGTCGGTTGGCACCGATGTGCGTGAGGCGTGGTACGAGGCTCGCCTCAAAGAGGGCGTGCAGGTTGTCGTCTGTCATCCCAAGTTGGTCGAGACTGGACTGGATCTGCTGGATTTCCCCACGCTGTATTTCTACGAGACCGGGTACTCTCTGTTCACGTTGAGGCAGGCAAGCCGTCGCTCCTGGCGCATTGGTCAGAAGCACCCAGTGCGGGTGAAGTTCCTCATGTACAGCAGCACTGTGCAGGAGAATCAGATTCGTCTCATGGGCAAGAAATTGCTTGTAGCGATGATGATGGAGGGCAAATTCAGCGGAGAAGGGTTGGACGGCTTCGAGGAGGATGACGACATGGTCACATCGATGGTTCGCGAACTGCTCGAAGAGGGCAAAGTCGGTGAATCCGCCGATGCAGTCTGGGCTAACCTCGCCCATGAGCGCGCGCAGATGTTTGCGCAGGCTCCAACCCTTGTGACAGAAGAGCAGGAAGAACCAGCCACTGACAGCAACATCCAATTCGTCGAGTCCGGCGCTTTTGCGTTCGAAGCCGCCGATGAGGAAGCCTCTGAAGTTGAAGAGGCTGAACCGTTGCCAGAGATGGCGAAGCCGTTCTTGGTCCCACCGCTTGTACCTGTCTCCGTACCTGAACCAGCACCAGCACCCACATCGCAAACCAACATTCTTGCGTTCAATGCGATGCGTCCAAAAGCCCACCGCCGCAAGCCAGTTGCGGAAGATGAGGAGCAGATGCTGCTGTTCGGGTGACTCGGCCAGCAGTAACGAACAAGCGGCATGCGCCTTTAATAGGCGCATGCCGCTACACCCAGATCACGATTCGGAGCGAGGCAACCATCGTTCTGATTATCAAAAATCTGATTATCAAATTCCTGATAAACAGGTTTGGAAGGCGCACGCTCACGTTTCTTACGTTCGAGGTCCAAACATGGCAACGACATCACCGCAATTCGACCTTAAGAGTTACCTCCTGTGCCTCCACGGTCTCACCCCCAAATCTACCAAAATGGCGCGGTTCTTCGACGCGAATCACATCCTCATCGCCGAGCGGCCAGTGACGGCAGCCGAGTGCTGGTACGCAGGAGGCCCCTACTGGAGTAATTTCATGCTTGCGGATGGGCCAACAGCCCGAAGTCTCGGAGCAGCATCAGTTTGCTTCGTCCCGGAAAGGTTGACGATATGAGTCTGCTCGAAGAAGTGAATGCGAGAGTCGCTGCAAAGAATGCTGAGATTCTGGCGGCGCGGATCGCGGTCTACGACAAAATTGACGGGCCGCGGGTCGGCGACTACATGGAATTCCCCGATGGCAAGACCTTCCGCATCGCCCACGATTGGAGCGACCGGGTCCAGCCTGTGACGTGCGAGGGTGATATTCCCGTCCAGACCTCGACCAAACCGTTGATGTAAGTAGCAAACTCCGTCATTTCAACCAAGACGACCCAAATCGGGTCGCCTTTCGTAGTTCATCCCCCAGAAAGATAAAGGACCCCACCATGTTCAAAGAACTTGCACCATTGTTGTCGAAGCGCAGTTTAATCCTCACCATCACATCGGTTGCCGACGAGCGCATCCGCGTCACCATCACCCCGCGTCCCACCGGCAAAGACGACGTCAAGGAACTCTCACAGCCTTTCGCCGTCGAAGGGACCGCCGAGGAGCTCGACACCGAACTTCCCGCGACGATCGTCAGCTACACCGCCGAGCACATGACGCTGGAGAACTCGCTCGCCCAGGTCAAGGCTGGCATGGAAGCCACGCTCAAAGAGGTGAAGGACGAGGCAGCCAAGAAGGTTGCCGACGCCAAGAAGACCGCCAAAGTCGGCACGAAGACTCCGGCTGTGCCCGCAAAGGCAGCGGAGGTGAAGGCCCCCGAGCCTCCGAGTCTGTTCGACGTGGCCGCCCCGACTGCGGAGACAGCGCCTGCGCCTGTGCTGGCGTCGACCACCGCCGCGGCCGAGTCGGACGAAGCGGAAGAGGAAGGGGATCAGAAAACGGAAACTCCGGAGGCTACGGTGACTGAAATCGCAGCAGCCGCGTGCGCGTCCGATTTGGCGCTGTCGATGTTCGATCAGCAGGCGGAGGAAGAGGCCGAGATCATGCGTGAGGCGTTCCCGGAAATGGGCGGCCAGCTCATCGCAGCCTGAGTCCAACCTCTCTCGATCTCGACACACCCTTGGACGGCGCCGCTCAATTTGAGTAGCGC
>Ga0208189_1000481_pt1 | contig 21973 bp, 20 predicted proteins | sample June2015DPH_10_5_FD_184702 | JGI IMG/M metagenome (GOLD analysis project Ga0208189, IMG submission 184702) | Peatland microbial communities from SPRUCE experiment site at the Marcell Experimental Forest, Minnesota, USA - June2015DPH_10_40... | ecosystem: Environmental > Terrestrial > Soil >... | reverse complement strand
GGCGGGCGCGGGCGGTGCTCTTCGACCTGGATGGGACGCTGCTGGATTCGCTGCCGGGGATTGAGTACTCGGCGCGCGCGGCGTTTACGGCGTGCAGGCTGGCGGTGGGCGAAGTCGAGCTGCGGAAGCTGATTGGGCCGCCGATCCGGACGATTCTGGCGCGCATGGCCCTGGCCCATGCCACCGGAGGGTTGAGCGAGGAGCAGCTCGACCGGCTGGTGCAGGCGTTTCGCGCCAGCTACGACAGCGAGGGATGGAAGAGGACCCCGCTCTATGCGGGCGCAGCGGAGCTGCTGCGCGAGCTGCGCGCCGGGGGCTGGCGGCTGTTTGTGGTGTCGAACAAGCCGCGACCCATCTCGCTGAGGATTCTGGAGGCGGGAGGAACGCTTGGTCTGTTTGAAGAGATTGTGACGCTGGATTCGCGCAAACCGGCTTATAGTGGCAAGCGGGAGATGATGCGCAGCTTGATGGAGCGGCACGGGCTCGAACCGCAGGAGTGTCTTATGGCGGGGGATACAATGGAGGACGCAGAGGCAGCATCCGAAACAGGAATGCCGTTTTGCCTGATGACCCATGGATACGGCGACGTGCCGGAGGGTTCGGCCGTTCCCGTGGCGTTTCGCTTCGCTCATTTTTCTGAACTCATGCCGGCCCGGAGACAGGAGTAGCCATTGATCGACAAGGACGTTTTCGAAGATCTCTTCGTGCTCGAGTTGGCGAACAACCATCTGGGCAGCGTGGAACGTGGGCTGAAGATCATCCAGGAGTTCTCGCAGGTCGTGCGCTTCAACAACGTGCGGGCGTCGATCAAGCTGCAGTTTCGCGACGTTGAGCGCTTCATCCACAAGGACTTCCGGGACCGCGCGGACCTGCGCTATGTGAAGAAGACGCTGGACACCCGGCTGACCGACGAGCAGTACGCAACCCTGGTCAAGTCCATCCGGCAGGGCGGGTGCATTGCTACGGCGACGCCGTTCGATGAGCGTTCGGTGGACCTGTGCGTCGAGCTGGGGCTGCCCATTTTGAAGGTTGCCAGCTCCGACCTGAACGACTGGCTGCTGCTGGAGAAGATCGCCAAAACCAAGAAGCCGGTAATGGTTTCCACCGGGGGATCGTCGCTCAAGGACATGGACGACATTGTCACGTTCTTCGCCAACCGCAACATCCCGCTGGCGATCAACCATTGCGTTTCGATCTACCCGGCGGAGGACTCCGAGCTGGAGATCAACCAGATCGACTTTTTGCGCAACCGGTACCCCAACAACACCATCGGCTACTCCACGCATGAGTGTACGGACTGGACCAACTCGATGATGATTGCCTATGCCAAGGGCGCGCGCACCTTCGAGCGGCACATCGACATCGATTCCGACGGCGTGAAGGTGTCGCCCTATTGCAGCCTTCCCCACCAGATCGACGAGTGGTTCAAGGCCTTCCACAAGGCCAAGGAGATGTGCGGCGCGCCGGGGACGCAGAAGCGAATGCCTCCCAAAAAAGAGATCGAGTATCTAGACGCGCTGGTGCGCGGCGTTTACGCGAAGGAGGACCTTCAAGAAGGACACGCCCTGACCGATGAAGACGTGTATCTTGCCATCCCGTTGCAGAAGGGGCAGCTCTCCTGCCGCGAGCTGATGAGCGGCGAGATGCTGCTGAGGGCGGTGAAGAAGGACCAGCCGATCCGCATCGACGACATCGATAGCCCCTACGCGCAGATTCCTTCGCTGCGCAGGACGATTAGCAACCGCGGGCTGGATGTGAGCTAGAGGCCCGTGCGCCGCTGGAGGCATGCAGTAAGTTAGACTTGTGCCAGCCTTTCAGGAGTGTTGCTGCCGTGAGCCAGAAGACCATCTCCATTGTGACGGGGTGTTACAACGAGGAAGAGAACGTGCTCAACCTCTACAACCAGGTCCGCCAGGTGATGGCCGGGATCGGGGGGTATGAATACGAGCACATCTTCATCGACAACTCCTCGCGGGACAATACCGTTGCCATTCTGAAGGCGATCGCGGCCCAGGACAAGAACGTCAAGGTCATCGTGAACGCGCGCAACTTCGGCTACATCCGCTCGGGGATGCATGCATTCTTTGAGGCCCGCGGAGATGCCGTCATCAGCATTGTTGCCGACCTGCAGGACCCACCGCGGATGATTGCGGAGATGGTGCGCGAGTGGGAGAAAGGCGCCTACTGCGTGCTGGGGATCAAGCGCTCCAGCGAGGAGGCCTCGCTGATGTTCTGGCTGCGCAAGCAGTACTACAGGCTGGTGGACCGCATCTCTTCGATCGAGACGATCCAGAACTTCACGGGCTTCGGCCTCTACGATCGCAAGGTTGTCGATCTGGTGCGTTCCTTTGAGGACCCGTATCCCTACTTCCGCGGCATGATCGCCGAGATCGGCCTTCCCACCGTCAAGCTGCCCTACGACCAGCCTGCGCGCAAGTTTGGGACCACCAATAACAACTGGTATAGCCTCTATGACATTGGCATGCTCGGAATCATTAATAACTCCAAGATCCCGCTTCGTCTGGCGGCCCTTGCCGGCTTCCTTGGGGCCAGTGTTTCGTTTCTGATTGCCATGATCTACCTGGTCCTCAAGCTGGTCTTCTGGTCGACCTTCAGCTTTGGCCTCGCTCCGATGCTGATCGGAGTGTTTTTCATCTCGTCGCTGCAACTGGTATTCCTCGGTCTGATGGGGGAGTACATTGGCGCCATATACACCCAGGTGCAGAATCGCCCCTACGTTGTGGAACTGGAACGCATCAACTTCGAACATCCCCCGTCGCTTCCCAAAACGGGCGCACCGGCCAATCTCGTGGCGACATCATCCAGCTAGTGCAATCACTCCGGAGGTCATCATCCAAGACCTTGTAAAGAAGCAACTCACCCAGTCCGTGGCCGTTCTCAGCGCGGTGCTCAGCGACGAAAGCATTCACCAAGCCGTCGTCGAGGCGGGCAAGCTCATCGCCGCGGCCATGAAGGCTGGCCGCAAGCTGATGGTCTGCGGCAATGGAGGCTCGGCCGCCGACGCGCAGCACCTGGCCGCGGAGTTTGTGGTGCGCCTCAGCGTGGACCGCCCGGCGCTGCGCGCCATCGCGCTGACCACCGACAGCAGCATCCTGACCGCGGTTGGGAATGACTACAGCTACGAAAATGTCTTTGAACGGCAGGTGGAGGCGCTGGGGATGGAAGGCGATGTGCTGCTGGCGATCTCCACCAGCGGCAACTCAAAGAACTGCGTCCGTGCGCTGAAGGCGGCACGCAGCATGGGCGTTCACACCGTCAGCTTCACGGGCAATGGCGGAGGAGCGATGAAGGCCCTCTGCGAGATCAACGTCATCGTCCCGTCCAACACCACGGGCAACATCCAGGAGTCGCACCTTGCTCTGGAGCACATCCTCTCGATGATTGTCGAGCGCTGCGTCTTCGGCGCGGAGTTCGGGGCCGGAAACCAAAAATCAGCCGAATGAAACCTTCTGCGCCGCTCTCGATTGTCGATCTTGACCTGATTCTTGCCGGCACGCGAGAGCTGTGGGAGGAGATGCGCGGCGAGCGCATCTTTATCACCGGCGGGACGGGGTTCTTCGGGTGCTGGCTGGTGGAGAGCTTCTGCCATGTGAACCGCGCGCTCGAACTGGGGGCGCGGGCGACAGTGCTTACGCGCGATCCGGCGAAGTTCGCCGCGAAGGCCCCGCATCTGGCGGGCGATCCGGCGATTACGCTGCTGGGGGGCGATGTGCGCAGCTTTGAATTTCCTGCGGGCGAGTTTCGCTTTGTGATTCATGCCGCGACCGAAGCAAGTGAGAAGCAGGCTGCGGAAGAGCCGCTGGAGATGCTGTCGACCATCCTTGCCGGGACCGAACGCACGCTGAAGTTTGCAGCCCAGTGCGGTGCGCGCAAGTTTCTGCTCACCAGTTCGGGCGCGGTGGTTGGGCGGCAGCCGCCGGAGCTGACCCATGTGCCGGAGAGCTATGACGGCGCGCCGGACCCGCTGGCCGCGAACAGTGTGTATGCAGAGGGGAAACGCGCGGCGGAAATGCTGTGTGCTGTCTTTCAGGCGCGGATCAACGCGCAGAAGGGGGCGCGCGCAGACGGGTGGGAGTTCGAGGCGAAGATTGCGCGCTGCTGGGCCTTCTGCGGGCCGCATCTTCCGCTGGACGCGCACTTTGCCATTGGCAATTTTATCGGGGACGTGCTGGCCGGGCGGCCCATCTCGATTGCGGGCGATGGGATGCCGCGGCGGTCGTATCTATATGCTGCGGACCTCGCCGTGTGGCTCTGGACGATCCTGTTTCGCGCGCCTGCGCTGCTGGCGATCAACGTGGGTTCGGCGCATGATGTAAGCATTCTGCAGCTGGCGGAGTGCGTGGCGGAGACGCTGGCGCCCGCAACCGAGATTCATGTTGCGAAGCAGGCAGTGCCGGGCGCGGTGCCGGCGCGCTATGTGCCGTCGGTGGAGCGCGCGGAGATGCTGCTGGGGTTGCGCCAGACGGTGGGGCTGGAGGAAACGATCCGGCGCACCGCGGCGTGGCACAGGTACGCGGTCTAGCGTTCTCGCGGCGCATGATGCGCGGTGAGCGATGGCCGCTCCGGGTGTGTATTCTTAAAGCGTATGAGCGATCAGGCAGAAGAGCTTCGGCGGCAGATTCTGGAGTTGACGGCGCAGTATCACGCGGCCAAGTTTCCCGCGCGGGAGTTTGTGCCGGGCGAGTCGGTGGTGCCTGTGTCGGGCAAGGTGATTGACGCCGAAGACATCTGCTCGGTGGTGGATTCGGCGTTGGATGGTTGGTTCACGGCGGGGCGGTTTGCCAGGGAGTTTGAGCGCAGGCTGGCGAAGTTCGTCGGTGTGCGTTCGGCCAGCCTGGTGAACTCCGGGTCGAGCGCGAACCTGCTGGCGCTGTGTGCGCTGACCTCGCCCAGGCTGGGCGCGCGGCAACTGCAACCGGGCGACGAAGTGCTGACCGTTGCGGCGGGCTTTCCCACAACCGTGAACCCGATCTTCCAGAACCGGCTGGTGCCTGTGTTTGTGGATGTATCACTGCCGACGTACGAGATCGACGCGACCAAGCTGGAGGCCGCGTACAGCCCGAAGATGAAGGCCGTAATGATTGCGCACACGCTGGGCAATGTCTTCGACCTGGATGCGGTGACGGCGTTCTGCAGGAAGCACAATCTGTGGCTGATTGAAGACTGCTGCGACGCGCTGGGCTCGACCTGGAAGGGGCGCAAGGTCGGCACCTTCGGCGACATCGCAACCATCAGCTTCTATCCCGCGCACCACATCACAATGGGCGAGGGCGGCGCGGTGTTGACCGACAAGCTGAACCTGCAGGTGCTGATCGACAGCTTCCGCGACTGGGGCCGCGACTGCTGGTGCGAGCCGGGCAAGGACAACACATGCGGCAAGCGCTTCGCCTGGCAACTGGGCTCGCTGCCCTGCGGCTACGACCACAAGTACACCTACTCGCACATCGGCTACAACCTGAAGGCGACGGAGATGCAGGCGGCGCTGGGGCTGTCGCAGATCGACAGGCTGCCCCACTTCATCGCCCGGCGCAAGGAGAACTTCGCGTATCTATACGCTGCGCTGAAGCCGCTGGAAGATGTCCTCATCCTGCCCGAGGCAACTGAGAACTCCGACCCGAGCTGGTTCGGGTTTCCCATCGGCGTCAGGCCGGAGGCGCCGTTCACGCGCGATGAACTGACCGGCGCGCTGGAGGCGAAGAAGATTGGGACGCGGCTGATGTTTGCAGGGAACCTGCTGCGCCAGCCGGCGTATGAGGGCTGGGAGACGCGAGTGGTGGGCGAGCTGACGAACAGCGACTTCGTGATGAACCAGGTCTTCTGGATCGGCGTCTATCCGGGGCTGACGCGGGAGATGCTGGAGTTCATTGTGAAGACGGCGACGGAGTTTGTGGCCGCGGCAAAGAGCGGGCTGAACGTCGTATCGTAATCAACCCGCCAGTCGGGGCCATCGCTGGGCGCAGTGATCCTGCTGCAGAAAAGCAACATTGATGCAATGCGTGTGTGCGCGTGCGCGGCGGCTACATGGCTGGGGGATGGTGGGGGTCGACGGGGTCGGTGCTGACGGCCTTTGCGATTGCGGGACTCTTGGCTCCGCCGGGGTTGACCGAGTCGCGCAGTTCCTTGGAGGGCTTGAAGAACGGGACGCGCTTGGCCGGGACGTCGACGCGCTCGCCGGTCTTGGGGTTGCGCCCGATGCGGGAGTTGCGCTGGCGCGTGCGGAAGCTGCCAAAGCCGCGGATTTCGATCTTGTCGCCGGACTTCAGCGCTCCGATGACAGACTCGAAGAGGGTGTCGACGATGATCTCGCCATCGCGGCGGGTGAGGTCTCCGAGTGCGGTTACTTTATCGACCAGATCGGCTTTTGTCATCGTGTTGTCTCCTTGAGTCATGGGCACTGTATCTAGCTTATCGCTGATTGTAGATGGGATGCAGGATTTTCGTCATCGGTGCGAATAAAAAATGTAAAGGGGGGCAATGGGCGGCTTTTTGCCAAAAAAAGCGGCACGAACGGTCGATTGTCCGTGCCGGGAGGCCAGTGACGCAACTTATGCCGGCCAGAGCGGCGGATTTCCCGGTTCTGGCCGCAAATCCTGGAGCGAACTCCGCTCTGGATTACAAGAGTAACACCAAGCGGGGCACGGCGGGCAAGGCGGCGGGCGGCTCAGGCGGGAGCGGTGGGGAAGGCCGCGCTGAGCTGGCGCGCCATCCGGGCGTCGCGCGCGGTGATGCCGCCTGCGTCGTGCGAGATCAGCGCCAGCTTGACGAGGTTGTAGCGGATGTCGATGTCGGGGTGGTGCTGGGCCTCTTCGGCGATCTGGGCCACGCGGTTGACGAAGGCAATGGCCTCGACGAAGGTGGGCAACGTCCAGTTGCGGACCAGCTTGCCGTCTTCCAGAGCCCACTCAGGCAGCTCGATCAGCAGGTCGCGGAGCTGTTGTTCGGAGAGCGTTTGTTTGCTGGACTGCATGGGGTTCTCCCTCGGCGAGTGGATCGCAAGGCGATGGTAGGCCGTGCGGTCTACCGGGCGCAAGCGCAGCGGTTTCAAGGTTCCAGGGGTTAGGTTCTAAAGGGTTACGCCGAAGGTCCCGGCGGGGGCGTGTTCCACCTCTTTGCGTATGTCGCTCCACAGTTCGATGGGCATGCTGAGGAAGACCTTGACGATCTGGGGATCGAACTGGCTTCCGCTGCAGTGCGCGATCTCTTCGCGGGCCTGGGCGAAGCTGAGGCCCTTGCGGTAGGGGCGGTCGGAGGTGATGGCGTCGAGCGTGTCTGCGATGGCGAAGATGCGCGCGCCCAGGGGGATCTCCTCGCCGCGCAGGCCGCGCGGGTAGCCGGAGCCGTCGAAGTTCTCATGGTGGGAGTAGACGATCTCGGAGGCGTCGCTCAGGAAGGGGATCTTGTGCACCATCTCGTATCCGCGCACGCAGTGCTGGTGCATGATCTCGATCTCATTGGCGGAAAGCGCTCCGCGTTTGAGCAGGATGGCGTCGGGGGTGGAAATCTTGCCGATGTCGTGCAGGAAGGCGCCGCGCGCGATGATGCGCAGCGCCTCAGGGTCGAGGCCGAACTCGCGGGCCAGGGCGATGGTGTAGGCGGTGACGCGGCGGGAGTGGCCTTCGGTCTCGGTGTCGCGCAGGTCGAGCGCGTCTCCCATGGCCTCCAGCGTGATGTTGTAACTTTTCTCCAGGTCGTGCATGGTGGCGCGCAGACGGCTGGTGCGGAAGCTGATGATCTGCTCCAGGTTCTGGCGGTAGGCGGCGTTCTGCTTCAGCAGGCGGCCGTGCTCCAGTGCGCGCAGCACGACGTCCAGCAGTTGGGCGCGCTGAAAGGGCTTGAGCAGGTAGTCGACGGCGCCGCGGCGGAAGGCGTTGGTGGCGACGTGGATATCGTGCAGCGCGGTCAGCATGACGACGGGCACGCCGGGGTGGTTGCGGCAGACGACATCGAGCAGGGTGAGGCCGTTGGCGCCGGGCATCATGACGTCGGTCAGGACCAGGTCGCAGCCAGGGTCGTCCTGCAGATGGAGCAGGGCCTGTTCGGCGTCGGCCACTGCGGTGACATCGTATCCGCTGCGCCCAAGCATCTGCACCAGGACGCCGCGCACCGAGGCTTCGTCGTCGACCACCAGGATGTGGTCCTGCCGCTCGGAGACAGCTTCCTGCTGCTCCTGCATGCTTCCCATCTGCGCTGGCGTGAATCCCTGCTGCGTCTGCGTGGTTTCCTGTTGCATAGCTCAATGCTCTCCGCCGCCATAATGTTCAGAGGGAGCTTTCGATTCGCCCCGGAGCCGCTCCACAGCTTCGAGGCGGCCAGAAGGCGGCCCAGGGGCGAGCCGCTGCGCGGCCGGTCGCAGCCGCGCGCGGGTATGTAGTGTCTATCGGCAATGCGGGAGCTTCCATCAGCCGCATATAATCGAACGCGAACCATCTCAAAAAATGGTAAGGATCACCATGAATCAAGACCAATGGACGACGGTAGACCATTACTTTGCGGAGAGGCTTCTGCCCTCCGATCCTGTATTGGAGGCCGCTCTGGAGGCGAGTACGGCGGCAGGATTGCCTTCCATCAACGTCTCCCCGGTCCAGGGGAAGTACCTTCATCTGCTGGCCCTCGCCACAGGCGCGCGCAGGATTCTGGAGATAGGCACGCTTGGCGGATACAGCACCCTCTGGCTGGCGCGTGCCCTGCCTGTAGACGGGCGCCTGGTGAGCCTGGAGTTACAGCCAAGGCACGCCGAGGTTGCGCGGGCGAACCTAGACCGCGCGGGAGTGTCCGAGAAGGTTGAAATCCGCGTTGGGCCCGCGGCGGAATCGCTGGCACAGCTTCAGGCAGAGGGCGCGGGGCCATTTGATCTGATCTTCATCGATGCGGACAAACCCAGCAATCCTGCCTATCTTGGCTGGGCGCTGAAGCTGGCACGTCGCGGGTCTCTGATCGTCGTCGACAATGTGGTGCGGAAAGGGAAGATTGTCGACCCTGCCAGCGCGGACCCGGATGTACAGGGAACGCGCGCTCTGTTTGAGCTGCTTGCCGAGGAGCCTCGACTCTCTTCCACGGCCATTCAGACGGTGGGGAGTAAAGGATATGACGGCTTCGCGATGGCGGTCGTCCTCGCAGACTGACTCCGCAACGAACGCCGGTCAGGGTTTCTTAGCAGCATCGCGTGCTGCGGCCCGGGCGGCGCGGCGGGCGGCGACCCAGCCTTCTTTGGTCACCTGGCGGCCGCGGGCGATGGCCAGCGCTCCGGAGGGGACGTCTTCGGTGATGCAAGAGCCAGCACCGACGTACGCTCCGTCGCCGATGCTGACCGGCGCGACCAGCGTGGAGTCGGAGCCGACGAAGACCCCGTCGCCGATGGTGGTGGTGTGCTTCTTCGCCCCGTCGAAGTTGCATGTGATAACCCCGGCGCCGACGTTGACGCCGGAGCCGATGACTACATCGCCAAGATACGTCAGGTGGTTGGCCTTGGAGCCGCGGCCGAGGGTCACTTTCTTGGTCTCGCAGAAGTTGCCGACGTGGGCCATCTCGCCGATCCTGCTCTCCGGCCGCAGGTGGGCGTAGGGGCCGAGGACGGCGCCGTCGCCGACCTCCGCGCGATCCAGAATGCATCCGTTGCGCACGATGACGCAGTTGCCCAGAACGGAGTGCTGGATGACCGAGTAGGAACGGATGCGGCACTCCGAGCCGATGCGCGTCGCGCCCAGAAGCTGAACGTACGGCTCGATCACCGTGTCCGGCCCGATGGTGACCTCGGCGTCGATGACGCAGGTGTCGGGGCGGTAGATGGTGACGCCCTGGGCCATCAGGCTGCGGGCGTTGGCGGCGCGCATGGTCGCATCGAGGTGCATCACCTCGGCGATGGTGTTGGCCCCGAGCACCTCGTCCACGCTCTCGGCCTGGAGCGCCACCACACGCTGGTCGCCGGCCACCAGCAGGGCGGCCACGTCCGTCAGGTAGAGCTCGCCGTGCGCGTTGTCGGCGGAGAGCAGGTCGAGCTTGCTGAAGAGCGCCTCAGTCTCGAAGCAATAGATCCCGGAGTTGATCTCGCGCGCGGCAAGCTGGGCCGGCGTGAGCGCCTTCTGCTCGACAATGGCAAGCACATCGGGCTGGCCTGCGGTGAGGCGCAGGACGCGGCCGTAGCCGGTGGGATTCTCGGGGACCGCGGTCAGGATGGACATCGCAGCCCGCTCTTTCAGGTGCAGCTCGCAGAGCGCAGAGAGCGTCTCCGGACGGATCAGCGGAACGTCGCCCGAGAGAACGAGCAGGTGCTTGGGAAGCGGCGCGCCGGAGAGCTCCAGCCAGGCCTTGAGCACCTGCATGGCGTGGCCTGTGCCGAGCTGGACCTCCTGCAGCACGAAGTGTATGCCGGCCGGCTCCGCCGCGGCCCGCACGCGTTCCGCCTCGTGGCCAACGATGCAATAGATCTCATTGGCGGGGACGAGCCTCTGTGCCGCTGCAATCACGTACAGCAGCAGAGCGCGCCCGCCCACCTCGTGCAGCACCTTGGGCCGCTTGCTGTTGAGCCGCGTGCCCTTGCCCGCGGCCATGATGGCTACTGCAAAACCTGTCGCTTCCATGTCTCCGTTATCTTCTCACTTCTTGCGGCGCATCGTCACGAATTCATCCCTCGAGCCTGCGGTTCGTCGCAAATTGGGTCAGCAGGGGAGTCAGGGAGTGGGGTGCGGCGTGTCGAGCAGCATTTTGATGGCTTGCTGGTAGGACATGGGAGGCACGGGCTGGTAGTCTGCGGTGTCGAACAGGAGGCGCTGTTTGACGTTTTTGACCAGGAGAGCGCGCAGGTTGAGCCGCTCGTCGATGTGTTCGACGATCCAGCGCTGGCCTGTGACGTTGGCCTGCTGCAGGGTGACGGCGCCGCCGGGATAGAGGTGGGCGACGAAACCCCAGCCGATGTTGACGGCATGAAACAGGTCGGCTTCGAGGCGGACCATGCGCCGGGTGCGCGGGTCAATCCAGACGCGGCCTTCGACGCCGGTAAGAAGCTCGGATTCAAAATTGGGAGGCGACCAGGCGGGGTCGGGTTTGAAGTCGAGGACGACCAGGGCCGGTTCGCCGGAGGGCTGTGCGGAAGGCTGGCCGGGGAGCTGGCCGGGGAGTTGGGGCTGGCCGGGGGCGTAGCTCCAGAGCATGGCGTCGGGCATGAGCTTGAGCAGGTGGACGCCCATCTGCTTGCTCTCCTGATCGCGTCGGATGTGGCGGGCGAAGGCGTCGGGCGAGGCGAGCAGGTCGTTCAGGCGCTGGCGTTCGGTTGCGTCCTGCGCCGGGGTGAGCGGGCGGCCATCGCGCTGGATCAGCCGGGCGACGCTGCCCTCGGGGGTCTCGATCTGGTCGCGCATCTGGTCTCCCTTTTCGTCGATCACATGCAGGCGATAGCGCAAATAGGAGCCGGGATGCTGGATGACCAGGGCTTCGTTGTTGGCGCAATCGACGGCCCAGGCGCGGGCGGGCACGGCGGGCAGGGAAGCGGCGGAAGTGTCCTGCGAGGCCGCCGTATAGTGTGCCGGGCCGGCGGTTGCAAGCACCAGGGCGCACGCGCTGAGCAGCGGCCAGAGCCGGGCGCGCCAGCGCGGCAACACGCGTCGGCGCGGCAGAGCGGGCCGATGAGGGGGACTTAGTTGGGAACGGATTGCGCGCTGGGCGGCCGAGGGTGCGGTTTTCATCGCTTGAGGGGATTGCATTCTGCCGTCGTACTGGGTTTGACGTGGGATCCAGGCGTTAAGTTTTCTTCGCCCCAGGACGAAGGCTGCCTCTGGAGACCTGCGGGTTGCGTTTGTCTTGAGTTTAACCTGAGTTCAATGTGGGGGTTTGCCTCGCAGCGCTGGGCTGGGTATAGTTCGGCAAGTATGATGAATGCAGTTTAAGTGCCATCATTGCAGCCAGGGAGAACGAGAAACCGATGAAGCCAGCCGAGGGTTCGACCGTTATTGGCAAGTCCGTCACGATTCGAGGAGAGGTGGCGGGCAATGAGGACCTGTACATGGACGGCGTGGTGGAAGGAACCATCGTGCTGCCGGAGAGCCGGTTGACGGTGGGGCCGAATGCGCGCGTGATGGCGGATGTGAACGCGCACGAGGTGGTGATCTTCGGGTTGGTCGAAGGCAATCTGCGCGCATCGGGGCGGATTGAGTTGCGTGCGTCGGCGGTGGTGAAGGGAGACATCGTTGCGGAGAGGTTGTCGATCGAGGAGAACGCGAGCATGAAGGGCCGTGTCGATCTGTCTGAGGTCGCGGCGGAGGTGGTCCTGGCGCGGCTGCCGGGCACCCAGGACCCTGCGACGGACGCAGAGGTCCTGGACCTGACCTGAACGGGAAGGAGACGGAAAGATGGCCAGCATCTTTGGTGGCAAGGACAAACCCGGCGGTGCGGCGGCGGAGAAAGGACGCGTCTCGCGGCATTCCAGCGGATGGGGTCAACTGCTGGAACGGATGCGCGCCGAGGAATCGCTGCGCGTTCTGGATATCGGTCCCACCTCGTCGACCAACATCAACTTTGTTACCGAGCTGGGGCACAGCATCTACCTGGCGAACCTGGTGGAGGACGCGGCCAGGCACGACTGGATCGCTGCCAAGGAGGACGGCGAGGGGGTGCGCTTCGATGTGGAACGGTTTCTGGCGGCGCACCTGAATTTTTCCGGGCGTGGATTCGATGTGGTCTTGTTCTGGGACACGGCGGACTATCTTCCCGGGGAGTTGCTGGTTCCGGTGCTGGAGCGCATCCACGCGGTGATGGTGCCGGATGGACAGATGCTGGCGATGTTTCATCCGTCCGCGGGAGCGTCTGCATCGGGGGCGGCCAAGACGGACTTCCACCGCTACCACCTGACCGGCACAAACAAAGTGGACGTGCAGCGCGCGGGGGAGTATCCGTTGCTGACAAGCTATACCAATCGCCAGATTGAGCGGCTGCTCGGGTCGTTCAAGAGCTTTCATTTCTTTCTGGGCAAGGACAACGTGCGCGAGGTTGTGGTTACGCGCTAGAGCGGATTCACCGGTGGTGGTTCCGGGGCGCATGACGCGGCGCTGTCTTCCCGCAAGGAACGCAGCATTGCACTACCTTGGCCAGGCCGCGCGTACAGTAAAACCGTTCTAGGGGGATGGTTCTCTTGCGGAAGATTGTTGCAGCATAGTTGCATTAAAACGCGATGGCGCGGCGCCCGCCGGTGGAGTGAGCGCTACGCCATGCCTGCAAGCAGTAACTGGCGGTGGACCTTGGGGATGGCTACTTTCCGGCTGCTGCCAGCTTCCTGCGCTCTGCCCAGCGCTTCTTCATGGCTTCTGCGATGCGCTTGCGGCCCTCGGCGCTGATCTTGCGTTTGCGGGTCTTGGCCTTAGCGGCGGGCTTGACATTCTTGCTGCCCTTGGGGCGGCCTCGACCCTTGCCTGCCTTCGCGGCGCCGCCGGAGAGTAGTTCGCGGGCCTGTTGAAGTTTCGAAATCTGTGAGTCAATTTCCTCAAGAATACGGCTTACTTCCATGTGTTGCCTCCTGGTTGCGGTCGGGAATAAAAACCCCAACCGCATTCTTTCAGTGCGTTGTCCGGAATAGTCCGATGGATTGCGACCACTTACTTCGTTGCGATTCTGGCGCTAGGTGTTCCAGTGCAACTATTACATAAGTAGAAACGGTCTGGCAAATAAAATTAGTGGACTGCCGGATTATTTCGATAGTTTAGGCCGTTCTCCTAAAGGGATGGCGGCGCTGCGGGCAAAATATTGATGTCTTGCCTTCGATTGCGCTCAGGCCAAATGGATGGATTGGGAATATCGGCTCTACCCCAACTGAGGCAACACGATAATAATTAGGGGAAGATGCGGCGACGGGGTTCTATCGACCGTGCGACCGCGGGTCGCAGGCAGCGTCTCCGGGGGCTCGTAGTTCGCACGGGAGACAACCGGTCCCATCAATGCCTTCGGGCTGATTTGTCCGGATGTGAGACCCGCCTGCAAGACGGGGCTCATGAACCTCGCGTGAGGAAGCAGATGGTTGATGAGACCGGTTCTAATGGCAACGGCGTCGCGATGTTAGACTGCATAATAATGCGATTGATTCCGTTACGGCTGTGGGCGTTGGCGATTTTGTCGGGTGTACTGCAGGTGCTGCCATTTCCGATTGCGGGACCTGCGCCGGTGTGGCGGACGGCGTTTTGCTGGATTGCGCTAACTCCGCTACTGATGGCACTTACCGGGAAGGATGCTAATGGGCGGCCGCTGCGCGCGATCCAGGGTGCGGCGCTGGGCTATGCCTCGGGATTTGTCTGGTACCTGGGGAACTGTTACTGGGTCTATGCCACGATGCACCATTACGGTGGGATCGCCAAGCCCGCGGCGGCCGGGATTCTGGTTCTTTTCTGCCTCTACCTCGGGCTCTATCATGCGTTGTTTGGCGCGTTGATTGCCGCGTTTCGTCGCGCCAACCTGGGGAGGAGAAACCTGGGAGTGCAAGGCGCGCTTCTTCTCAGTCCGTTCGCCTGGGTTGCGGTGGAGCTGGCGCGGGCGCGGATTACCGGGTTTCCGTGGGACCAGCTGGGCGTTACGCAGGTGGACAATTTATTACTGACGCGGCTTGTGCCGTATGTCGGGGCGTATGGTATTTCATTTGTAATTACGGCGGTGAATGCGCTTTGGCTGCTGCGGATTACTCTGAAGCAACGGCGCTACACGCGGCCTGCGCTGATGGTGGCCTGTGTGTCCATTGTTCTGTTGTATGTATTCTTTCTAAGACGGGTTCAGCCGCCAATCCATGAGGCAACGCAAGCGACGGCGACTCTGGTGCAGGAGAACCTTGAGGTAGGAGCGGAGGCGGCCAGCTCCAGGCCTCCGCTTACACCGAGCGAGAAGCTGCAGACGTTTTCGGAACTAAGTCTCTTTCCTCCGGCAGATGAAGCATGCGATGGAATCCCTGAGTTGCCTGGGACTCAGTGCTTAGGCTCTGTTCCTGCACAACAGGGCGCAGGGTCTGACGGCGCGCGTTATCTGCAACCAACGGATTTGATTGTGTGGCCGGAGGCCCCGAACGATTTTATGGTGATTGAGCCGCCGTTGCGCGCGACCATCTCAAGCCAGGAGTTTCGCACGGCGATCTCCAGCCTGGCGCGCGCGGCCGATGCGCCGATCATCGTGGGCACGTTCGGGATCGATGCGGATCCCGCTGTGACGCGCGGATATGACTTGTATAACTCCGCGGACTTCATCACATCGGACGGCAGGTTTGTGGGACGGTACGACAAGATGCACCTGGTGCCCTTCGGAGAATATGTTCCATACAAGAAGCTGTTCTTCTTTGCTGGGAGCTTATTGCAGGAAGTGGGCTTATTAGATCCCGGAAAACACAGGACGGTGTTTACGACCGGCGGACACACCTATGGCACCTTCATCTGTTACGAGTCGGTCTTTGCGGACGAGGTGCGCCAGTATGCGCAGATGGGCGCGGATGTGCTGGTGAATATCTCCGACGATGGATGGTATGGCGACACCAGCGCGGCGTGGGAGCACCTGAATATGGTGCGCATGAGGGCCATCGAGAACCATCGCTGGGTGCTGCGCGCCACCAACACCGGAGTGACGGCGGCGATCGATCCTTACGGCCGGGTCGTAACTTCCGCGCCGCGACACATCCGCACCAGCCTTCGCGTCGGCTTCAACTATGAGCACGATCTTACTTTTTATTCCGTGCACGGGGATTTATTCGCGTACCTCTGCGCGCTGGTGACGGCGGGTGGGTTGGGGCTGGGGTTGCTGCGCAGGACGACTTAGGAAATACTCGCGGATGGGGTAGTCTGTGTCGCCTTGTTCGAAATAACGGAGAGTCCTCGCTCTACAAACAGGTCGAAGCTCCCCTAGCCGATCGCCTCGTCCCAGTTTTCGAGATAGGCCTTGAAGTCGGCCATGAAGCGGCCGGCGTCCGCGCCGTCCACGATGCGGTGGTCGAAGCCCAGCGTAAACCTCTGGATGGAGCGGATGGCGATGGAGTCGTTGCCGTCCTCGTCGGTCACCACCACGGGCTCCTTGTTGAGCCCTCCGATGCCGAGGATGGCCGCCTGCGGCTGGTTGATGATGGGCAGGCCAAACTGCTCGCCGAAGATTCCCGAGTTGGTGAGTGTGAAGGTGCCGCCCATAACCTCGTCGGGCGCGAGTTTCTTGCCACGCGCGCGCTCGGCGAGGTCGGCGATGGCACGCGCGATGCCTAGGAAGTTCTGCTCCTCGGCCTGCTTGATGACGGGAACGATGAGGCCCCACTCCAGCGCCACGGCGATACCGATGTTGATGTTCCTGCTGTAGCGGATGGCGTCGCCCTCCACCGTTGCGTTGACGATGGGGTGCTTGCGCAGCGCGGCGATGGCGGCGCGCGTGATGAACGGCATGTAGGTCAGCTTGACGCCGTTGCGCTGCTCGTACTTCGACCTCTCGCGCTCGCGCAGGCGGACGATGCGCGTCATGTCCACCTTGAAGACGGTGTGGACGTGCGGGCTGGTGCGCTTGGACTCCACCATGCGCTGCGCGATGATGCTGCGCATTTTGGTCATGGGGACCAGGCTGCCGGGAATGGGCGCATCCGCGGCGGGCTTGGCCGGTGCTGGTGCGGACTTCGCCGCGGGATTTTCGATGTAGCCGAGAATGTCTGTCTTGGTGATGCGTCCGATGGGGCCTGTTCCGGGGACCCGAGCCAGATCGACGTTGTTTTCCTTGGCGATCTTGCGCACCAGCGGCGACGAGCGCGGACGTTCCCCTGCGCCTGCCGACGCGACTGGTGTTGCTGAGGCGATCGGCGCGACCGATGCGACCGGGGTGGGTGCAGCAGAAGCGGGTGCCGCGGGTGCGGGAGCCGCCGCTGGCTTGCCAATTCCGCCGCCGATGACCGCGACGACAGTGTTGATGCCGACGACCGAGCCTTCGGGGAATTTGATCTCGGTCAATGTTCCGGCGGCGGGCGAGGGTATCTCCGCGTCCACCTTGTCGGTGGAGATCTCGAAGAGCGGCTCGTCGCGCTCCACCTTGTCGCCGACCTTCTTGAGCCATTTGGTGATGGTGCCTTCCGTGATGGATTCCCCCATCTGCGGCATGGGCACGTCTGTGCGGCCTCCGTCCGTCGGAGCTGGTGCAGCGGAAGCAACAGGGGCAGCGGCTGGTCCTGCGACCGGTGCAGTTGATGAAGCCGATGAAGTCGCTATAGCCGTTGGCGCAGGAACTGCCTTGGTTGCAGGCACGGCTGCATTGTCTGCCCCCGCCGCGATGACGCAGACCACGGTGTTGATCTGCACCGTGCTGCCCTCGGCGACCTTGATCTCCTGCAAGGTTCCGGCGGCGGGGGAGGGGATCTCGGCGTCCACCTTGTCGGTGGAGATCTCGAAGAGCGGCTCGTCGCGTTCGACCTTATCGCCAACCTTCTTGAGCCATTTGGTGATGGTGCCCTCGGTGATGGATTCGCCCATCTGCGGCATAACTACGTCAGTCGGCATCGGATTCCTTCCAGAGTTAGTGGGCGCTGCGAATGCGGTCGTGCGCCTATGGATTATAAGGCTTGGGGCCGGAGGCGTGCTGCGAACAGAGCGCGCGGGCCGCACTGAATAGATGCTGCGAGGGCGCACGCGGCACTCCTATTTTGGCCTTTATATTCGACTACCCGGTGGCGCGAGGAGTTGCTCGATCGAGTCGCACCACAGCATCTGGCGCTGGAAGACCCAGCCAAAGTTGCGCGCGGTGGCGTGGATCGCGCGGGCCATTGTGGGCTCACGACTTGCATCGGCTTCCAACTTCAGGCTGGTGACGCCGCGGTCGCGGATGCCGCAGGGGACGATCCAGTCAAAGTCGCCGAGGTCGGTGGTGACGTTCAGGGCAAAGCCGTGCGATGTGACCGCCTGCGAGACGTGCACGCCGATTGCGGCCAGCTTCTTCTCGCGAATCGCCGAGGGATTGGGTGCCCCATTCGTGACGGTCTTATCGTCACGGGTGGGTTCGTCGCCAAGCGTCCAGACACCGGTGCACTTGGGAATGCGCTTGGCCATTACGCCGAAGTCGGCGCAGGTGCGGATCAGCGCCTCTTCCAGCAGGCGGACGAAGTCGACGGGGCCGAGATGCGGGCCACGCTTGCCGGGCCACTCGCCGCGCAGATCGACGATGGGGTAGCCGATGAGCTGGCCCGGGCCGTGGTAGGTCACGTCGCCGCCGCGATTGACCTCGTGCAGCTCCACTCCGTGGCTCGCCAGCCAATCGTTGCTGACCAGAATATTGGCGCGCGATGCGTTGCGGCCCAGCGTGATCACCGGCGGATGCTCCAGCAGCAGGAGTGTGTCGCCAATGAGGTCCTGCTTGCGCGCCGCGATGACGCGCCGCTGGATCGTCAGCGCTTCAGCGTAGGGGATGCGGCCGAGAGAGAGAAGGTGAATAAACATGGCTGACGATCCTGGCCGGAATCACGCAAACTCTGCTGCGGGCCGAGTGAGGAATCAAAAGAAGATGGTGCCGCTCACAACTCTGTTCCTTTGTACGCGATCAGCTTCTGCGCTCGCCCAACAAATTCATCCAGCGTGGCAGAGCCCTGGTCGCCTTTGCCACGAGTGCGCACGCTGACGCCGTTGCTGGCCGCCTCCTTGTCGCCGAGGATGAGAATGAACGGGAGCTTCTGCAGGCCGAAGTCGCGGATCTTGGCATTCATCTTCTCGTTGCGCGCGTCGAGTTCCACGCGCAGGCCGGCGGCTTCCAGCGTTGCCTTCACCTGCTCCGCGTACGCCAGGTGCTTGTCGCTGCTGATGGGAACCAGGCCGACCTGCACCGGCGCGAGCCAGAAGGGAAACGCCCCGGCGTAGTGCTCGATGAGCACGCCGAAGAAGCGCTCCACCGAGCCGAAGAGCGCGCGGTGGACCATGACGGGCTGATGCAGCTCGCCGTCCTCGCCCTTGTACTCCAGCTCGAATCGCGCGGGCAGGTTGAAGTCGAACTGCACGGTGGAGAGCTGCCACATGCGGCCCAGCACATCCACCAGCTTGATGTCGATCTTCGGCCCATAGAACGCGGCTTCGCCGGGCATCGTGCGGTAAGATATGTTCCTCCTCTTGAGCGCACTCTGAAGGCTAGCAACGGCATGTGACCAGCTGTTGTGGTGGCCTGTATAGTCCTGTTGTTTAAACGGGTCCCATGTCGAGAGCTCGACCTTGAACTCCGTAAAACCGAATGTATTCAGCACCGACTTGGCAAAGTCGATGCACGCGACGACCTCATCCTCGATCTGGTCGGGTGTGCAGAAGATATGCGCGTCGTCCTGCGTGAATCCGCGCACGCGCAGCAGGCCGTGCATGGTTCCCGAGCGCTCGTAGCGGTAGACGTTGCCCAGCTCGGCATAGCGCAGCGGCAGGTCGCGGTAGCTGCGCGGGCTGCTCTTGTAGATCAGAATATGGCCGGGGCAGTTCATCGGCTTCAGCCGGTACTCGGCGTCGTCCAGCTCCATGGGCGGGTACATGTTCTGGTTGTAGTAGCCCTCGTGGCCGCTGATCTTCCACAGCTCGCGGCGCATGATGTGTGGCGTAAAGACCAGGTGGTAGCCGCGGCGCACGCACTCCTCGCGCATCCAGTCTTCCATGGTCTTGCGGATGAGCCCGCCCTTGGGATGCCAGAAGATCAGCCCCGCACCGGCGACCTCCTGAATGCTGAAGAGGTCGAGTTGCCTGCCCAGCACGCGATGGTCGCGCGCCTTGATCTCCTCCAGCCGCTTGAAGTAGGCGTCCAGGTCCTTCGCGTTGAAGAACGCCGTCCCGTAGATGCGTTGCAACTGCTGGTTCTTCTCGTCGCCCAGCCAGTAGGCGCCGGCAATCGCGGTCAGCTTGAACGCCTTGACCCGGCCCGTCGAAGGGATATGCGGGCCGCGGCAGAAGTCGGTGAAGCCGCCGTTCTTGTAGAGCGAGATTGCGTCGCCGGGCTGGGTGAACTTCTCGATGAAGTAGACCTTCATGAAGTCGCCCGCAGCAGAGTACTCACTTAGACCCTTGTCGCGCGGCTTCTCAACGCGGACGAAGGGCTCGTTGCGCGCGACGACCTCCGCCATCCGCGCCTCGATTGCGGCGAGGTCGGCTTCGGTAAACGGCGTAGCGCGATAGACGTCGTAAAAGAAGCCGTTGTCGGTGGCTGGCCCGTGGCCAAGCTTGGTCTCGGGAAAGAGCTCCAGAATGGCGGTCGCCATCACGTGCGCGGCGGAGTGGCGCAGCACCTTGAGCGCGGCCTCGTCGGACTCCTTCAGCAGCCACAGCGCCACGTCTTCGTTGAGCGGGGCCGCGAGGTCCACCAGTCGCGCGCCGTCGTCGCCAGCACCGGCCGCGCCGTACATCACGGCTTCGGAGTCCGAACTGGCGTCGGCCGCGGAACCGGGTGCCCCATTCGTGACAGGTTCACCGTCACGAGTGAAATTCGCCGCGCCGAGCGGACGGATGCGCGCAATGACCACCGCGGCGGCCAGCCGGGGCGAGATGCCGGTGGCGATTTCCAGGGGAGTAGTCCCGCGCGCGACTTCGCGCACTGACCCGTCGGGAAGCTGGACTCGAATCTGTTCTTTGCTCACGCTCTACAGAATACTTCGTTCCGCGGCTTCTGACAGCAGGAGCGTTCAGCAGCCGCGGCGAAAGATGTCTGGGACGGCGTGAATTGCCGAAGACGATGGCTGGATGATTTCGGCAACTTTGCTGCGCCCGGCAAGGAGTTGAAGAGGAGCGGACGCGCCGGTTTGGCGACTCTTCCGCCTCTCTTCACCCTTTGAGACAGCTCTATGCGGCCTGGTTGCTCTGCTCGGCAGACGGGGGTGTCGCCCGCAGAGTCATGCGATTGGCCTTCGCCCACACATGTCCCCACCAGATGCCGATGAGGGGAGCAACAGCAACGACAACAAAAGCCAAGGCTACCGCATACCGCATAGTAAGTTCTCCTTGTGTTACCTCGGCAGTTTTGGAGGGGCCGAGTCGGAACGGTGAGGACCAGAATATGTGTGGGCCTGCACCCGTCATCACCGCCGGGTGCTACTTGTACTATCGACGTGGAGGGTCCCTTTCGCTATTCCACCTATGCATTTTCCGCGAACGTTCGCGGTACCTCCATGACACTTTTGTGTTATCCCCGACGCGCCGAAGTCCGGGCCTGGAACGGCTTTGCAACCATGGACATCCACAGACCCTGTCCATTCACACCATGCGATGCGAGAGAATGGAGGAGGAGCGTATCTCTCAGCGCTGCGGCGCGCGCGGATTGCAGCGTTCGAAGGCATCCACTGGGAGACAATGCAATTGAACGGCGCATGAAGGAGCAATCTTGAGTGGTATCGAAGGACCAACTGGCGCGGGCACGGAGGCGGTGGAGTCGCCCGAGGCGGTCGAACCGCCCAGCGCGGAGGAGCAGCGCATCGAAGGCCGTGCCTCGCATGCGTGGAGGGCGCTGCGCCATCGCAACTTCCAGCTCTTCGTCGCCGGGCAGAGCGTCTCGCTCATCGGCACATGGATGACGCGTGCGGCTACCTGGTGGCTGGTCTATCGCCTCACCCACTCGGCTCTGCTGCTGGGCACGGTTGGCTTCGCCGGACAGATCCCCACGTTTCTTCTCGCCCCCTTCGCCGGCGTCTGGGTGGACCGGCTCAATCGGCAAAAAGTTCTGGTATGGACGCAGACGCTGGCCATGGTACAGTCGCTCGCGCTGGCCGCGCTGACGCTCTCCGGCCGCATCACCATCCCCTGGGTGCTGGCGCTGAGCGCGATGCAGGGAATCATCAACGCCTTCGACATGCCCGGTCGCCAGGCCTTCCTGGTGCAGATGGTGGAGGACCGACGCGACCTGGGCAACGCCATCGCCATCAACTCGTCGATGGTCAACATGGCGCGGCTCATCGGCCCGTCGCTGGCCGGAATGCTGATCGCGGTCAGCAACGAGGGCTGGTGCTTCCTGATCGACGGCATCAGCTACATGGCCG
>Ga0208189_1000480_pt1 | contig 21981 bp, 16 predicted proteins | sample June2015DPH_10_5_FD_184702 | JGI IMG/M metagenome (GOLD analysis project Ga0208189, IMG submission 184702) | Peatland microbial communities from SPRUCE experiment site at the Marcell Experimental Forest, Minnesota, USA - June2015DPH_10_40... | ecosystem: Environmental > Terrestrial > Soil >... | reverse complement strand
GAGCAGATGCTGCGCAGCGTGGGGCGCAAGTGCGTGCTGATCGGGACGATCGAGACGCATGTGGGCGATGAGGTGCGCGAGTCGCCGCATACGACGCCCGAGTCAAGCGACATCTACGAGATATTTGCGGACGGCGTGCGCGCAGGCGCGACCGAGGCCGTGATGGAGATGAGCTCGCACGCGCTGGAGCAGGAGCGCGTGTGGGGCATTCCGGTGGACGTGGCGATCTTCACCAATCTCACGCAGGACCATCTGGACTATCACGGGACGATGGAGAAGTATGCGGCTGCGAAGCTGCGGTTGTTTGAGGGCGTAGGGACGCCGCCGCCGCGCGTCGCGGTGATCAACGCGGACGATCCAGCGGCAGAGGTCATCGCTCGCGCCTCGGGCCACGCGCAGCGCATGATGTACAGCGTGGACGGGCGAGGTGATTATTGCGCGGAGCGGATTCAGATGCAGGCGGGCGAAACGCGTTTTCAATTTGTATCAAGTTCAGGAGTAGTTGAAATTCGCTCGCCGCTGACGGGGCGCGTGAACGCCTCAAATTTGCTTGCGGCGATGTGCGCAGCGCTGGCGCGCGGGCTGACGTTGGATGAGATTGCCGCAGTAGCGCGCGAATTGAAGCAGGCGCCGGGAAGGTTTCAGGCGGTGCCAGGATCGGCGGAGGCGGGATTCACGGTCGTAGTGGACTACGCGCATACCGACGACGCGCTGCGCAACCTGATTGCGCTCGCGCGCGAGCTGGTGAAAGAGCGCGGCGGGCGCGTGATCACGCTCTTCGGATGTGGTGGCGACCGCGACCGGACGAAGCGCCCGCGCATGGGACGCGCTGCCGCGGAAGGGAGCGATCTCGTAGTGTTGACCAGCGACAATCCGCGCAGCGAGGAGCCGATGGTGATTATTGCCGAAGCGTTGGTGGGCGTTCGCGAGACGACGACCGAGTGCATTGTCGAGCCGGACCGTGCTGCAGCCATCGCGATTGCGATTCGCGCGGCGCGCGCGGGAGACATCGTTTTGCTCGCAGGCAAGGGGCACGAGAAGGTGCAGATTCTGCGCGACCGCACAGTCCCGTTCGACGATGTGGTTGTCGCGGAGACCATATTGAAGGAGATGCGGTGAAGCTGACACTGGGGCAGGTGGCGGAGTGGATTCACGCCGAGGGGGAGTTCGCGGCGAATGCGGAGGCGATGGGTTATTCGATCGACTCGCGCACCGTCGCGGCTGGCGAGCTGTTTTTTGCGGTGCGCGGCGAGCGCTTTGATGGGCACGACTTTGTGCAGGCTGCGCTCACCAAGGGCGCGGTGGCCGCGGTAGTAAGCGCGGGATGGGTTGCGCCGGAGGGGATGGACCGGAGCCGGCTGCTGCGCGTTCCCGATGCGCAGGCCGACTGCGTGCTGGCCAGCTTGCAGCGGCTGGCGCTGGCGGTGCGGCGAAGCTGGGGCGGGCGCGTGGTTGCGATTACCGGCTCTGCGGGCAAAACCACGACCAAGGACGCGGTGGCACAAGTGTTGGGCGCGCGTGGCTTGCACGGAAAAGACAGGGTTCTGAAGTCGCAGGGCAATCTGAACAATGCCTTCGGGCTTCCGCTGCAACTGCTGAAGCTCGAAGCGGGTCACGATGTCGCGGTGGTCGAGATGGGGATGAACCACGCGGGCGAGATCGCAGCGCTGGCGCGCATCGCCGAGCCGAACTGGGCGGTGGTGACAAACGTTGCGCCGGTGCATCTGGAGTTCTTCGCCGACGGCATAGCGGGCGTTGCGCGCGCAAAATATGAGCTGATCGAGTCGCTGCCGCCGGACGGCATCGCGGTGCTGAACTGCGACGACGAGTTTGTAGCCAAATTTGGCGAGGGGATGGGCGCGCGCGCGGTCTTCTTCGGGACGGGAGAGTGTGCCGGAGTTCGCGCCAGCGGGATTGCCGAGCTTGGCGCGGAGGGCATCGTCTTCACCGTGACGGCGCGCGGCGAGCGGGCCGGCGTGCAACTGCATCTGCTGGGCCGGCACAACGTATACAACGCGCTGGCTGCGATTGCGGTGGGGCTGGAGAGCGGCATGACGCTGGCGGAGTGCGCCTCGGCGCTGGGCGGGCTGCATGCGGGCGACAAGCGCGGCGAAATCATCGAGTGGCGTGGCGCACAAATCATCAATGACTGTTACAACTCCAATCCGCGCGCGCTGGATGCGATGGTGGACGCGCTGCTGGCGATGCCGGTGACGCACCAGGGCAAGCACATCGTGGTGGCGGGCGAGATGCTGGAGCTTGGGCCAGGGGGCGAGGCGCTGCATCGGGCGTGCGGACAGCGCATGGCGGAGCGCGGCGTGGACATGGTGGTCGGCGTGCGCGGCCTGGCAGAAGAGCTGGTGGAGGGCGCGGCGCAGAGCGGAACGGAGGCCGTCTTTGTCGCAACGCCGGAAGAGGCCGGCGCGTGGCTCAAAGCGAACCTGCAAGCCGGCGATGCCGTGCTATTGAAGGCTTCGCGCGGAGTGAAGCTCGAACACGCGCTTGCCTCGCTCAAGGATTGATTCGGCTGAGGCGTTGTGGGCAGCGTGCCCTACTCCGGGTTGTATTGTTGAGGCATGGTTTCCTCCGGCGGCCTCGGGTTCACGGTTGGTCCGGCGCTCTGCATTGCAGCCGTGCTTACGCTGGCCCCGCTTGTGGCGGCGGCATTTTTTTCGCGGGGCCTGGCTGCCCGGGTGGATCGGATGCCGTTGCCGCTGCGGCTTCTATCTCCGGCTGCGCTGTGCGTGCCGTATGTGCTGGTGGCAATTTCGCAAGGGATATTTCGCTGGGACTGGTTCGCGTTGTACGCGCTGCTTCCGGTCGCGGTCGCCGCGCTGCTGTGGCAGGCCAGGGCGATCGACCCCGCGCAACGCGGCAACTGGCGCGATCTCGTTGTGATTGCGGCGCTGGGTCTGGCGGTCGATCTGCGCTGGTTCGAGAGTGCCTGGCCGGCGCACCTCGCGGTCTTCAACAAGATGCTGCTGCTGGATGCGGGAATCTATGGATTCATCCTGGTGCGGCGACTGGATGGCGTCGGCTTCGATCTGCGCCTGCGACTGGGAGACATCCGCACCGGGCTGCGCGAGTTTGGGTGGTACGCGCCGGTCGCGATCGCGCTTGGCCTGGGCCTGGGTTTTCTGCACTTCCATGCGGCCTGGCCGCGATCGCTGACGCTTGCGGGTGCGCTTCTCTTCACCTTTGCGTTTATCGCCGTGCCGGAAGAGCTGTTCTTCCGGGGATGGATGCAAAACCTTCTGGAGCGGCGGCTGGGACGCACCGCTGCGCTGCTTACGACGGCGGTGCTCTTCGGTCTCGCGCACTTCAACAAGCGCGCCGCGCACTTCAACTGGCGATACGTTGCGCTGGCCGCGCTGGCGGGGATATTTTACGGGCGAGCATGGAGGCGCGACCGGCGGGTTGGCGCGTCCGCTATCACTCACGCGCTGGTGGACACGGTCTGGTCTCAGTGGTTGAGGTGATTCGCGGAGTAGGTCAGGTAGCCCAGGCCGACCCGCATGTTGCGAACGACCGGGCCGGGCACAGTCATCGCGAGGGTGACTCCCAGGATGGCGTGCGTCAGGGCTAGCGGGACCAGGTTGCGGTAGCGCAGGAAGAGCAGGCAGGCCGCGAGGCCCCAGACGAAGGCGCCCGCGGTCAGGATGGGATTGGGAAGGTGGGCGAGCGAGAAGATGGCCGCGGCCACCAGCGCGGCGGATCCCGGGCCGCGCATCAGGCGCAGCAGGCGCGCAAGGAAGAAATTTTGCAGCAGGACCTGCTGAATAACGGCCCATATAACGTAGCCCAGATAGCGGTGGAGAAATAGCATGGGACCGCCGGGCCATTGCAGCGTGTGCATCCGGCCGGCAAGGACCATGGCGATTGCGCACCCAAGCAGCGCGACACCAATCACCCAGATCGAGCGCGCCAGGTTGGCCGTGCGCAGGCCCATCTGCTTCCAACCGTTGAAGGAGATCGCGAGTACGGAGGCGAGGAAGACGGCGGCCGCGCAGTAGAGCAGTCGCTGCCAGGGGCGCGGCGTCCAGATCACGATGAGGACCAGCGCGTATCCAACGCAAAGCTCCGCCAGATCGCGCCGCTTGCGGCCTGTTTGTTCTGCGGGTCGCATAAGGAAAATGGTAGCGCGTGGCACCGGGAACGCGAAAGACGATCTTCCTGGTGTCTCCGGTTATGGACTCAGGCGGGTGGGTTGGCGAGAGGCCACCAGAGCAGGCGGGGCAGCGTGGGGTAGTAGAGCGCGAGGCGGACCTCTTTGGGCGCGGGCCGGTCCGGAGGGTGCGGGAGCTGGGTGAGGATGCGGGCGTAGGTCTCCAACTGGGGCGCATAGGCGGCGCGTTGGTGGACGAGGAAGTCTTCCAGGCTGGCGGAGCTGTGGGGCGCGGAGGTCTTGTAGTCGACAATCCAGAGGAAGTCTTCGCCGGCGGAGTGGGGTTCGGATCCGGCGCAGAAGATGCGGTCGATGCGGATGGAAGTGGGGCGAATGGCGGGTTGACCGTCCGCGTTATGAGTCTCGGGCCATGCGGTGAGGGCGAACTCGTTGGCGGCGGCGGCGTGGGGCGCGAGCAGCCAGAGGCCGTCAGGGTCGCGCAGAGTGTCTTCCAGGGCTGTGCGGGCCTCGCGGGCGAGGCGGTTGACGGTGGCGTGGGCAAGTCCGTCGGCGCGCAACAGTGCGGCGAGGCGTGGAAGCCACGAGGGAATTTCTGCAAGCAGCGCGCCGTGAGAGCTGCCGGCGGCGATGCGGTCGGCGATGGTCTCCAGCGCGGCGTGGACGACGTTGCCGAAGGAGCGCGCGGCCAACGAGCCTTCGGGACGGGAGAATTGGGCCAGGCTGGGGCCGGTGGCGCTGTCGGGATCACCGTAGGGCAGCCTGTGGGCGCGGGCGGCGGCGATGCGCGCGGCGGGATCGAAGGCGAGTGGAAGACGGTTCAGGTTGGCGTGGGACGGGATTGCGGAGGCGGCGAGGTCGAGGACAAACGGTTCGGCTGAGGCTGCCGGTACTGAAGCAATCTCAGGAAGTTGTGTGGCGGAGAAGTGGGACTCGGCGGCGGGCCAGGCGGCCTGGAGGAGACTGTCGTAGCGGAGTTGAAGCTCGCCATTGGAGGTAACGGTGGGCGCGGCGAAGAGGTGCAGATCCTCGCGGGCGCGGGTGCAGGCAACATAGAAGAGGCGCTTGCGCTCGGCCGCCTCGCGGGCACGATGGATTCCGTTGAGCCAGCTGTTGAGCGCCTTCGACTGTTCGCCGCGACCGGCGATGGGCGCGAGCATGAAGTGTGCCGCGTCTTCGTCGGAGGCGTCCAACGGTTCGAGTTCCGTCCAGGTGAGCAGGCGGGAGCGGTCTGCCGCAGGCTGGCGTTCGAGGGCAGGGACCAGGACGACATCCCACTCCAGCCCCTTGGCCTTGTGGATGGTGAGCAGTTCGACAAAGGGACCTCCGGCGGGAACCGGTTCGGGTTCAGCGTAGAGCTCTTGCAGGCGGCTTTCGAGGAGGGTTGGGTCGAGCAGGCTGACGGACTGATCTTTTTCCAGTTTAACTTGCGGTTTACCTAGTAAATCAAAGAATCGGTTGGTATTTATTCGCTCTGATTCGGTGAGCCATGCGTCTCCGCCGAGCGATCGCCAGGCGCGTTCGACGAGCTGTGCGAGGGTGAGGCGCGCACGCTGGACGGCGGCTTCTGTGAGGACCTGCCAGACGCGCCGGAGGCGCTTACAGGAGTCGTCGGGCAGCAGGTGGCCGCGCTCGTCCATCAGGCGCAGGATGGAGTGGCTCTGGAGGGCGGGGTCGTCGCAGCCAGTGAGCGTGTGCAGGTCGGCCAGCGAGAGGCCGCACCAGGGAGCGCGCAAAACGGCAAGCGCGGCGACGCGGTCGGCGGGGTGCAGTAGGGCGCGGGTGAGCGCGGTGAGGTCGAGCACCTCCTGACGCTGGCCGAGGGACTCGATCTCGACCGCGCGGAAGGGGATTGCATCTTCCTGTTTTAGTGCCGCAACGATCTCGATGAGGTGTTTGCGGCTGCGCACCAGGACGGCGATCTGCCAGGGCTCGCTGCGGCCCGGCGGAAGCGGCTTGGCGAGCCACTCGCTGACGATGCGGCGGAGTTCGAGCGCATCGCTGCGGGCCTGTTGCTGCTTGTGCTGGGCCGGGGTGAGGGCTTCGCTGGCCGCGTCGTCAGGGTTCGTCGAGATTGGATTGGCGTGCCAGACGGCGCCGCGTGCGCTGGGCGAGGCGGGCAGCGTGGGTTGGGCGGGCGTGTAGGGGAGGGCGTGGGGGTCGGATTCCTGGGGGAAGATAAGATTGAAGTCGCGGTTGAACTGTTCGACGAGGGTGCGCTGGGAGCGGAAGTTTGCGGTGAGCCGCAGGCGCGTGAGGGGCAGGTCGCCGAGCCGTTGGGTGTGCATGGCGCGGATGAAGCGCTCGACCCGCGCCTGGCGGAAGAGGTAGATGGATTGGCGTGGGTCGCCGACCAGAAAGACGGTCTGCCCGTAGCCGTCCCAGTTGGCGGTGAGCAGTTCGATCAGCTCGTACTGGCTGGTGGAGGTGTCCTGCATCTCATCGACCAGGAGGTGCTGCAGGCGCGCGCCGAGAGCGGCGGCCAGGTCTTCGGGGCCGGAGTCCGCGCGGAGGGCGGTGCGGGCGAGCAGGCTGAGTTCGGTGAAGTCGCACTGGTTGCGGGCACTGAAGACGAGCTGCAGTTCGACCAGCGCGCGGCTGAGAACGCGAAAGAGGCTCTTGGCGACAGCCCACTGGTCTGCGGGGTAGCGGGCAGGGGGAAGGGTTCGAATCTTCTCAAAGGCGAGGAGTAGGTCGTTGCGGTCGCGGAGCGCTTCAAGAATCGCGACCAGGCGCGTGTGATTGTGGTGTTTTCTGTCGTAGACAAACTTGAGGTTCTTGCCGGTAAGGCCTCGTTCCTTGCGCCAGCCTCCATCGGCGGTGGTGAGCAGATGGAGCAGTGCAAGCCAGTGGTCGAGGTGCGCGGCAAGGGGATCAGGTGGGTTGTGGAGATTGGCGCAGAGGGCGATGGGCGACGCCTGGCCTTTGTAGCCTTCGCAGTGGGCCATCTCGGCGGCGAGATTGGTGAGCTCGGCGAGAAGATCGGCGGGGAAGGCCTGCGCGAGCGGCGTGAGGGCGGCGCGGATGGCGTGGTCGAGCGCGAGTTCGAGGCGGGGCAGGACGTTGGCGTCGAGCCACGCTTCGTTGAGCTGCGGCCCGGTGATGGGGACCAGGTCGCCCCACTGGTCGCGCAGGCTGAGCATGTTGGCGAGCAGTGTCTCGCACTCGGCGAGGTTGCCGTCGCGGTGCAGCAGGAGGTCGCGCAGGGCAGTGTCGAATGCAGCGTCGCCCGTGCCGAGCAGCAGCAGCGTGCGCCGCGCGGCCTCGCGGTAGAGGGGTCCGGCGTCTTCCGCCGGGGTGAGGCGGCCGCCGGAGCCGGACAGAACGGGCAAGGTGCGCGCGATCTCGGCGCAGACCGAGTCGATGGTGCGGATGTTGAGCCGATGGGGGTGGTCAGTGAGCGCCCAGCCGAGCTGACGGTCGCGGGCGAGGACGGCGCGGGCGAGTTCCCGCGTCTCGGCCTGGAACTCGTTCTCGGCTGCTGCTGGTTCATATGCTGCTGCGGCGAGCTGCTCCAGGACCGCGGATTCGTCGTTGGATTGAGCTGCGGCGGTCAGATGTGCGAGGACGCGGTCGCGCATCTCGGCGGTGGCTTTGTTGGTAAAGGTGATGGCGAGGACCTGCTCGGGCTGCTCGACGGCGGGGTCGGCTAGCAGCTTGAGCAGGCGCTGGATGAGCAGGCCGGTCTTGCCCGAGCCGGCCGGGGCTTCGACGATGAAGGAGCGGCGGATGTCAAGGGCCTGCTGGCGGGCATCGGCGTCGGGCGGCGCGGCGACTGGGCTGGGTGGGAAGCGCAGGAGTTCAGCCACGTGCGTCCTCCTCGCATGCGGAATCGAAGGAGCCGGACTGGGAATCGCCGCCGGAATCTTCGTCCATAGAGTTGGCGTCGAGTGTGGCGGGGTCGAGACGGCAGAGCAGGCGCTGCTCGCAGTGCGCGCAGGTCTGCGGGTAATGCTTCGGGTCGACGCGCGCCTCGCCGGAGTGGAAGTCCTCGGCGAGCGCGGTGAGCACCTCGCGCCACTGATCGACCTGCGCTGCGAGGCTTTCGGCCTTTAACTTTGCAGCCTTGGGAAGGACCCCGTCGCGGGATTCGTAGCCGTGGAGGCCCAGGTCCTTGCCGGGGCGAACGCTGGCGAAGGCGACAGCGGCGAGATGGGGAGTTCCGCTGACAACGGCGTAGAGCGGAAGCTGTGGCGCGTCTGGCCGGTCGCCCAGCCAGTCGGCGGGGCTGGCAGGGCCGGTCTTGTAGTCGAGAATGATCTCGCTGGATGGTTGTCCGGTGTTTCCTTCACCGAGTGCAAGGTCGACGCGGTCGACGCGGATGTTGAGGCGCAGCTGGCCGATCGGAACGTCGTGGAGTGTTTCTTCGCGTGACTGAACGGTGAAGGGCGCGCGTTGGCTGGCCTCGTAGTCGAGCCACAGGCCGAGCAGGTTGAGCAGGCGTTGGCGTTCCGTGCGGAGGTAGGCGCGGGGCCATCCGGATGCGGGGCGGGCGTGGTCCTTGGCGAATGCGTCGTCAATAAACCGGTTGAGCAGGGCGGTACGCTCATCGAGCGGCAGGCTTTTGAGCGCGGACTGCGTCTCAACCTCCGCCCAGAAGCGCTCCAGAACGGCGTGGACGAGGCTTCCGCGCTCGCGTGGATCGAGGCCGAGCGAGACAGTGTCGAGCGCGGAGGAGAAGAGGCGCTTCTCGGCGAAGGCACGGAAGCCGCAGGCGGCCTGCGCCGCGAGAATGGATGCGCCTCCGTGAAGAACGCGCTCCGGCGGGGGTGGGATGGGTTCGTCGTCCGCGAATGCTTCCAATTCGACAGGTTCAACATCTGGACCGGCGGGAGCGATCTCGTTGGCGCTGCGGAAGTCGATGGCCAGCCCGTTCGCGGCCAGACCCGTAACCACGGGCGACGGGCGCTGCTGTCCGTCGGCAGTCTGCCGCGCGTAGCTGAAGAAGACGCTGGACGCACTGGCGGCGATGCGTTCGGTGATGCGTTGTGCGCGTGCGGTGTCGTGCGCGGGATCGGCGCCGGGCATGGCGAGTTCGCGCTGCAGGAGCCAGGGCAGCAGGGGATTGGGCGCGGGGTGGGAGGGCCATGCGAGGTCGTTGGCGCGCAGGAACCAGACCGCGTCGAAGCGGGAGCCCGCGGACTCCAGCGGCCCCATGATCTGCACCGGCGCGTGGCGCGACTCGGGCGCGAAGAGCGTCTGCGTGGCGATGCGCTCGAGCGCGGCAAGAGCGGCGGAGAAACGCACGCGTGTGCCATCGGAGCGCGAGTCGAAGTCCAGGGTCGCCAGCTCGTCCAGCGCGCTCTCCCACTTGCGCCGGGCCTGGAACTCGACGCTGCTGTCGCGGCTGCAAGCGGCCCAGCCTGCGGCTTCGAGCAAATCATGGAAGGTTGCGGCCCATTCGGCGTGGGTCTGTTCGGCGTGGTCTATGCGCGTGAAGAGCGGGCGAAGGGCGCTCAGATGCTTGAGCAGGATTGTCAGACTACCACTCGATTTCGACGCTGCGACCAGCGCGTACAGCTCGTCGAGCTTGATCTGTGGTTGCAGGAGGTGCTGTTTGCGCAGGACGGAGGCGTCGAACTCGGCGCGGGCCAGGAATTCGGAGGGGGCGCCGCTGGTTGTTGCTGTGGATTCTGAGCTGCCCGCGGCGAAGTGGGGCGCGAGCAGCAGCGCGCTGACGCGGTCGAGGGGAAGCGGGCCGGTGGCCCAGCGCAGAATGTCGAGCGCGGCGGCGACCATCGGTGTTTGGGCCAGCGGAACGCCGAGCGAGAACTCATATGGGCCGGAGCTGGCGGACGCGTCGATTGCGTTGAGTTCGGGTGCGAGCGTCTGGCGGAAGACGCGGTCGATCTCGGCGCGGCCGCTCTCCATGGCGGGAACGATGACGGCGATGTGAGAGCTGGGCTGCTCGGTGAGGCGTGCGCGCAGCCAGCGGGCGCAGGCGGAGAGTTCAGAGCGCTCGTCGGGCGCGGAGACGAGGGTGAGATTGCGCGCCGGTGAGGGTTGCTCAACATCTTCGATCTGCGCTCCAGTGGTTGCGATGGCATCGAGCAGGGCGGTCTGCGCTGGAGTTATGGAGTCGAATCCGACCAGCAGGAGGCCGGTTGGAGGAGCAAGTAGGTTGTCCGCAAATACGGCGCGCAGGGCCTCGGGGAGCTGCGCTTCGGTAATGTACTGCGAGCGGGCCGAGCGGCGCTCGAACTCGCCGGCCCAGCGGGCGAAGGCGCGCGTGTCGGCGTTGGAGACGGCAGCCTGCAGACGCCGTCGGCCACGGTAGGCGTGCAGCAGGAGCCACGCGCCGGCGGCAAGTTCGGCGAGCGCGTCGATGGGGCGGAGGCTGAGCGTTGCGCCGTCCGCCGCGCTGTCCTCTGCGATGATCGAGCGCCAGAGGGTGCGCTCCTGCGTGGGGTTGAGCAGAAGATCGGAGGCGTGGCCGTCGAGCAGAAGGCGATGCCACAGGCTGGTGAGCCATGCATCCCACGCCAGGATTTCCGGAGGTTCCCAGTGAGCCAGACCAAGTGCGCGCTGATGCAGATCGAACCCGTGGTGCAGCGTTCGCGCGGCGCGCTGGTTGGCGGTGATGACGGTCCAGCCGCGCTCCAGCGCCTGCTGAATCTGCCGGGGCAGCGCGTAAGGATCGTCCATACGCCCTTTATACGCCGGATGGGTGCGGAAAACGTGGCGTGCAGCGAGTCGGCGAGTTAGCAAGTTAGCGAGTCAGCGATCGCCGGGGCTGTGTGGCGGAGAATATTTGGGGGCGAAGCAATAACCATGGCGCCGGTTCGGGCTGCGGCGGTCCGCAAGTATGATGGAGGCAGGAGGGAGTTGCCTATGCGATTTACGTTGCGAGCGGTTGCCGGGTTGATTCTGCTTCCCATGCTTCTGGCTGGCTGCAAACATTCGGGCAACGGTGTGGCGAGTGCGCCGTACACTGCGGCAAGCGGTCCGGCTGCTGCCGAAGCGGGCGAGTTGAAGACCTTCCCGGTGCGCGGCAAGATTGTGAGCGTGGACGCGGCGAAGGGAATGGTGATGCTGGAGCACGAGGCGATTCCGGGCTTTATGGACGCGATGACCATGCCCTACAAGTTGAAGGACCCGAGCGTGGCCAGCGAGCTGCATCCCGGCGACCGCATCACCGCGAAGATGCTGGTGCGCAAGGTTGGGGACGACTACGAAGACCCGATGCTGGATGAGATTGTGGTGACGGCGCAGGCGCGGCCCGACTACAAGCCCACGGTGCAGTACCACGTTCCCACGGCAGGCGATGCGGTGCCCGACTTCAAGCTGACCAACCAGAGCGGGCGTAGCATCCATCTCGGCCAGTTCAAGGGGAGGGTGCTGTTGCTGACCTTTGTGTATACGCGCTGTCCGCTGCCGGACTACTGCATTCGCATGAGCCGGAACTTCGCCCAGATCGACAAGGCTCTGGCTGCCGATCCCGCGCTCTACGCCAAGACCCACCTGTTGAGCATCAGCTTCGATCCGAAGTTCGATACGCCGGCGGTGCTGAGGCGCTACGGCGAGACGTATATCGGAGGCGATGCGCAGCAGGTGTTCGCGCACTGGGACTTCGCCGTGCCACCGTCCGGTGAGCTGGCCGCGCTGACGCAGTTCTTCGACGTGGGAATTACGCCGGGCGACGGGGGCCTGATCACCCACTCGCTGTCGACCGCGCTGATCGGCAAAGACGGCAGGGTGCGCGCCTGGTATCCCACCAACGAGTGGACGCCGGCCGAGGTGCTGGCGGCGATCAAGAGCGCAGCCGCAGCGTAAGACGAGCGCAGCCGCAGCACGATGTGGCCCGGCGCAATTGCGATACTTTAAAACACTGCTTGCAACCTTGCGCTGCAAGCGGTAGCAATTAGAGTTGCGAGTCGTGGCGCGCAGGCTCACGTCGACCCTGCATACGGAATCGTTCAACCCGCAAAAGGAGATCCACACTATGGCAAAGCTGAGCATCGGTTTCGGAGTGGTCCTGATTCTGCTTGGCATTGGGGGGTTCATGGCCACGGGCAAGCTGTATCCCACGGCGCTGATCCCAACCTGGTTCGGGCTTGCGCTGGCAGTCGCCGGCTCGCTGGCCCTCACCCAAAACGTGAAGCGGCGAAAGCTGTGGATGCACACCGCTGCGGGGCTGGGCGTACTGGGCTTTCTGGGCGCTGCAATCCGCGCAATCATCGTGATCGTGGAGGCGCACGGCGCGCTGACCCAGGTTCAGGCAATTGCTGTGTGGGACCAGATGGTGATGGCGCTGATCTGCCTGGCCTTTGTGCTGCTCTGCGTGTATTCCTTCATCGCCGCGCGGCGGTCGGGCAAGATCGCTGCATAGCGATTCAGGGTCTTACCTGCAATCGGTCTCCTGGCGAAAGCGGCAATCAAGATCGCCAGAGTGCCGCGCTGGCGCAATCGTTCAATGTGCCGTGCCGGCAGCCCGCAGAGCGCGGATTGCCGCTCGCAGATGCTCCCGCGCCGTATCGTCGCCCTCGTTTTGCAATGCGTGGGTAAGAGCGTCAACCGCACTGGTTGCGTGCAGGGAGCGCAGCGTGTCTGCCGCCGCAATCCGGACCGTTGGGTCGCGATCTGCCAGCGCCGAGACGACCAGTTCCTGCGCCTTGTCGCTCTGCCCTCGATAGTTCACCGCGGTCACAATCGCCTGTACCCGAATGCTCGCGTCCGGCTCGGTCTGTTCAATCTGCTCAACCGCGGAGTAGCAGGTCGGCAGGTCCTTGTTGGAGACGTAGCGCGCGGCGTCCAGTCGCGCCGTGGAAGGCACATTCAAATTCTGGCAGAGCAGTTGCAACCGATCGAGAGCGCGGCGCGAGTCAAGCCAGGTCGCCGCGCCCGCCAGGTTCACCTGCACCTGAAGATCGCTCTCCGTGTCCATTGCGCTAAGAATCGCCGTCAGCGCCGGATGATCGTCCATGGCCGCCAGTTGCGCCGCCGCCAGGCTGCGCACCTCCCCATCCGGGTTCTCCAGTGCGGCAATCAGCGCCGCCTCGGTCAATGCGATGTGGTGTCGCGCCAACCCATCCGCAAACGTCTCCACCGGCGGCGGGGGCGTTCCTGCCAGCCATCGCGGCGCCAGTGGAGCCACCTGCGCCGAAACAGCCGTTCCCGCCGCTGTCAGCAGCGCCCCGCAGACCATCAGAAGTAAGAGGTGCCGTACATCGCCTGCCAACCGCATTGCCATTCGAGGTGTCCCTTCCTATCTTCTCTTCAGACGCGCAGCCTGCCAATACGTATGCCGCTGGACCGTTTTTCATTGCTGGACCGCTCCATCTTATCGCAGACCCGCCCCTCATGAAGCCGGCGGCGCTATAAACGCGGCGCGGCCTCGGGGTACACTTGCGGTATATGGCTTCATCGTTTGGATCATCCGGCATGGGGGGTGGGATGGGCGGCGGGATGCACTCGGCGGACCGGCCCAGCCGGGGCGTTGGGCGCGCGCTCGTCGCCGACCTGACGGCCAAGCGTCCCAAGCCGAATCTGAAGAAGGTGCTGCCCGAGGTATGGAAGCTGGCCAAGCCGCGGCGCCGGCTGTTGGCGGGTTGTTTTGTCCTGATGGTTGTGAATCGGACGTGCGCTCTGGTTCTGCCTTATTCGTCCCGTCCGCTGATTGACCTGGTGTTCACCAAGCACAGGATGGGGCTGCTGCCGTATATCGTGGGGGCGGTGCTGGTGGCGACGCTGATCCAGGGACTGACGTCATATGCTCTGACGCAGTTGCTGTCGACCGAGGGGCAGCGGCTGATTGCCGAGCTGCGCATGCAGGTGCAGGCGCATATCGGGCGGCTTCCGGTGATGTTCTACGACGAGAACCGAACGGGCACCCTGGTGGCGCGCATCATGACCGACGTGGAGGGCGTGCGCAACCTGATTGGGACGGGCGTGGTGGACTTCGTCGGCGGCGTGCTGACGGCGCTGCTCGCATTTGCGTATCTCATGTATGTGAGCGTGAGCATGACGCTTCTGGCGTTCGTGATTATGACCGCATTTGTGCTGGTTCTGCAGCGGGCATTCAAGACCATCCGGCCCATCTTCCGCGAGCGCGCCAAGATCAATGCGGAGGTGACAGGGCGGCTGACCGAGTCGCTGGGCGGCGTTCGCGTGGTGAAGGGCTACCGCGCCGAGGAGAGCGAGGCGAGGGTCTTCGCAACGGGCGTGACGCGGCTTCTGAACAACATCATCAGCTCGCTGACCGCGCAGTCGCTGATGATGCTGTCCTCGACGGTGATCCTGGGGATCGTCGGCGCGGCCGTGATGTATCTGGGGGCGCACCTGAATGCGGCCGGGAGGCTGACTCCGGGGAGCTACTTCTCGTATGTGCTGTTTCTGGCGTTCATGATTGCGCCGATTGCGCAGTTGGTGAATATTGGCACGCAACTGACCGAGGCTCTGGCGGGCCTCGACCGCACAACGGAGATCATGAACGAGCGCGAGGAGGACTCGGAGCCGGCGCGGACCCATGCGGTCGGCCCGGTGCGCGGCGATGTCAAGTTTGAGGATGTGGCGTTTGAGTACGTGAAGGGCAAGCCGGTGCTGCACGGAATCAGCTTCGAGTCGACGCCGGGAACGGTGACCGCAGTGATCGGTTCGTCGGGCGCGGGCAAATCGACCATCATCAGCCTGATCTGCGGCTTCCACACGGCGACCTCGGGGCGCGTGCTGGTCGATGGCGTGGACCTGGCGACGATCCGGTTGAGCAGCTACCGCCAGCAGCTCGGCGTGGTGCTGCAGGAGACCTTCCTGTTCGACGGCACGATCCGCGAGAATGTGAAGTTTTCGCGCCCCAACGCGACCGAGGCGCAGTGGATGGAGGCCTGCCGGATCGCGCGCGTCGATGAGTTTGCCGAGCGGTTTCCCGAGGCCTACGATACGGTGGTTGGCGAGCGCGGAGTGAAGCTCTCCGGCGGCCAGCGCCAGCGCATCTCAATTGCGCGCGCCATCCTGGCCGACCCGCGCATCCTGATTCTGGATGAGGCGACCAACTCGCTCGACTCCGAATCCGAGGCCATGATCCAGAACGGCCTGAGCTTCCTGATGCATGGGCGCACAACCTTCGTCATCGCGCACCGGCTGTCGACCATCCGCCGCGCCGACCAGATCCTGGTGATCGAGGACGGCCTCATCGTCGAGCGCGGAACGCATGAGTCGCTCTACCGCCTGGGCGGACGCTACTTCGACCTCTACACCCGCCAGCACGGCCTGGAGACCAACCTCTTCCTGGCCCCCGGAGAAGGCGACAAGGTGGAAGAAGAAGAGGAAGAAGAATCCGGGACGGAATAAGCCAATCATGTACACTATGTACATGGCGCTGCATATCAACAATCCGGCGGTTGAACAGAAGGTCCGGGATATGGCTTTGACGACTGGCGAATCCATCACGGATGCAATTGGCACGGCAGCGGATGAGCGAATCGTTCGTCTCAGGCCCGCTGGCGTCGATCTTCCATCTCCGACGGTGGATGAGATTCTTGAGCTGATGCGCAGCTTCAAGCTTCGGCCGATCAATACGGAGCTGACTGACGACGAGATTCTGGGCTATGGCCCGGACGGAATCTGCGAGTAATGGTCATCGACTCGTCTGCGCTGCTTGCGATCTTTCTGGAAGAGCCGGATGCGTCGATCTATGCCTCTGCCATATTGAATGACCGAATTCGGCTGATCTCGGCTGCCACTCTGGCAGAGGCATCGATTGTGGCAATTCGGCGACGACAGCCAGATCCGATTGCTGCTCTCGACATCCTGACGACACGGCTGCGACTGGTGGTTATCCCGGTCGATCATGAACAGGCATTGCTTGCACGGGACGGATTCCGGCGGTTCGGCAAAGGAAGACATCCGGCAGGGCTCAACTTCGGCGATTGCTTCTCCTATGCGCTGGCGAAGCAACGCGGCGAACCGCTGCTCTTCAAGGGCAACGACTTCAGCCAGACCGACGTTTTGGTTGCGTAGCTGCCCAGCGATAGACTGAACTCCATGCTCCGAGTTCCCTACGCCGATCTCGACCGCGCGCTGCACCGCGCGATGCTGCACCTCGGCCTTCGTGGCGATCGCGCAGCCCTCTGCGCCCGCCTCTTCGCCGAGACCACGCGCGACGGCGTCTACACCCACGGCCTCGACCGCTTCCCGCGCTTCGCCGCGATGGTTGCCAACGGCAGCATCGATGTCGCCGCCGAACCCACCTGCGTCGCCGCTGCCGCCGCCCTTGAGCGCTGGGACGGGCATCTCGGCCCCGGCAACCTGAACGCCTACGCGGCCATGGAGCGCGCCATTGCGCTCGCCCGCAAGCACGGACTCGGCGGAGTCGCTCTGGCCAACACCAACCACTGGATGCGCGGCGGAAGCTACGGCTGGCTGGCGGCGGAGTCCGGCCTCTTCGCCATCTGCTGGACCAACACGCTGGCCAATCTGCCTGCCTGGGGCGCGGCCTCGCCCACGCTGGGAAACAACCCGCTGGTCGTCGCCATTCCTCGTCCGGACGGCGCGCACGTCGTCCTTGACATGGCGATCTCCCAGTTCTCCTATGGGACAATCTCCGCCTACGCCGCTCGCGGCGAACAGTTGCCCGTCCCCGGAGGCTACGACGCTGCCGGTAATCTATCCACCAACCCCGCCGACATCGAGGCCTCGCAGCGCGCGCTGCCCATCGGCTACTGGAAGGGCTCCGGCCTGTCGCTGGTCCTCGATCTGCTCGCCGCGATGCTCTCCGGCGGCCTGGCCACGCATCAGCTTCCGCGCGATCCGGCGCGCGAGTCCGGCCTCAGCCAGATATTTTTGGCCATCGATCCCTCCAGCTTCGCCGCCCGGGCAGAGCTCGACCGCATCGCCAACGGCATTCTCGACTCGCTCCGCGCGGCCCTCCCCATCGATCCCGCGCGCCCCGTGCGCTACCCCGGCCAGCAGACGCTCCACCTGCGCGAAGAGAACCTCCGCCTCGGCGTTCCCGTCGATCCTGCGTTATGGGAGAGACTGCTCGCGCTCTCGTTGTAGGGATGGTCTGAACAAGTGTTCGGGATTCCATCCAGGGCACATCTTGTAGGATTTCGCCCTAACTGGCCGGCGAACATTGGGGGATCTCGAAGCAGGGCCTCCGGGATTCCTCGCGCGCGGAGGCTGCTGGATCCGCCTGGCTCTCCTCCGGCGTGGCCGCATTGAGCTGCGACGCAGGGGCTGAGAGCTCGATTCTACTGAAGTTGAACGCCATTCCGGCCACGCACTGCGGAATGCGGTGCGGCGTTGGCAGACTGCACAAATCCATGGAGGGCTCCAGTGCTCGTGACCAGCGGATCATAGGGAATTCCCTTCATCCCAGTCCGAACGCAGCGCAATCGGACGGGGCACAAAAACCATTCCTGGGAAAACCAAAGCAAGAGATGCAGTGTGAACCAATACAGTCTCCGTGCGAACGGCTTGGCCGCTTCCAGAAACAATGATCCGTCCTGTTACCACAAAGGTACATAGCACTTCCGCACTATGGAGTGCTGCGCAAGTTGTAGGCAGAGATGGCCACTGTGGATTGCTTTGCGGACGTGTGGGAAAATCTCCACGGAGCTGGTTCTGTCAGACCATCCCGGATGCCTCTGCCTGCGCCTTACTCCGTCACCGGCTGCGCGCAGAACTTGCAGCGCCGGGCCGCCAATGGAATCTCCGAGAGGCACTCCCCGCATGTCTTCGTGGTTGCCGCCTCAGTCCCCTTTGCCTTGGCCAGCAGATACTTCAAAGGCAGCACGACGAAGAAGTAGATCATGCTGGCCACGATCAGGAAGTTGATGGCGACGCCCAGGAAGCTGCCGTACTTGATGGGGGTCCCGTGAAGAGAGAAGGCGAGGCCGGAGAAGTCGGGCGTCTTCACAATGGCAGCGACAAGCTGCATGAGGATGTCTTTGGTAAACGAGGTAATGACCGCGCCAAAGGCCCCGCCTATGAGGACGGCGACCGCTAGATCGACCACGTTGCCGCGCAGGATGAACTCGCGAAATCCCTTAAGCATGGAAGACTCCTTGAAAGAATGAATGGACTAAACAGGGGCTGAGTATAGCGCACACCCGTGACGACAGTTGAATGCGACAACCCCACGCGTGCTGCTAGTTGTCGGCGCGCTCGCGTTTGTAGGGGGTTGCCATGCGCGCGCGGGCCTCGTTGATGGCGCCCTGGGTGTTGTCGTTGGTCTGCACCGCTAGGCGGTATTCGTTGACCGCGCGCTCGCGCTGGCCGGTGACGTCGAAGATATAGCCCAGGTGTATGTGGCTCCAGACCTCGGTCCAACGCGGGTCGCCGTCGCCGCGCAACGCGTCGCGGAAGCTGTTGGCCGAGGCCTGGTAGTTGCGCTGCATGAAGAAGACCTCGGCGATGCGGTAGGCGGCCAGCGAGCTGGATTTATTGGCGTCCAGCGCCTTCTGGTACTCGGCCAGCGCGCCGATCAGGTCGCCCTGCGCCACCAACTGCTGGCCGCGCAGCACGGCCACGCGAATGGCCAGGTCGGGCGTGCTCTTCAGCAGCCAGTTCTCCGGGTCGATGGAGATGCGCCGCGGCCGGCCGAAGGTTTCGACGGTGTAGGGCGAGTCGCTGCCCGCCACGTCGATGCGCCGGTCCTCCGTCTTGCCGTCGGTCTCGATGCGCAGCTCCACCGGCATGCGGAAGAGGTCGAGGTCTTCGCTGATCGATCCAACGGTGCGGAATCCCTTGTTGCTGCCCAGGCGGTAGACGGAGTACTTGTCGGTGAAGGCGGGCGCGCCAGTGCCGTCGATCCACTGCGAGAAAAATGAGGTCAGTTCCAGGTGAGACCCGTTGACCGGCTGCGCCTCGGCGACATCCTGCACCTGCGCGCTGCGAATCCCCTTGTCGGTGTATTGCGAGAGCAGGCTGCGCAGGAAACTCTGGAATGCGTCGTCGCCCATCTCCCAGCGCAGCATGTGGAAGACCATCGCTCCCTTCTCCAGCGTCATCGACTGGAACTGCGGCGAGAAGGGGTCGAGCCGGCCCAGCGTGCTCAGCGGCTCGGTGTCGTAGGCCAGCGCCCCGGCGGAGACATCGCCAATGGCCGTTTGCAATGCGTTCTTGCCGGCCGAATCTTCCAGGTACATCAGCTCGCCGTAGCGGCTCATTCCGTTGGTAATCCACGAGTCGTTCAGTGTTGCGGGCGATACCTCGCTGCCCCACCACTGGTGCGCCAGCGTGTTGCTCAGCAGGCGCTGCGAGGCCGCCGTGCGGTCCACGATGCGGTTGCCCGCGATGCATGCCATCTCCGGCGCCCATGCGGCGCTGACGGCGTCCTCCGGCAGTTCGACGATGTTGATGCGGCCCGACTCCGGCTGGCCGAAGACGCTGGTCATGTACTCGAACTCGCGCCCGGCCAGCGCCGCAAAGTCCGGCGCGCCGTCCTTGCGCTTCTCCGTCACATAGACGTGGATATTGCTGATGCCGGATGCGGTGATCGCCGGCAGGAACTTGCCCGCGACGATGGTTCCCGGAAATCCCGGCTTCGACCAGACGAAGCTGAACTCGTTGCGCCCGTCGGGCAGCGTCTTCTTCGTCGCCGTCCCGCTGCCCACCGCGGTGTACTCGGCGGGAACGCGGATGTGCATCTCCGCGGTGAAGCGGTCTGTAAACAAACCAGTCATCGGAAACCATCGGCCCGCGTAGAGCAGCATACTGATGGGGTCGGCGATGGCGGCCAGTTTAATTCCATCGACCGGGCTGGTGTCGGAGCCGGTGAGTACCCCCGAGTACGCGAAGTGAAAGGTGTTCGTGGAGCCTTTGGCCAGCGGCGCGGGTAGCGTAACGCGCACGGTGAAGTTTGCGGCCAGCCGCTCGGAGTTGAGCGCGGCGCCAGTGTTGTCGGTGAGCGATGTGACGTTGAGGCCGTTGTTCAGCTCGAAGCTCGCCGTGGTCAGGTCTTCCAGCGCGATGAAGCTGACGTCGGCGGTGGCCGTCAGCTTGCCGGTGGCCGGATCGAGGTCGGCGTTGATGACATAGCCGGTGATGTTGAGTTGCGCGCGCGCGGGAGCGGCATTCGCAGGCATCCAGCAGGGAAGCGCGAGCGCGCAGAGTGTGAGGAACGCAGCGGCGAAGGCGCGAAAGAAGGATTGGATTCGTCGGCGGCGTTGCGGTCGAAGAGTCATGCGTGCGGGTGTCCTCAAGTTGCGTTCATCCTCTAGTTGCTTATGGTACTGCACGGTGAGGCAATACTCGGCAAATCCATGAAACTCAAAATCGGCACTCACCATCGTGGCATCTCCGAGCAACAGAAAAGCCGCCCGCAGGCGGCTCTCGTTTGGTTCATCATTTCTGACTGCGTTACTTTTCAGTTTCCGTCCACACCCGGCTGAAAAATGTAAATTGCTGCGCCGACAACGACCTTGCGCTCGGGATGAAAATGCGGCTCGCGGAACACCGCGCGTAACCCCCATCCGTTTCTCTGCTTGGAAATAACCTCTTTCCCAATATGATCGGGCAGGTAACCAAGCTGAAGACCGTCTGCTTGTAGTACGGCAACCGCTGTCTTGCTGTGGGTATTATTCACTTCATGCACTAATGTCAGCAAATCCAGCTCCCGACACATTGCAATTACCACATCTCTGCGCGTCCCATCGTCGTTATCATGCTTGGTCCCCGCAAGCGTCACCGGGAAAAAATGTACGGGGTGAAACAACGCCACTAACTGTGCCTCAAAATCTTCATCGCTATAGCCAAGTGCGAATGTGTCGCCTTCTTCGATGGGATCGGAATACTTGCTGCCTCTGGGCATATCAAGCATGCCATCCAGCCATTCGCGGCGCTTAGCCCAGAACCTTTTGACCTCCTCTTCTGAAAGGACATGCGGTTCGGGCGGCGTGTAGACGAATGCCTTGGACGTTACCGGAGGTACCGGTCCTGGCTTAGGCCGTGCCTTCATTACCAGAAAAACTAAAACTCCGACCGCTAGAAGTCCCCAGAAAATCATGCGGCGAAGTGTATCACAGTCTCGGTAGCTGCTGGGTAAACTCATTCATGTCTGAACGCTACCGATTAGACGCTGCTGGAGGCGCTTCGGAGCGCGTCGATGGGTGTGGATTGCAGGAGCTCGACGACGGCGTCCGCGACGCTGCGGATGGGGTCGGCTGGTTGTCCTGATTGGGCGGGCGCGGGAAGCAGCCTGGCGCGGGCCTCGGCCAGTGCGGCGATCATCTCGCGGCGTTCCGGCGTCTCGTCCAGCAGCGGGCGCAGTGCGGCGGCCACGTTGGCAGCGGTGAAGCGGCGGTTCAGCAGCTCGGGGACTATGCGCCGGCCCGCGATCAGGTTAACCATCGCGACGGGGAGGTTGCCGTCGGCGTCCGGCACGGCGGAGATCTCGGCGGGATAGCGCACCATCCGCCTGGCCAGCGCGAAGGTCAGCGCGCTGACACGATAGACGACGATAAACGGCGTGCCGATCGTCAGCGCCTGCACAGTGGCCGTGCCGCTGGCAACCACGCTGGCGCGCGCGTGGAACAGGGCCGTACGCGCTTCGTCGACCAGTACAATCCGCGGCAGCACCGCAAAGCCGGGCAGCTTCTCATCCACAGCAGATTCGTGGGCGGCGATCTCATCCCGGATCCACGCAAGGTCGATGGTCGATGCCACCGGCAGCAGATACTGGCAGGCCATCTCCACATCCAGATTCAGATTGGCTGCGGCTTGCAGCATCGCCGGCAGGTTCTCCCGAATCTCGCTCTGCCGGCTCCCCGGCAACAACGCGATCCATTGCTTCGCAGGATCGAGCCCGTGCTTCGCGGCGTACTCTTCGCGAGAGATCGTCGGCAGCGGAAGCGCAGCCAGCGGATGCCCCACAAACTCTGCATCCACTCCGCGCGCGCGATAGAATGCGGCCTCGAAGG
>Ga0208189_1000476_pt1 | contig 22063 bp, 18 predicted proteins | sample June2015DPH_10_5_FD_184702 | JGI IMG/M metagenome (GOLD analysis project Ga0208189, IMG submission 184702) | Peatland microbial communities from SPRUCE experiment site at the Marcell Experimental Forest, Minnesota, USA - June2015DPH_10_40... | ecosystem: Environmental > Terrestrial > Soil >... | reverse complement strand
CCGCGCAGCCAAAGCTGCCGTCAGAGTAGCCGGAGGACAATCCGGGAGTTCTCACACGCCGATTTCGGTGCGGATGGCGTCGGCGATGGCGTTGGCGTGGAGGTGCATCTGCGCCTCGGATTCGGCCTCGATCATGACCCGCGCCAGCGCCTCGGTGCCGGAGTAGCGGATGACGACGCGGCCTGAGTCGGCCAGCGCGGCCTCGGCGGCGACGATGGCTGCGGTGACCGTCGGGATCTGGTCCAGCGGGCGCTTCTCGCGCACGCGCACGTTGACGATGACCTGGGGGAAGGTCTTGAGGTCGGCAGTGAGTTGGGCCAGCGACTTGCCCGCGCGATGGAGGATGTCCAGCAGCAGCAGCGCGGTCAGAAGGCCGTCGCCGGTGGTGGAGCGACCGGTGAAAAGGATGTGGCCGGACTGTTCGCCGCCCAGCGCCGCTCCGGTGGCCAGCATCTCTTCCAGGACGTACTTGTCGCCGACGGGCGCGCGCAGCATTTTGATCCCCGAGCGGCGGAGCGCGGCCTCCAGGCCCATGTTGGACATGGTTGTCGCCACCACGGTGGAGTTGGTCAGCAGGCCGCGTGCGGCCAGGTCGCGGGCCGCAAGCAAGAGCACTGCGTCGCCGTTGACCACCTTGCCGTTTTCATCGGCGAAGAGCGCGCGGTCGGCGTCGCCGTCGAATGTAATTCCCATCGCCGCGTGATGTTGGATGACCTCGACAGCGACAGTGCCGGGATAGAGGGCGCCGCAGTTCTCATTGATGTTGCGGCCGTTGGGCGAGGCGTGGGTGAGGATGACGGTACCGCCGAGTTCGGCGAAGAGCTGGGGCGCGATGGCGCAGGCTGCGCCGTTGGCGCAGTCGATGACGATGCGCTGTCCGTCGAGCGAGAGGCCGGGGACGGCACCGAACAGCGAACGAATGTACTCGGCGCGGTCGGCCTCGTTTACGGCAAGACAGTTGTGAGTTGTGAGTTGTGAGTTGTGAGTTGGAGCGGCTAGGCGACGGAAGATTTCGGATTCGATGGCCAGTTCGGTTGCGTCGGGCAGCTTGTAGCCGTCGGGGCCGAAGAGCTTGATGCCGTTGTCAATCCATGGATTGTGTGAGGCGGAGATGACGACGCCTGCGGAAAATGTGTGTGCGCGCGCGAGGAATGCGACGGCGGGCGTAGGGATGACTCCCGCGCTCTCCACCGTCGCGCCGCTGGCAACCAGGCCCGCGGTCAGCGCGGCGGCAATCCACTCCGAGGACTCGCGCGTGTCCTGTCCGATCAAGACGCGAGGCGAATCTCCCAAGTGGTGCGCCAGCGCGAGGCCGACGACGTGGATAGTGGTGGGATCGAGGGGGGACTGGCCGGCGACGCCGCGAATGCCGTCGGTGCCAAAGAGCTTCTTCATCAAATCTTTCTCCACATCTATTATCGGGCGTTTTGCACGATCTGGCGCATTGCTGGCGCACATTGCGTCTTTTGGGTCAAACCCGGCTTTTGAACTAAGTTGCAGGTTTAATCGCTTCAGCCAATCCGCGAACCGCGTTCAGCGCGTTTATCCGCCGGTGAGCCGGCGATACTCGAAGAACATGCGCACCCGCCAGCGCAGGATCATTCCGAAGGCCAGCACAAAAAAAAGCGCGGCTGTCTGCTTCACGTCCACAAACCTGTCGATGTAGCTGTGGGCAAGGATGCGAATGGCGGCCAGCGCGATCACAACCACGAAGAAGACGTTGGAACGCTGCATCATGATGACTTCGCCGTCGCGCACCAGGCGCGATGTGCGCAGCAGCGGATAGGCGAACACAACAGCCCCGAGCAGGAAGGCACAGACCGCCCATAGCAGCGGAAAGCGGAAGTCCCGCACCAAAAACATACAAAATCCCGACGCCATGCCAATGGGCGGGATGAGGATTTTTTTGGCCGTGACGGCGGTGCGGCCCTCCTGCACGCGCCAGACCAGGACCGCTGACGCACCCACAAGAGAAGCGAGCAGCGACAATTCGCGAAGTGGCAGGCGCTGCGACAATTCGCGAAGTGGCAACATGAGTTCTCTCGCAGGAAGCTGGATGCGGGGCCCGAAGGGAAGGTTGGAACTCTCTGTGTCCATTATGCCGGTTTGCTCAGCTCGGCGCTGGCACCGGCCTAGCTGTTATGCGGAGCCGGTAGACTTGACCTCGGCGGTGACGGAGCCGTGGGCCAGGCGTGCGCGGATGGTCTGGCCGGGATGGGCCTCTGTGGCGTTGCGCAGGAGCCGGTCGTCGGCTGTGTAAACCAGCGCATAGCCGCGATTGAGAACGGCCAGCGGCGAGAGCGCGTCGAGGCGGGCGCTCGCGCGGTCGAGATGCGTGGAGCGGGCGGCGATGGCACCGAGCGCGAGGCGGCTGAGGGACTGGCTGGCGGCTTCCAGGCGGCGGCGCGCGAGGGCGAGCCGGACGGCTGGGTTCTGCCGCTCGGTCCGCGCAGCGATGGCCGCGAGCCGGTTGGCGCGCGCGCGCAGGCTGCGGTTGGCGGCGGAGTCGAGGCGGTGGCGCAGGTCGTCCAGGCGCTGCGCGCGGCGGCCGATGAGGGCCTGCAGCCGGTCTTGCATCTGGGTGACCGAAAGCGCGGTGAAGCGCTGCCGCGCAAGCATGAGCTGATAGCGGATGGCGCGGCGGACGCGTGCGTCGAGAGCCTCGACGCGCTCCTCGATGCGGTGCTGGGCTGCGGTGATGAGTTCGGCTGCGGCCGAGGGCGTGGCGGCGCGCAGGTCGGCGACAAAGTCTGCGATGGTGAAGTCGGTCTCGTGGCCGATGGCGGAGACGACCGGCAGCGCGGAGGCCGCAATCGCGCGGGCGAGCGCCTCGTCGTTGAATCCGGCGAGGTCTTCCAGCGAGCCTCCGCCGCGCGCGATCAGGATGAGATCGACCTTGCCAAAGAGATTGCCGGGCGGACTCTTCTTGTGCGTGCTCTTTTTGCGCTGACCCGGATCGGGCCGGATTTGGTTGGGCTGGATTTGGTTGAACCAGCAAATTCCCTCGGCCACCGACGCGGCGCATCCAGCGCCTTGCACCGTCGCCGGATAGACCAACAGGTTCAGGCGCGCGTGGCGGCGGCGAATGATCTTGACGATGTCGTGGAGCACCGCGCCGCTGGTGGAGGTGATGACACCCACCGAGCGCGGGAAGGCAGGCAACGGCCGCTTGCGGGCGGCGTCGAAGAGTCCCTCGGTGAGCAGGCGCGCCTTGAGCTGTTCGTAGGCAAGCTGCAGTGCCCCCGCGCCGCGCGGTTCCAGCGTTTCGGCGATGAGCTGGAGTTGGCCGCGCGACTCGTAGACAGAGACGCGGCCGCGCACCAGAACGGCCAGGCCGTCCTGCGGGTGGAAGCGCAGCAGTTGCGCCTGGCGACGGAAGAGAACCACCGGAAGCTGCGCCTCACCATCTTTTAATGTGAAATAGACGTGGCCGGAGGGCGCGGCGCGGCAGTTCGAAATCTCGCCCTCGACCCAGAGATCGGCGTATGCGGCCTCGACGTGCTGGCGGAGGTCGTTGACCAGGTCGCGCACGCTCCACGGCGCGGAGGCGCTGCCGGGGCTGTCGGCGGGTGGCGTGGGCGCGGCAGCTTCGGATTTACGCGCGGTCTGGCGTGCGCGCTTGGGCGCGCTGGGTGCGAGCCACAGACCGGCCAGAGTTCCCTGCTTGTTATCGCCATCAGACTGCTTCGCCATACCGCATGAGTCTAGCATCGACGGATTTTGTCGGGGGGAAGGTTCGAGGGCGGCAGGAAACTCAGCGGTAGAGGCCGTGGCTCTGGATGTAGGCGGCGACGGCCAGCGGGAGCAGGCCGGGGCATGGGTCTCCGGCTTGCAGGCTTCGGCGGAGGCTGGTGGCGGAGACGTCCTCGTGGACTGTGGCGAGCAGATGGACGCGGGCGCGCTGGGCCTGGGTAAGGGCGAGCGGCGCGAGCCGAGCTTCGCTGAGGGGGAACTCGGGCCGGCTGACCACGATCCACTCGGCGAGTTCCAGCAGGCGGCCGGGAGAGCGCCAGCGGCGCAGGTCAAGGAAGCTGTCGGCCCCGGTAAGGACGAAGAGGGATGCGCCGGGCAGCTCACGGGCAAGCGCGGCCAGCGAGTCGACGGTGTAGTTCGGGCTGCCGTCGCAGCGCGGGGCGTCGAGAGTGGAGACGGCGAAGCGGGGGTCAGCGGAGTTGCCGGTAGCTGGTTGGGGTGGTTCTGGATTGCAGGCGAGGCGGGCCATCTCGATGCGGTCGGCGTAGCTGGCGACGGTTGCTTCGGGTTTGAGGGGCTGGTTGCCGACTGGGGCGAAGAGGACGCGGTCCAGCGCGAAGGCATCGGCCGCGGCGCAGGCCAGGCGCAAGTGGCCGCGGTGAATGGGATCGAATGTTCCGCCGAAGAAGGCTACGCGCATTCTGTCATGCTAGAGCATTTTCATGCTGGACGCGTCGGGGATGGAATGGGGGAGATACCGATGAGCTGCGCGGAGAAATGTGGGCCGCTCGCCGCCGACACACCACCCCTTCAGGACAGTGTTCTGAAAGGGTGGGGCGATGCAGTCTTGCCGCGCCAAATTAGTGCAGGCGGAAGACGAGGCCGGTGCCAACCGTGATCAGGTAGTTGCTCTGGCCCGCGCCATGGCCGCCATTGTAGGAATAGTAGCCGGTAGGATAGTTGGCCAGGGAACCTGCGCTCGCTTCTATCACGCGCCAGTCGAACTTCTTGAACTTGCCATGAAGTGGGCGATCGGCGCCTATGCTGACCTGATAGATGAAGTCGTTGTTGTAGGTGGTCCGGAACGGGTTCCTGGTGTGGCCGACGCCGAAACCGCCCTGCAGGTAGGGAGTGGATTTCAGCAGGTATTTCTCCGTGAGGGGCTTCTTGGTGGCGAGGCGCAGGCTGAAGATGAAGTCCTCACGATCGAACTGAGAGCCGAAGTCTTTGAGGCGGAAGATGTCTCCGCGGGCGTCGACGCCCAGGACGATGGGGGATTTCTTGAGTACGCCGAGCCCGGGCACACGGGTGAAGTCGTAGTAAATGCCGAACGCGGGGCCGTAGAGCCAGGGACGATCAACGTTGCTGTGCGTTCCAGGAATCGCTAAGACCCCCTCTTGCGTGAACTGCTGTGCGTCGCCGGTGATGTAGACACCAGTTTGAGCGTAGGCAGCAGATGCGAGGGCGACGGAAAGGACGAGAGCTATGGATCGCAGTTTCATTGGTGTTCCTTTTGCGAGGAGTTATTAGCGCACCGATGAGCATATAGAAATGGAACGCTAATGTCAGCAAATTTTTATAGCGGCTGGATTTCTGGGCCGGGGGGGGGCCGACCGACCGGCCGGAGGGGCCCCTCGGAAGGCCGGTAGGGGGGAGGCTAGAAGCGGAAGACCAGGCCGGAACTGAAGCTGACCTGGTTGGATGCGGGCACGTAAAGGGGGCCACCGCCGCCCACGTCCGCGCTGCTGACCGTGGTCAGGGAGCCGTAGCCGATCTCGGCGACGCGCCAGTCGACGTGCTTCTGCAGGGTGTAGTCGACCCCGCCATACAGGACATAATCGAACTTGCTGATGTGCACGGTGCTGGTGGGGGCCTTGGTGGTGCCCAGCCCGAAGGAGGCTTGGGCGTAGGGCTTAAATGGGCGTTTGAAGGGCTTGGTGGAGACGCGCGCCCCCACCAGAAAGCTCCTGAGCAGGGCGTTGTTGGCGTGCAGGTCGGACTCGCGCACATCGAATCCGCCGCCGAGCTTGCCGGACTGAGAGTGCAGAAAGTCGTAGTAACCGCCATAGCTGTAGCCGTAAAAGACCTGCGAGGTGGAGTTCTGGCCGAGGAAGGCGTAGGAGCCGGCGTCGGCGTTGGAGTTGCTGACGCGGATGGCGACGGGGTTGAAATATAGGCCGACCTGGGCGTGGGCCGCAAGGGTCGCGAGGGCGAGAACGGCGACTGCGGCAATGCTGCGAAGCTTCATGGGGAATCCTCAAAAAATGGTGGCGCTGACGCCACTCCGCAAGCCGGCTTGGCCTGCAAAAGCAGCGCTCTACCAAGTCTATAGAAAGATTCGACCGGATGAGTGTTCCAGCCGGAAAAGCACTCGGTTCGGAGGCATCCGCCGGACTGAATCAGCCTCTCTGGAATCAGTGGAGGCGGAAGACCAGTCCGGTGCTGAACGTGTAGAGGCTATTGGTCTGGTTCACCCCGGAGCCGAACGAGTAGTCGACCAGCGAGCCCCGTCCCACCTCGATGACGCGCCAGTCCAGGTGGGGCAGCAGGGTATAGTCCAGCCCGCCGGCGATCCGGTACTCGAGATTGGTGGAGGATGCGTTGCTGGCTGTGCTTCCGAAGTGGGCCACGCCGGCAGACCCCTGAATATAGGGCCGGATCGGCAGAGCGGCAGTTTTTAGGGCAAGGCGCAGTCCGAAGAGCCCCGTATTGCTGGTGTAGCTTCCGTGGACAAACTCTCCCCGCAGGTCGGAGCCAAAGCGGATTGGGCCAAACTTGGCGAAATCGTCGTAGAGGCCGATGGTGGTCCCGTAGGGCCACGCGGTATCGGTGTTGTCGCTGCCCACCGGCGGCGAGCTGAGGACATCTGTCACATGCCTGCGATCGCCCGCAAAGGTGGCGTAGATGCCAATCTGGGCCTGCGAGGAACCGCATTGAATTGCCATGCCAGCCAGCACGGCCAGAATCGTCAGCCAGCGCAGTTTCATCGGGTCCTCGCCTCTCTGTAGAGATGACTGTTAAGTCAACGATACGCGCGCGGATCACCGGATTTCCCCGATTAAATCGCGACGAACAATCGCAATCAACCTGTGGAATGTGGGTTGCGGCGGCTCTATCGCGCTCTGCCGCGGGCGCGCGGGGCAGGCGGCGGGTAGGCGGGCTTGCGCTTGGCGGGATTGCCGGAGCCAGGGGTTGCCGAGTTTGGTTCGCCCATCCCGATGGGCGCCGGGCGATGCGCGGCGACCAGTTCGCTGATGGCGTACTTGAGCGGCTCGATGCCCTCGCCCGTCACCGCGGAGATGGCATAAAAAGGCAGCTTGCGGCGCTTGGCATAGGCGGCCAGCTTCTTGAGTTTGGCCGGATTGGCCACGTCGATCTTGGCGGCCACAAGGATGGTCGGCTTGGCCGCCAGCGCGGGGTCGAAGGTGGCAAGCTCCGAGGTGATGACCTTGAAGTCGGCAACCGGGTCGGGGCGGTCCGTACCGGTCGCCGCAGTGCTTCCTCCGGCCGCGGCGTTGGAGTCGGAGACATCAACCAGGTGAACGATGACCGAGGTGCGCTCGATGTGTTTCAGGAACTGAATGCCGAGCCCCGCGCCCAGGTGCGCCCCTTCGATCAGGCCGGGCAGGTCGGCGACGGTGAAGGACTGGGTGTGGGGAAACTCGCCCACCTGCACCACGCCGAGGTTGGGCTGGAGCGTGGTGAAGGGGTAGTTGGCGATCTTGGGCCGCGCTGACGACAGCCGCGAGATCAGCGTGGACTTGCCCACGTTGGGATAGCCGACCAGCCCGGCGTCGGCCAGCAGTCGAAGTTCCAGGCGGTAGCTGCGCTCTTCGCCGGCGCGGCCCAGCTCGTGCTCGCGCGGGGCCTGGTGGGTGCTGGTGGCAAAGTGCTGGTTGCCGCGTCCGCCGCGTCCGCCGCGCGCCACCACGATGGTCTCGTTGGGCCGGGCGAAGTCGTGCACCAGCTCGCCGGTGGCGTCGTCGTAGAGCAGGGTCCCGACGGGAACGTTGAGCGTGAGATGTTCGCCCGCGGCGCCGGACATGTTCGATCCCAGCCCGTGGCCTCCGCGCTGTGCCTTGTGCTCCGGGTTGAAGCGGAAGTGCACCAGAGTGTTGTGGGAGAGCGAGGAGGAGATGAGAACATCGCCGCCGTGGCCGCCGTCGCCGCCCGAGGGCCCGCCCCGGGGAACGAACTTTTCGCGCCGGAAGGCCATGCAGCCGTTGCCGCCGTCCCCGGCCTTGACGCGAATTTTGGCTTCATCAATAAACATCTTCCAGCTCCCAGTGTAGCGGAAGCGGAAGAGGCCTGAATGCACGCGCGTACCGGGTGACGGGAGGGTTGCCTCAGGCGGTCAGCTTGCGATTGCGATCGACTGGATGCGGTCGAGCGCCATGATCGCGCTGGAGATGGCCTGCGCCGCCTTGCGGAAGCTGCTGCCCGGAGCCAGCGCCTGCCCTGCGGTTTCGTAGTCCCCATGGTTGATGGCGAAGGCGATCTGGGTCATCACGCGATGGAACTCCTCGTGCCGGGCGACCAGGTCGCGGTACTGCGGCGTATCGCGGACGTTCAATGTGTGTCGCGAAACAATCCATTTGCCGATGGAACACTCCTCCAGATGCTGGATGGCGCGGGTAGCGCCGGGGCTGAGCGGCTCACGCCTTGTGACAGCCAACTGTAGCGTGATCCGCCAGCGCATGTGGTGGGCAATGGCGTCTTTGGCGGTCACGATGGGAACATCCACGGGACTCTTTGCGGTCATTTCAAACCTGGGAACCCAGAATTGACAACAAGCTATCTCCCTGCATTATCGGAGTCTGGCGCGGAAAGATGAGTTGTTCGGGAGGTTCTGAATGCGCGCGCGTGCCGGGCGGCGGGGATAAATGGGGCAGGCGATCAGCAGGCGATTGCGATCGGCTGGATGCGGTCCAGCGCCGTGATCGCGTTGGCCATGGCCTGCGACGCCCTGCGGAAACTGCTGTTCGGATCGAGCGCGCGCCTCGCGGCACTGTACTTCCGGTTGTTGATCATGGAGGCGATCTGGGCCACCTCGCGATGGAACTCCTCGTGCCCGGCGACCAGGTCGCGGTACTCCGGTGTGTTGCGCAGGCCCGTGGTGTGTTGCGAGACAAGCCATCTGCCGATGGGACACTCCTCCGAATGCTCGATGGTGTGGATGGCGCTGGGGCTGAGCGGCTCATTCAGCGCGATGGCCAACTGCAGCGTGATCTTCCACTGCATGTGGCGCGCGATGGCGTCCTTGGCGGTCACGATGGGGTCGTCCGCAAGATGGTTAGTGTTCATATCAAGCCTGGGAACGCAGTATTCGCTTCAGCATTCCAGATTGCATTATCGGAGTTCGGCGCGGAAAGATGAGCCTATTGGAGGGAAATCGAAGCAAATTCACCGACAATATAGGAAACCCTTCCGCGCACTCAAAGTTGCGCATCTCTCCGGTTGGAATATGGGGAAGGCGAATTGCTCGCGCCGTTTTTCACCCGGAATACAGCCTCCATGAAACCCTTGCCGAGTTGCGAACAGGAGAGATGCTCTAAGATGGAGTGCATGAAATACGTGATTGCACTTCTGGCAGTGGCAGGCATCGTGGTCAGCGCGATGGCGCTGCACGTCCACCTGATGGACCGCAACGCGGCGCCGCCCTGCGCGGTCACCGAGCACTGGGACTGCGGCACCGTGGGCCACAGCCGGTTCTCCTGGCTTCTGCCCAAGACGACCGACGAGATGAATGGAGCGCAGACCGGTGTGCCGCATGTTCCGGTGGCGGCCCTCGGCATTGTGGCATACACCCTGATCGCGATCCTGGCGCTGATGGGTAGGCTTTGGCTGGTCTTCGAGCTGGCCCAGGTGGGCTTCTTCTTCGCCGCGTTCCTCAGCTACATCGAGGCCTACATCCTGCAGCTTTGGTGCATCTACTGCGTCTGGTCGCAGGGAATCATCGCAGCCATCTTTCTGCTCAGCGTGGTGGCCCTTCTGCTGGAGCGGCGGAAGCGGCGCGCGGCCACGACCGGTGCGGCGGCATTTGCGCCCGTAGAATAGAAGCATGGGAATCAGCCGCAAAGAGGCCCTGAACTGCCTTCGCAGCGACGACCTGATCGGCGTTGGCATGGAGGCCGACACCGTGCGCCGCCGCCTGCATCCCGAGGGCGTGGTCAGCTACGCCATCGAATGCTCAATCGACTGCGCGACGGTGATGGGCGGCGGCACAGTCGAGGGGAATCAGTCGGCCAACGCTTCGCTGGACGGCCTCTGTGATGCGATTCGCGAGACCATCGATCTGGGCAGCACTGGCGTGCGCCTGGCAGGCAGTCTCGGCTCCAATTTCAAGGACAGCAGTATCGAGTGGCTCGAGGGACTCTTGCGCGGCATCCGCCAGCGCTTCCCTTCGCTATGGATTGAGGGCCTTTCGCCGGCGGAGATTGTGGCGCTATCCGGAGGCAGCGGGCTGGACCTGCGCCAGATGATCGCACGCCTGCGCGACGCGGGGCTGGATTCAATTGCCAGCGACGACGCGGCCAGCCTTGACGCAGCCGTCAGCCTCGTGAATCGCATCGCTCGGCCAACGTGCACTCTCGCCCAGTGGATTGCGGTGCATCGCGCGGCACACAGCCTTGGAATGCGTACCGTGGCGACGATGCACTTCGACGCTGGCGAGGCTGGCGCGGGTGAGTCTGTGGATCAGCCCGTCGATTTTCTGGAGGCGGTGCATCAGTTGCAAGAGGAGACGGGCGGCTTCACGGCCTTCATTCCGCGCAGCCTTCCATCGCGCAACGCGGCCGGCCTCTGGGACGAACCCACGGCGGTCGAGCAACTGAAGACGCTGGCGACAGCTCGCGTCTTCCTCGACAACATCCAGAACATCCAACTGAACGGAGCAACGCAGGGCCTGAAAGTGCTGCAGACAGGACTCCGCTTCGGAGCCAACGACGCCGGCTCGATCATGCCGTTGGGTATCGGCGCAAAGCCTGTGGGCGGCGCAATCTCTGGCAATGGCTTGATGTCCGACAACGGCGCAAATGTTGGTGGAGGGAAGAATGCAGCTGCCACAAACCACCCCAGCGAAGAAGACCTCCGCCGCATCATCCGCGATGCCGGCTTCCAGCCCGCGCAACGAGATGCGGCCTACCGCATGATGTTTCTGAATTAGCCATGTCAACCTAGACGAGCTTCCGTCCGTCCAAAATCTGCATCATCAACCCAACGGATTATCTCGCTCTGCACCAGGATCGTCTCCCGGATTAGCCGCTTCGCGTAGAATCGTCTCGGACGGAAACCTGTCCGTGGAGTCCTGTTCTGCTCTCTCTTCTCAACCACCTGCACGCTCCGCCGGCCCTCTTTCTGGCCTCGAAGGGCCTTGGCCACTACCTGCACACCCACTACGGCGACCACACCTTCCGCGGCCTCTACCGCTGGAACGCATTCGACACCTCGATCCTGATTCCCTACTTCATCGTCATGGTGATTCTGGCGTTTTACGGCATCCATCGCTACCAGCTGGTGTGGCTCTACTACCACAACAAGAAGAAGAAGGCGTTGTGGGACCAGCCGGACGGCCGCTTTGCCGCGGGCGAACTGCCGTTTGTCACCGTGCAGTTGCCCATCTTCAACGAGCAGTTCGTCATCGACCGGCTGATCGATGCGGTCTGCCGGCTGGACTATCCGCGCGACCGTTTCGAGATTCAACTGCTCGACGACTCCACCGACGAGACGGTCCAGGTGGCCGCGGAGATCGTCGCGCGCTACGCCAGCGGCACTGCGGGACTGGCGCCGCAGCCCATCGTGCATCTGCATCGTACCAACCGCCATGGATACAAGGCGGGCGCGCTGGACGAGGGCCTGAAGGTCGCGCGCGGCGAGCTGATCGCCATCTTCGACGCCGACTTTGTGCCATCGCCGGACTGGCTGAGGAAGGTCGTCGACCACTTCGCCGAGCCGGGCATCGGCATGGTGCAGACCCGCTGGACGCACATCAATCGCAACTACAGCTTCATGACCCAGGTGGAGGCGATCCTGCTGGACGGCCACTTTGTGCTGGAGCACGGCGGCCGCTCACGCTCCGGCGTCTTCTTCAACTTCAACGGCACGGCGGGCGTCTGGCGGCGCGTGGCCATCAGTGACGGCGGCGGATGGCAGCACGACACCCTCACCGAAGACACCGACCTCAGCTATCGCGTGCAGATGGCCGGCTGGAAGTTTAAATACCTGCAGGACGTGGAGTGCCCGGCCGAGCTGCCCATCGAGATGACCGCCTTCAAGACCCAGCAGGCGCGCTGGGCCAAGGGCCTCATCCAGACCGGCAAGAAGATCCTGCCCCGCGTGATGAAGAGCGACGCGCCGTTCCACACCAAGATCGAAGCCTGGTATCACCTGACGGCCAACATCAGCTATCCGCTGATGATTGTGCTCTCGGTGCTGCTGATGCCGGCCATGATCATCCGCAGTTGGCAGGGCTATGTGCAGATGCTGCTCATCGATTTCCCGCTCTTCATCGCCAGCACCATGTCGGTGTCGACGTTTTATCTGGTCAGCCAGAAGGAGCTGTTCCCCAAGACCTGGCACAAGACGTTCCTCTATGTCCCGTTCCTGATGGCGCTGGGCATTGGCCTTACCATCACCAACACCAGGGCGGTAATGGAGGCGCTCTTCGGCTATAAGACGCCGTTCGCGCGCACGCCCAAGTATCGCGTGAAGAAGAAGGGCGAGGCCAGCCAGGCCAAGGTCTACCGCAAGCGGCTGGGCATTGTGCCGTGGATCGAGTTGCTGCTCGGGACCTACTTCGCGTGGACGGTGTGGTACGCCATGACCACGGAGAACTACTTCACCGTGCCGTTCCTGCTGCTGTTTGTGCTGGGCTACTGGTATACCGGGCTGCTCAGCCTGTTTCAGGGGCTCTTCGAGCGCGCCGGCAAGGAGACCAGCGGCTCGCCCGAGATGCACGAGAAGCCGTATCCAATGGGGATCTAGCTCTTCCCAATGCAGCGAAGCCCGGCTGGTTGGCCGGGCCTCGCGGATTTGCTGTAAGCTGCGGACGGCTTAGAAGCGCAGCCCGAACTTCACCGGAATATACGTGGTGCGGTTGCTGTTCGCCGGGTAAAAGTTGGTTGCCGATAATGGAGATGTTGCGACGTTGGCGGAAGTGACTCCAGTGCGCTGCGAGTTGGGCATGAAGACGTAGCGCGCTTCCATATAGAAACGCTCGTTGGAGAACTTGGAGAACTTGTAGGTGAGACCGAAGCCGCCACTCACCCCGACTGCGTTGCTGGTGTAGTGGTCGAAGGTCGCATTTTGCTCGATCTCCTCGCAATAGTAATAGCAATACTCGCCGAGTGTGGGCGTGGTGAAGTTGGTGACCTTGTGATAGAACCCGCCGCCGAGCACCGCATAGGCGCCCAGCGAACCATCGGTCGGTAGAGTGAAGGTTGGATTGAGGGTAAACGACCAGACGTGATTGTTGCCATCAATTGGAGCAGCGCTGCCGGTAGGGGCCGGGCCCTCCGGGGAGCACTCGGCTGCATTAAACTCGGCCACTGTGCAGTAGTTGTAAATGTACGCCTGGTTGGCGATCGTGACACCCTGCAGGCCAAAGTGGTCGTAGTCGAACTGCAGCAGCAGGCCGTAGAGCTTGTTGAAGTTTCGTCCGCCGCCGAACTGGAAGCCATAGCTGGGTGTCTCGTACTTGTGGGTGTTGCCGATCGGATCGGACAAGCCCATTCCGGCCAGGAAGGTGTACTTGGGCGAGCCGTCAGCGTTGCTGTTGCCGCTGGCGTAGCTGGGCCGCCCGTAGCGGCGGCGCGGCGGAGGCTGCGAGCTGCCCAGCAGATCGAAGCGCGCGTCGGAATCGGCAGCATCGAAAGAAGACGAGCTGCTGCTGGAGCTGGTGGACGCCAATGCGAGGTCTGCCGGAGCGGATTCACCACCCCAGCGAGCAAGCTCGCCGGGGACCCCGGATTCGGCAGCCAGAAGAGTCGGCGCCTTCACGGTCGATGCGGCGGAAGGCGTCTGCTGGGCCTGCACAAGCAAGGCCGTTCCAGCCATCAGGAAGCTGAACGCCGCAACGCGGCACGCAATACCGAAGTGACTACGGTGGATGTTCATTGTTTTAATGACTCCCTTTTTGAGTGCAAAGTCCTTCGGGGTTTCTAACCCGAATCGCCTGAGTTTGTTGTGCCGGTCCCGGATGTGCCGGTCCCAGAACATTTTGTTGGTTGTTCCGGTCTCTCCCCGGCCCAACTTAATCTTCTCATTGCTGCATAAGACGCGCTATTGCGTCATTTGGATCGCTTTAAATCGTCGATTCCTTAGTGGATGTCGAACTGCTCCGGGTGCAGTGCGGGGTCGCTCTTCACCAGGATCGTCTTGCCGGCCATCTCCTCCATCTCCAGCAGCCACTTCGCGCCCGACGCCTTGAGCTGTTTGACCACCTCCGGGTGGACGCGCAGCATGATGTCGCCGCGTTCCAGCGTCTTGTGCATCTTGCGCATCTCGATGTAGATGTCATTGCATACGGTGATGGGCGACTTGACCATTCCCGTGCCCTCGCAGATGGCGCAGGTGGTCGAAAGCGTCCTCTCCAGCGACTGCTTCACCCGCTTGCGCGTGATCGCAACCAGCCCGAAATCGTTGAACTGCAATACTTTCGACGGCGCGCGGTCGAGCTTCAACTCGTCCTCCAGCGCGGCCATCACGCGGTTGCGGTTCTTGCGCTCGTCCATGTCAATGAAGTCGATAATGATGATTCCGCCCAGGTCGCGCAGCCGGATCTGGCGCACGATCTCCGGGATGGCGTCCAGGTTGGTCTTGACGATGGTGTCTTCCAGCCGCGCCGTCTTGCCCACGTACTTGCCGGTGTTGATGTCGATGGCCACCAACGCCTCGGTCTGGTTGATCACAATCGACCCACCCGACTTCAGCCACACCTTCGAGCGCAGCGCCTTGTTGATCTCCTCCGTAATGCCAAACTGTTCGAACAGCGGCGTGTCCTTCAGATACAGCTTGACGCGCCGGATCAGCGACGGCTGGAAGCGCTGCAGAAAGCGCAGCACGCGCTCGTACTCGTTCTCGCTGTCCACCCAGATGGCGGAGAAGTTGTCCGTCACCTGGTCGCGCAGGATGCGCTCGATCAGGTTCAGGTCGTGGTAGATCAGCGCCGGCGACTTGGACGACTCCGACCGTGCCTTGATGTCCGCCCACAGGTTCAGCAGGAAGCGCAGGTCGCTGCGCAGCTCCTCCTCGCTGGCCCCCTCGGCGGCGGTGCGCACAATGAATCCGCCGCTGGCGTCTCCCTTCTCACTCAGCAAAATCTCCTTGAGCCGGCGCCGTTCGCTGTCCGACTCGATCTTGCGCGAGACGCCGGTGTGGTTCACCGTCGGCATGAAGACCAGGAAGCGGCCGGGAAGCGCGATGTGGCTGGTGATGCGCGCGCCCTTCTTGGCGATGGGCTCCTTGGCGATCTGCACCAGAATCTCCTGCCCCGGCTTCAGCAGGTCGCTGATGGCGGGCAGGTTGGTGGACTGCATGGAGGAGCGTCCTCGACCGTTGTGTCCAAATCGCCCGATGCGTTCACCGCCGGTGCTGCGTGGGCGGTCGCCGCGGTCTCCGCGCCCACGCCGTCCATCGCGCCGTCCGTCGCGTCGTCCTGGGCGGCGTTCTGAATCGCGTCCGCGCTCATGGCGAGGTGCGGCGGCGCCATTCTGCTCAACCGTGCGGTTCGCCTCTGTGCCCTGGCCGAATTGTGCCTCGTCCAACTCGTCATCGGCGGCGTTGCCGGTGCGCGCTGCCTGCTCGTCCAGTTCGTCCGTCTGCGCTGAGTCGTCGCGCTCTCCCTGCTCCTGGCCTTCTTCGTCGTCTTCCTCTTCCTCGTCTTCTTCGTCGAGGTCCTCCTCGTCGAGGTCGTCTTCCTCAAAGTCTTCGTCGTCTTCCAGGTCGTCCTCGTCTTCCACCTCGGGCGTGGCGCGGGTGATCTGGTCAATGGACATCTCGCGCAGCATGGTGCCCAGATCGGTTGCTCCCTCTACCGTCTCTTCGTCCAGGTCTTCGATCTCCTCGATTGAACTGGCGTGGATGCTCGGAACCGGGGAATCCTCCACGTCGAGGAACTCCTCGCTGAGCTGACCGGAACCCGGTGCGAAGCCTGCGGCGGTTCCGCTTAAGGGCACGGCTTCAGCCGTGCCATCAGCCCGCTGCTCATGATGGGGCTTCAGCCCCTGAGGTACGCTTTCCTGCGCTTCGACCGGCAGAACTTCCGCCGGCTCGGAGAGCATCTCGCCCGCGGAAGTAATCGAGGTGACCTCGTGGGCTTCGGGTGCGGGCTCGTCTGCCGGCGGCTCGGCGGCAACTTCGGCTGGCGCTTCAGCCTGCGCTTCCGGCTCTGGTTCTACGGCTGGCGCGCTCTGGCGGAACTCGCTGGGCGGCACGGGATCGACGCGGTAGGAGGCCGAGGCATCCTCTGGCTCGTACTCCACTTCAACCTGCGCGGTTGGCTTCGGCGCTGCACTCACCGGCGCCTCCGGCGCGGCAACGGCTACCGGCTCTGGCACAGGCGTACCCGGCAGAGCTGCTTCGGGAGTCTCTGCAATCTCTGCGATGTGCGCTTCAGCTACGCTCTGCTGATTGAATTCCTGAACAATCTCCTTGATGGGCGTGGGAGCGGAAGGCTCAAGTCCTTCCTGAACGACAGCAGCAGCGGCAACAGCGCCGCCAATGGGGGCGTCGTTGCGGCTTTCTCGGCTGCTCTCGCGCTGCGCATTGCGGTCGGGTCGGCCATCCCGTCTCGGCCCCCGCTCAAAGTCGCGCGAACTCCGGTTGCGTCCCTCACGCGAGTCGGAACGCGAGTCGTGGCGTGAGTCTGGGCGCGATTCGGACGGGCTGCGCCGCGAGAGCGTCTCGCCGGGCAGGGTTGCGCCGCCGTCCCAGCCGGCTGCAAGGGTGTAGAGGTTGGCGGGCGGAGCAAGATTTACCGGAGTCGCCTGCGTCGGAACGGGCGCGGCCTGCTCTTCGCCGCCCCTGCGGTACTTGGAGAGCGATTCGCCAGGCAGAATGATCGGCTCTCCTCCCTCAGAGTCCTCGCCATAGGCGTTGGCGATGGGGCCTGTGCCGCTCGTCTCGCCGCTGTCCACGCCGTAGAGGTTGCGCGAGGGCTCGAATCCGCGGGGAAAGCGCTGCGACCGCCCGCCGTCTCGGTCCCGCCCGTCGCGTCGCTGGCCGTCGCGATTGCGTCCACCGTCGCGTCGTCCACGCTCGCCGGGCCGATCGCTGCGCGGGCTCTCCTGGCTGCGGCCGGCGGGCTGAGCGGCTGAATGTGCGGCCTCGCCGTCGATCTCATGGGTGGGCTCGCGCTCCAACGACGAGTCGTCGTCGTAACCCGGTACTTCGGAGTAACCCTGGGCCGCGGGATAGCCCGCTGCGGAGTTCTCCTGCGTCGCATCGCCCGCCGGGCCCGTCGCATCGCCCGCCTGGCCGGATGCGCCGCGCCCGCGACGCCGTCCGCGACGTCCGCGCCAGCGGCGGCTTCCATCGGCGCCAGCAGCGCCCTCGCCAGTCTCCGAACCATCGTTGAACTCTCTGGGGGCCGTACTGTCGGCGTCGTTGATTCCTGCCTCGCCGCGCCCACCGTCCTGCGGTTGTGGCGCTGCCTCGGAGCCTCCCTGACGCTCAGCATTTCGATCGCGGTCGCGTCCGCCGCGCCGTCCTCTGCCGCCGCGTCCTGCCGCATCAGGTGCCTGCTCGCCATTGCCAAGCCGTGGCGCGCGCGCTGCGCGGTCTCCGGCCGGGGTGGTGTCAAACTCCTCGGAGTCCGGAGCTTCTTCCATGAAATCAGTAATGTAGAGAAATGCGTCGCGCTCCAGACCGATCTCCACAAAGCTCGACTGCATGCCCGGCAGAACGCGCGTCACGCGCCCGTTGTAGATCGATCCGGCGAGCGTGTACTCGTTCTCGCGCTCGTAATAAATTTCGGTGAGTGCTTCGTCTTCGACGATGGCCAGGCGCGTCTCGTGGGGCGTGCTGGAGATAAAGATTTCTTTCGACATCTTCCTGCTCTTTCTGCCCGCTCCGGCTTTGATGGGCCGGTTCAGCGAGCGGCAGACACAGGCGAGAGGATCGGAGGGGCGATTATGCGCCGCTCACCGAGGGTGCGGACAGGATGGGGGATCGGGAAGCTGTGGTGACCGACGGGTGCACTCGGGGGTCATGACCCACCCCAGACTGCGCCCAGAACGCGCCGGCGATGGGCGCAATCTGGTTGAACCCAGAAGCGATCGGAGACACTTGGGACGCTTCGAGCAAACACTGGCATGCGGAGTTTGTGACCGAATCAACCTCAGATCCAACCTGAGGCGGGGCCGTTTGCCGTCCGGATGCAATCATTTCCCTTCAAACCTGTCCGGCCATCGGATGTGATCTCTGCCTGGCCGGCCTCTTCTAAAATAAAAACTGCAAAAATCTAAAAAATCGAACGCCGCATGCCCGGCGCCATGCGCCAACGGGAGCGGGGGTTGCGCCGGCCTGGATGTTACAGCCGGGTAGATACAGTATGCACCAAAATCGCCGCCGGCGTATTCCCCGCCCCGCATTCCACCCCAGTGCTGATCCAGGTTCATCCCCAATACTCAGCTCCTAAAACCATACGCAGCTTGTGTTTACGCAGCGTTCGGTCCTGAAACTTCAGTTCACAAACCGCCTCATCCGGATGTTCATCACGATCCCCAGCGCCAGGAACGTGAACAGGATCGACGAGCCGCCGTAGCTCATCAATGGCAGCGGGATGCCTGTGACCGGCATCAGGCCCACCACCATCCCGACATTCACCACAATCTGGAAGAGCAGCACTGCGGCCACCCCCATGACGATGAAGGTGCCGGGCGCGTCGGAGGCCTGTTGCGCGTTCTCGATCAAACGCATCAGGATCAGAAAGTAGAGCAGCAGGATGCCCATGCCGCCGACGAAGCCGTGCTCCTCGCAGAAGGCGGCAAAGATGAAGTCGGTGTACGGAATGGGGAGGAAGTCGCCCTGGGTCTGCGTTCCCTGGTTGGTTCCCCTGCCCCACAGCCCGCCCGCGCCGACCGCGATCTTCGATTGCAGAATCTGGTAGCCGGTGCCCCTGGGATCGGTGTCGGGATTGATGTAGCTGTTGATGCGCGCCATCTGATAGCCCTTCGGCCGCTTGCCGCTGAGCCAGGCGCCACCCCCAACCAAGGCGACAAGTAATAGAAGGACCACGGTTTGTTTCGTCCGAATCCCGCCCAGAAACAAGCCCATGGCCAGGATCGGCAGATAGGTCAGCGCGGTGCCCAGGTCAGGCTGCTTGAGTACCAGAACCATCGGCACGCCAATGATTCCGATTGCCTTGGCGATATCGATCCATCTCAGTTGGCGCCCGGCCAGCCCCCAGAACAACCACGCCATGGCGAGGACCAAAATCAGCTTCACCCATTCCGACGGCTGAAAGTGCACGCCGCCGCCAAGATTGATCCAGCGCTTCCCCCCCATCACCTTCGTTCCCACCAGCTTGACCGCAACCAGCGACAGAACTCCGATGCCATACGCCCAGGGCGCAATGTCCACCAGCCGGTGGTAGTCGATCTGCGCAATGAGAAACATCAGCAGAAGCCCAACCAGCAGGAAGGCGATCTGCTTGTGGTCGAAGTCGTGGAACCGGGTGTGCAGCGTCGCCGACTTGATCTCCAGCACGCTGATGATGGACATCAGAGATACCAGGCTCAGCAGCATCCAGTCGAAGTCGCGGAATGAGGAGAAACGGCGCATTGGTTCTGGCTCTATTCTAGGGGCTGGATCATCAGGGCCGGTTGCCCCCTGGCGCATTCGCTTGGCCGGGGCGCGCCGCCGGAGTGACCGACGCGGTCGGCACACCGTTCGGATTCGCAGCAGGACTGGCTGCCGGTTTGGGCGCATCGGTCAGCCGCAGAAGATTGCCCTCTTTCTTGCGCTGCTTGGTGACGAAGGCGTTGATGACCTGCGCGGCGAGGGGAGCGGCGGCGGTGGCTCCCCAGCCTCCATGCTCACACAGCACAACAACCACGATATCTGGGTTGCGGCGCGGCGCCATGCCCACGAACCATGCGTTGGCGCGTTCGTTTCCGGTCAACAGGTTGTTCCCGCCGATGCTGTGGTTTACAACTTGAGCGGTGCCGGTCTTGCCGGCGAAGTCGATGCCTTCCAGGCGGACGGCCGCGCCGGTGTCATAGCCGCCCGGCAGCATCGTTTGCGCCATGCCGTCGGTGATCGTCTCCCAGTTCTCCGGCGTGATGGGCACAACGCGGTCGCCGCTGCCGGGATAGTTCTCCGCGATGGCCGACAACATCTCCGGCGGCAGCTCGTCGGGAAAGACCACATGCGGCCGCTTCAGCACGCCGCCCGATGCGATGCCGCCCAGCGCGCGCGCCAACTGCAACGGCGTTACCTGCACTGCGCCCTGCCCGATGCCGACGGAAATGGTCTCCCCGGCGTACCACTTATCGTGCTGCGTCTTCAACTTCCATGCGGTCGATGGCATGGTGCCCGTTGTCTCGTCGGGAAGATCGACGCCGGTCTTCTGTCCCAGGCCCACCTCGTTCGCGTATTTGGCAATGGTGTCGATGCCCAGCTTGTTTGCCAGCGTGTAGTAGAACGTGTCGCACGACCACGGGATCGCATGGTCGATGTCCACCATGCCGTGGTGCTGGTCGCAGGCGAAGAAATGACCGTAGAAAGTGGCCCCGCCGTTGCACATCACATGCATCGTCTGCGCCACGCCCTCTTCCAGTCCCGCCAGCGACATGATGATCTTGAAGGTCGAGCCCGGCGCAAGCTGCGCCTGGATGCTCTTGTTCATCATCGGATGGTCGGGGTTGTTGACAATCTGCGTCCAGTAGTCCCGCGTCAGGCGCACGGAGAACTGGTTGGGATCGTAGCTGGGCCGCGAGACCATCGCCAGAATCTCGCCGCTGTGCGGGTCCATCGCCACCAGCGCGCCATTATGGCCCTCCATGGCCAACTCGGCCGCGCGCTGCACGTCCAGGTCGATGGTCAGCCGCAGGTCATGGCCCGGAATGGCCAGTTGCTGGCCAATTGGCTGTCCAACCTCCTTGCCGTGGCTGTCCACAACCACGTCGCGCGATCCGTCCGTGCCGCGCAGCATCGCGTCGTAGGTCTCCTCCACGCCACTCTTGCCCACCACGTCGCCCGGCTCGTAAAACTCGAACTTCGCGCTGTTCAGGTCCTCGGCCGACAGCTCGCCCACATAGCCGATCAGGTTCGCCGCAAAGCCGTCGCGCGGATACAGCCGCCTCTGCTCATCCAGCGTCTCCAGCTCGGGCAGCTCGTTGCGATGCGCCTCGATGAAGGCCTGCTCATCCTGCGTAATGTCCAGCTTCAGCGGAATCTGCTCGTACTTCGGCGAGCTGGCGTAGCGGCGCAGCGTGGCCTGGATCTGCTCCACTGGAAGGTCCAGGCCGCGCGCAATCAGGGGAATGTCTGCGTTCAGGTCTTTCACCTGTTCGCGCAGCAGATAGCAGGAGACCGATGGGTAATTGTCCACCAGGATGCGGCCCTCGCGGTCGAAGATCTTGCCGCGCGGCGCCAGCACCGGGGTCTTGCGCACCCGATTGGCCTCGGCCAGCACGCGATAGCTGTCCACGCCCAGAATCTGCAATCGCCACATCCCCGCGGCCAGCACCGCCAGCACCAGCACCACCAGGTACTGCGTCGCGTGCAGCTTGTTCGCCGATACCTTCTCATCGCGGTCCGCGTGCCGTTCGGTCTTGGGAATTAACGCCATGCTGACGAGTCCTGCTTGCCGGAAGGGCACGGCTGGTAGCCCATGGCTTTAGCCTTGGGTCTCCGTGCCATAGCTTCATTGTAAGACTCGCACAGGCCGCCCCATTCATGCAGCTTCATCGCAGAGGTTCGTGGTTTCCCAGCTCCGAAAATCAGTCTCCCTGCGAGGGAGATATATACGGATCGCGCAGTTTTTCTATCCATTTTGGATCTGCCACAGCCATGGCATCGGCTACGTCTATCGGATGGCACCCTCGCTCGTTGAGTTCTCTGTACAGTTGTTGCCCACGCATTGGCTCGGTTGTTGACCATGCAAAATTCAGGTTCTCCCGAGTCAACGTGGCCGTATAAAGATCATCCGATATTTTCTTGACTGTCAAAAACTCCATGTTGCTCTCCTGATGGACTTACGGTGCTACTAATGAGTGGGAGTTCGCGCAACCGCAGCCCTACTCCTGATGCTTGGCGCGGTCCAGCAGCAGAAAGACCGGCAGCGCCACCGCGGTGTTCGCCGCCGCCCTCAGCAACTCGTGCAGCCACATCAGGTGGAAGGCGCGAATGCCCAGCAGGCGTCGCTCGA
>Ga0208189_1000469_pt1 | contig 22271 bp, 47 predicted proteins | sample June2015DPH_10_5_FD_184702 | JGI IMG/M metagenome (GOLD analysis project Ga0208189, IMG submission 184702) | Peatland microbial communities from SPRUCE experiment site at the Marcell Experimental Forest, Minnesota, USA - June2015DPH_10_40... | ecosystem: Environmental > Terrestrial > Soil >... | reverse complement strand
TTGTTTTTGCTGTCTACTACAACATCGCCGCGCTTTACAATTAGTCCATTGTAACGGTTAGTCTGGGGATCATACGACATAACCATTTTGGTCAACCCCACGCACGAGATAATCTTGTTTATTTAAGAACTCAGTCTTTGACCCATTTATGGCCTTCGACATGCCAGCCACCGATATTTGATTGTGCTAGTTCCGCTTCTCTTTTAGCAACCTTAATTTTTAACTCATCGATGCTTTTCGCGGTTAAGTCGGGCATATCCGAACCGATGGGATATCTCCCTTCGGTTCTATAAATAGTTGAACCATCCGTCATTTTCTCTTTGGTTAATTGAGTTTTCTCCCCATCCGTCCAAAGAATACTTTCTCCATATCTGAAGGCCCCTTTTGTTTTACTATAGGCATATGTCGAACTTTTCTCGGCATCGCGTACAACTTTTATCCCCTTTTCTTTCATCAGCAGGTCACTCCATTATTATTTTGCAACCTTGGCTGGTTTCTTCGGTTTGCGTATGGTTGGAACGCGCAGGTTAAGGTCGGCCGAACAGTTAGTACACATGTACCGGTCGGTTAATCCGGTAAGATGCATAACAGTCCCAATCTGGCAAACCGGACATGGAGTATAGAATGGCCGGAATACGCTTCTTTCCATAATATATCTCCTTGTCTACATCAGCAAGTTCTCTGGGAAAAGAGCCGGCTGGTCTTTGCGTCTGCCATCATTTAATTTCATCAGTGCGGATAAATTCAATTTCCCGATCGCAGCCGCCCGCTCTCTATCTATTGGAGACAAAGAACTCGATTTCCAATTTTCCCAAGATGCCATATTATAAAGAGCGTGTACTGCGACATACCCATCTTTGGTGAAAGGTACGCCTGATTGTTCAAACGTAACGGCGGTTGCCAGTTCCGGATAGCTCGGCAGAGCCGTGAAATTATGCCAGCTAATATAATGAGCACCCGAGACAGGTCCGCGGGTTGGCGCCATAGCTTTCTTTTGGGCAAGCGCATTTACCATGTCAATAATATCGTGAAGATGTCCGGGGTTATCTTTTACCCAGTAAGTGAAATGACGCACCTGGTTAGCTTTTGTGGCCCCTGTGTCCCAGACCGGAGCAGATTGGAACTGGTGATAGAGCTGGGAATGCAGTTCGTACAAGTCATTCATTGTAAGCTGTAATAGAATGGCTTCAAACTCGCTGGCTTTCATCGAAGGTCCTCATCCGGGCGTATCGGTTTCAGGATGTTGCGAGTGCATTCACAGTCGGCAATCGCATGGATAGCCATTTCAGTGGTGAGTTTATCGGCCGTCGCAACAAGGTCGTCTTCCTGGACAAAACGTGAAAGGCGTTTTGTTTTCACAGGGTCGTTTCCCTCATTTACGGCTTCCAGATAGTCCAGATAATAAAAGAGGTCATTGGCATCTCTGGACCTCACCAATTTCAAGTCGTTGAGTTCTACAACCCGTTGCCGGATCCTGTCAATGCTTTCTTGCCTTACCTCGGGTCTACTCCTCACATCCCAAGAATCCCATACTTGAGCCAGGACATGGGCAGTATTATGTACTTTCGCTACTTTTTCAAAAACTTCATGACATCTACCTTCCATGGATAATTCCCCTCCTCGGACAATATGATTACCTAAATTATACTCCTTCATATATTTCTTGAGAAATACGGTCTCGCTAGACACAAAATAATTTTCGTTATCCTCTTGACATGTGAAAGAATACGTGTTATTTTGTATGTAAGGGGCGGGTTTTACCTTTCCGAACCGGCTCCGGGTGTATTCATAACGGGGCTTGGGGGATAGTGTTAATGGTAGTGGCTTCCCATTTCACTATCCCTAAGCTCCAAATAGTATCAGGGGGAAAATAAATGCCGAGGTTTCAGGTCCATCCAGTTAACCCTACGCGCCGGAAACGATATCACAACGGCCGCCTGACTAAAGCTCCCAGTAAATCAAAATTTAAACTGAGGGAGCGGCCGGCAGTAATCGATTTAGCTCCGGCGGCGCCGATTTTAGACGTTCGCGGTACCGGAGCCGCGACCGCAGCGGCCGTGGTCACCGCGATAGAACTGACAGAACCCAGTACTGCCCCAATAGTTTTTGAAGACCTGGGGGAAGTGCCCGAACCGGCCCCGATTCCTACCGTAGTAACATGCCCGCTGTGCAAGAAGCCGATTACCTTTAACGATGGAGTTTTCAACGTCAAAGTCATTAAACTCAACGGTAATGGTATTCAAGTGCATAAAGTTTGTCCGGAGTAAGAAAAACTTTTTTGCCAAGAGGTGGCGCCGTGAACGCCGAAGAAGAGCGATATTTTGACAGGGAGTTGACTAAAATACTAGCAGGCCATACGAAAGAGGTTCGCGACCTGTACGAATCTCGTCGCTCTGAAATTCTGGAAACTGTTGAAAAAATGCGGGGCCCCGGCGCCGACATCAAGGAAATCCTGAAACTGGTAGTGATGCACGAATAATGCCTTATCTTAGTAATGGTTCCGTCGCCTGGGAAATCCCCGAAGAAAGTGCGGTCAGGTATAAAAATGGTTTATATCGTCCGCCGTCTGGCTGGCTCGTCATCCTGAAAATACCTAAAAAGTCTCGTCAAGCCTCTGGTGGCCAATGGTACCCACCGGATGGGGAGGTCTTCGTCGACGACAGACGCATCCAGGCCGCAGCCACTAAAATCCTCCATAAACAACGAAAACTCCAGCTGGTGCTGGTAAGGAGTAAAAGGCATGCAAAAAACGTTTGTACAATTCATCAAAGAGTTCCAGTCAGCCCCCCTGACTAAACACGCCTACGAGATGAACCTGATGTTATTCGACCGTTTCCTGAAGGGCAAAGAGCCGGATGAAAGGAAAGTGGAAGAATATCTGCTTGAGATGGAAAATGAGGGATTGAGCTCGGCAACCATTAACCAGCGCCTCTCCGCGATCAGGGCCTACTTCCTCTACCGTAAAAAACACTCGCCGATGGAGAAGCGCGGGTACTGGGACTTGATGATTAAGGGTCCCAAGGTCCACAACAAAATCCCCAGGCTCATACCGACCTCCGAAATCTTGAAAGTCGTCGGAGCTGCCGATAACGATTATGAACGGGCACTGACGCACACACTATATGACGGAGCCTTGCGCATTAAGGAGTTGATGGGGTTAATGGTGGCAAACGTTAACTTCAAGGAAAAGTATCTCAAAATTGTTGGCAAGGGCGGTGATGAGGAACTGGTACCCGTATCCGATGAAACCATTTTGGCGCTAAAGAAGTACATCGGGACCCGGCAGGGAAAAGTTTTCCCTCAACCTTATTACCAGTTGAATTATGATCTAAAGCGCATCGGGAACAAGGCCGGGGTACACAAACTACATCCTCACGAATTCCGGCACGCCCGGGCCCAGAACCTCAGAGAGAGCGGAGTCAAGGTTGAAGACGCCCAGGAATTCATGCGGCACAAACAGATCACAACGACAATGCGTTATTTCCGGGGGGATCCCCAGGAGATCCGGAAGAAGATTAACAGCGCATTCTAAAAGATATTCGGGCATTTTCAAGTAAACAGATGCCGCAATATAAAATTATCGGATATATTTAAAAATCAATCGGAAATTCATGAGCAAGAAACAAAAAGAGGACCGGGCCGGCGCCGGTCCTCTTTCCTTTTATATTATTGCCGGTCATGGATGTTTACGAGTTTTTGACCTGGTAAGTTTTATGCCCCCGGCCGGGTGTGTCCAGACCGACCAGAGTATGACCAGACCAAAGATTCTCCAGTCATGGATACCCGAATATACCCGAATATTCACGAAAATAAAAAGTTATATTAATCACACCTTATAAAATTATCGGAGGTTGCCGGCTGTTTTCTCCCTGGTTGACCGGCGGGCGGGGGTTGATGGTTGTTTACGCTTGTATAGCAAAAATTTATTTTTTCAATTTTTGGTATTTTCGATACTCCAATATATTGACATTCAAATTTTAGGCATGATATACTATTCAATTAGATACAAACAAATGTAGATTATCTAATAAATATGGAGAGCGAAAGCTAAAAAAACATACTTTTGGAGTCTAGCAAACTTAAATACTAATCTCGATTCATGTACTTTTACAACCATGCCAGCTTAAAAGTGAATAGGTACATTGTACTGAAAGCTGATTAAAGTTAGCAGTTATAAATACAGTTAGCCCGTAATGAGTGGTTAGGGTGAAAGGAAAGGATAGAGTATGAATAGTACACCCACCTATATTAAGTCACTCGTTACACCCATTAAAGCCAATAAGCCACAAGCCAGAAAAGTATGGAGTATTGACTTAGAAACGGTTTGGCTTCCGTTCTTCACAGCAACCAACACAATGGGGGATACAGCTATTCCGTCAGAGGCTATCGGATGCCCGATGCGTCTTGCCTATGATAAAGCGGGTGCTGTGAGATTCTCACAGAATGGCAAGCCAGTCATCAGAGTAGCGAAAGAGGTTGGCGATTCCGTCAAAATGGTACGTGATAACTTCGTAGCTAATCTACTTCAATACACTGGTGAAGTAATGACTTCCCATAGCGAGGAATACACTAATCAGCTTTCATTGGCTGAGAAGCTAGGGAAACCGATTGCACAGCTTGACGCCTCTAATTTAAGTAAAGCAATCGAAGCTATGAAAGAAGCGGAAGCGGAAGCCACAACGGAAGCCACCACAACGGAAGCGGAAGCCACTCTAGAAGCTGTGCTAGTAAGCTAATCAGCTTATAAGTAAACATACCCTAACCACTCATTACGGGCTAACGAAAGGAAAGGTTAAAAGTGAAGTTAAACGGAAAGCGTAAAAGCTACCTGGCACAAATTAGCCTTAAATATATGTCTAACTTTCCGAAAGGTTGGAAACTTGACTTGATGCTAGGGGAATTTTTTAATCCTGAATATGATTCTGAAGTCAAGCGTATAATGACTTATTGGAAGCTAGACGATAGAGAAGCTAGACGGGCATTATGGGAAGTGGAAAGGAAAGCTATACACGCATTAAATGAGAAGCCATATCATAACGGGCGATTTGGGAGTATATCTAGTGTTATATGGCACGAAAGTCAGCCACTCTATTATATAGACGGTTTGGGTATGAATGGCCTAACTTGTAAGCCATTTGTGAAAGTGAAACTGTCGAGCAGTTATCAACATCTATATGTTGACTTGGGGGAAAGTTTGCGGAATGTATCTAAAAATCGTAAGCGGAAAGCCATTAGATACGGAAAGCCACTTCCAAATCAAGTTAGTGAGATAGTTAGCAATAAAGCTAGTGAAGCTGTATTGCATTACTTAAACCACTAATTGAATAAGTAAATTGCAACGAGTCTCGGAGATGTTCCGAGACTCGTTTGTGTCTACCGTTTTTTGTGTTTGTCTCTGGGGGTGGGGGTGCTGTGTTATTACAGGCACTCCCGCCCCCATTCTTTTATGTGCTTAATGCGCTTAACAGAGGAGGTGTGCGCTTTGATACAAAACCGGTGTTACAGTCAAGAACATGGCCGGGAACTTAGTGAAGCCCTCTTTAACGGGGGTAAACACGGGGACTATGGGGAGAAGGTAATTAAAGCCTTCTTCGGCATGACCGATGCCGAGTACGCTCGGGAGTATGAGTCTTTGTCCTCACGGGATAAGACTGACATCTTCGGTTTAGTCCTGGCAGAGATAGAACCCTACAACTAATTCCCCTTCAATTCCCTGGCACAGAACCGCTACAGCCTTTTTGTGCTTAGACGGAGCTTATCAGCAAACATCTGATAGGCTCGGTGTAAGTACAATGAGAGGAGGTCTAAACGATGATGAACTCAGAGAAGTATGCTCACGTCAATATTGACGGTGTAGACGAGATCGTTCTTGTCCGCATCAAGAAAGACCAGCCCATGCCGGAACAGGACAAGGCTAAACTGACGGCCTGGGCGGATAAGAACGGTTTCAACGTATCCGCTAAGAAGCGCATTCTCCGCGCCGAGTAAATATTTCTCAAGAAATACTTTGAAAGGAGGTGATAATGGAACATAAATGGCCGGCAGGAACATTCAACTCGGTCCTAACAGACTTCTGGATGGCTCGAATCACTGTCTACGATGGAGATAGCGAATATTCCGACGACATTTTCATTCGCGGCGCTGCGACCGAAGAGCAGGCCATGAATGAGGCTCGCTATTGGGTAATACGGTACTGGCATGAAGATGAAGATTTGTGTATCCCGGAGCCAAGTCTCGGTGAAGACTATTGGACTGAAGGGGGAGGAGGATGCCGTATCATACAACTTGTCAGCGTCCGCAAAATAGCGACATTCGATGAACTGATGGAGAACCTCTTCATTGTTGACTACCGGGAACGGGAGGTGAATTGTGCAGGGAACAGTAAAAGCGTGCCTTGAAATCGGCTACTCCAAAGAACAGTCGGAACTGATTGGTAAGATAGACGACATCTTCGAAGAAGCCGTAAAACTGGACCTGTGTTCTGGCGACGAAGCCGAAGCAATCGGTCGGGCCGTCGGCACCATCATGGGCAAACACACCGGCAAGTTATAGCGCCAATATTTCTCAAGAAATATTCTCAAGGAGACTTCGATGTAAGTGGCTACCTGCCCATAGTGGACAGCCTCAAAGCATTATGGGCAGACAGCTCCACACCGGAGTAAATACGTGAAAAAGGAGGCTAATATTGTCGATAGAGACCAAAAAGAAACCAACCAACAGTAAAGAAGTTATGAAGCGTTATCCCCGGCTGACCGGGCATCTTATCTGCGAGTCGCTCGGATACCATACGCCGACGTCAGCAGCTCAGGCCATTCTTAACCACATCAATAAACGTCCTTGTTTCTGCGAATGGTACGTTCATATGGCACAGGGATATAACGCTGAAAAGGTACTGCAGGTGGGCACCGAAACGCTAAACCGGTCATTTCAACGTCGTCATCACCACTATGGCTACATGGCGCACTATCCCCAGGCCAAGGCATTAGTCAATGACGTGCTTGCCGGCGGCCAGGGACCTATATTCGCCAGTTGGTTCTAAAGAGGTGAATAATGTCTGAAAAGGAAAGGTCTAAGTTAATTGTAGAAACTAATAACGACCTATACACAATCTGGGATGTGACTGAAGACCGCTATTGTGTCAACGAACGCAGGAAGAATCTGTATGGTATCTATGAACACGTCAGGGACGCACTGCAGAAGGATTATCCGGACCTATGGGAACAGTCCGATTACTTCAGTTACGACTATCTCATGGACCGTAAACATGAAGCGTTATGCCCGGAATTTGCGTGGATTGCGGTATTTTATGTGACCGGCGGATCTGAGGGCTACTATGTTCACGTTGAAGCGCGTGACAACGGAAAGGCTACCATCCTCTTCCTGGGGAAGACCTTACGCGAGGGGGAAGCAGGCCGGGCCTGGGGAGAAAAGATGGTTGCTGCCATCTCAAGAATAATGAACGTGTGAGGTGAGTCATGGCTAAATACACAATCGTTATCAGCAAACCCAAAGATGTACGTACCACTTATGTCAATCATGGTGTACGCAATCCATGGGGAGGTTTTTTCGGTACTGCCGATGCCGGATGGTCTTTTAAGCATGCGGCGGATTATGAATTGAGTCGTCTTCCCTTGGATGCAACAGAATATGATGTCGAGATAAACGGCAAAATCACGCAATCTGGCAAAATTGCCAAGTAAGGGGGTGTCTTATGCCTTCATCCCGATTAATTTACGTTGACGGACTTGATGCGCTCTCCAAACTTGAAAGTACTGCCGGCGCCGTTAAGTTCAGGCTCTTCATCCCCAGGGGAGAAATGCGGATAGGTCGCCCGACGCGGATCTGGTCCGCCAGTAACGGCACCAACATGTTGGTTGTCATCGGGACCGCCAGCATGACCGCGGTCGCCAAACTCAAGGTTGGGGAGCATGTTCCTGAAGGAGCTGTGACAACTACTTATTTCAAGGTCTAAAGAGGCGTAATTGTGCTAGAATACTTAACGATGAAACCTCTACCACCAACAAAGAATGCACTTCAGCGGAGAGTATTATACGAACGGCGATGCCGCAGATGCGGCGGCAATATCTTCCTGGATAGGGATATGGACGGCTGGTTTGTGTGGTGTTTACAATGCGGTGACCGTCTGGATATTGAACTGACCAGATACCACTTCTATCGCTCATAGTACTTTAGTATGGGTCCGGGATAGTACTATCGGGTTATTCTAATTTCAGAACAAAGGCGGGATACTAAAACTGTGTTTAAAAAAGACTGTGTAATCAACGGCGTTACTTACCATCCCCAGGTACAAGGCAACCCCAGTTATGATTTTGTTTGGGACCATGGGCCAACCATCTTCATAGTGCGGTTAACGCAGTTCCCCAATATCTTCTATCTCAGAATCATAAAGTTCAGGTGGCGCCTGCCACCAATCCGGTCAATTAGCGTCTGGGAGAACCCGGACGCTGTGAACTAATACTTATTGTTTGGAGGCTACTATGTGGGATGGTTTAACAGAACATCAAAGGAAAATCCGCGACCTGAAGAGGGCCGATGAAAAGCATCACAATGCTGTGGTCGCCAGTCAAACCAAAGCAGCAGAGAAACGACTTAAAAGGAAGAAGTAGAATAGTACCTCCTTGGCTGCTCACCGGGTCTGTGAGTGCCTTTGCCTCCGCTCAGGTGCTTGCGGGTGGGATGCCCGGTGAGCAGCCAAGGAAGTATTAGAAAAGGAGGTTTATCTATGGACAAAGAAGAATGGCGTAAAACCAAGAAAGTGATTGGGGCCCGTTTCATCACCGTTCACTGGTGGAACATGGGTACTAAGACGCTTGATTTCAGCGGCAGTTACGCCGGTTTGATGAAAGAGAAAGGCATCAAGGTCAGATTACTTCGCCTAGGAAACGGCTACCGCTTTACCATCAACCTGAGTTCCTGTCGGACGGTGTATGTCACCCATGACATGAATTATGCGCAAGGTTGTCTGGAAGCATTCAAGATTTTCTATACACTTCTAGGCGACCGAACACTCGTCAGCGTTAGCGGCAGAGAGTACAAAATAAATTGGAGATAGGGAGGCTACGATGACAAGAAATTTGGGCCGTTGCTCACGTTGTAAAAACCAGTTAACTAAACCTGGTCATAAGCACGCCGGTGCCATACTCTGCGACGATTGTTATTTCGGGAATGTGAAACATTATCCGAATGGGACATACCCGGACGGAACCAGACCCGATCAAGGGAATGAAATGGAAGCGTTCCGTAAAAGAATTGGGATGTAAAGGAGGAGGTTGCAATGGCAGAAAAAGATGAAAGACCTTGGGTTGATTTCGTCAAAGTATCCGGGGGTTATCTGTGGCATATAAAAGACATAGATAAACACGAAGCTCTTTGTGGATTTCAACCTAAGCGCCGGAGCCGGAGTTTTTGGACCGATATCTACAAGGGACGACCATATTACCCGACAATCTGCGTGAAATGCGCCATGCTCGCAAATATTAGTCCCTCAACCTCACCCGATGACGCGAAAGTAAGATACAAAGTTTAAGTAAAGGAGGCTACAGCATGAGTGGTAGTTTACCTTCCGGGAAATATTATGTCTACGCTCAGTACAATCCCTTCTTTCCATATGGCCCGGCCTGGTGGCTATACGCGATACCGACAGACGGATTGGTTGATGATAAGGACATGAAGAGTTGGAAAAGAGCTGTCTGGTTAAATGATTACGACTGGCGTTTAGATGCTTTAAGAAAAGCTATCGGCTTGCCCCAATGGCGAGACTATTATGGTATATCTCAAACTGAAATGTGCAATGAATTCATGAGGACCTGTCCAGCTGGCGCCGTATGTCAGATTGACGGTGATGGCAGGATATTCACACAACTACCTTCGGTTGAACTTGGTACCTATCTCCGCATAGTCCGGCAAAGGCAGTTGGACCATATCGCCAAAGCCCAAGAAGAAAACGAGGGGTAGTAGATACAAAATAAGACACATTCTTTAACAAAGGAGGGGAAATCTTTGAAAACATCGGCAATTTGTCCGGTTTGCCACATGGAAGTCTCTTGCACTCACCCGATGCAAACCATCGGCGCCCAAATGCGCTATCACTTGAGAACTCACAATCTGAAAGGAAAGGAATTACAAAGAAAAATAAGGGAGGCTGGATTATAGAGTGTGGAAGACTAAAACATTTAAAACGCGTGAAGCGATGCAGGCATTTATTAACAAAGGTGGTATTCAATATCAAGAAGTGTTTATCAACAATATACCTTATGCTATTGAGTACCGAAAGTTAGTTAAACTTTAATCATTGTCCGTCTGGCCGGAGTAATTGTATTCCGGCCACTAGGAGAGCGATTAAGCTCAATAAAAAAGGAGGAATAACGTGGGAATTAGAAAATTTGTTGTCGAGGGTCATGTGTATCCCGACCCTGACCCGAACATGACCGCAGATGAGGTTCGGCAGGACTTGGCCTCTATGATGCCGGAACTGTCGAACGCGGAAACCAGCACTGCCAAAGATGGGGAAGATACTATCGTCACGTTTAGAAAAAGAGTCGGTACAAAAGGGTGAATTATGGCCCGAAGAATCATTGGACAAGTCAGTATCGTTGACTTCAAGGACCTTGACGAGCTCGCTATGCGTACTCATATCACAGGTGAAGATGCTTTCATGTTGCCGCGAGAGCTCACGAAAAAAGAAAAACTCGCTCTCAGGGTAGCAAATTACTTTATTGATTGCGGAATTTCTACCCGGGTACTGCAAAAAGTCAAGGAAGTCCTAATCTGGGAAGAAGATGACCGGCTTTCCCCAGGCAAAAAGAACACTCTGTTTGAGTACAAACTGCTGGACCCGAAAGACATCGAAACGGCCCATACCCTGGTGTTTATGCGACCGAAGGAGAAAAAGGAGAAACATGCCTAAATTGAATGCCGGACCCTCCCGCGGCTGCCGTCTTGGTTACTGCGTCACAAAAGGAATAATGTACGGTGGCGGCAACGATTGGGTAAAGAAAAAAGTACACAAGGGCATTTGCCCCATGTGCCGATGTAAATTGACGGTGAAAAAATGAAAGATTATCTGTGTATCGGTCCCGTTCCCTCTCAGGAAACCTGCGCCCAGGTTGGCACGGAAGATTATCAGAATAAGGCCAAAAAAGAATGCTTGGCCTTTGCACGTCAGTTACAACGCGCTTTCTCAAACCCGCCGGCTGGTTGCTCTGTCGCTGTCAAACCATTCAGTCACGACTTCGGAACGTACTATGAGGTCGTCATCTTTTTCGATGACAGAAATGAGGAATCCGTGAAGTACGCTTACAACATGGAAAACAACACGCCAGAAAACTGGGACGCAGCGGCCGTCGAAGAGCTGACGGGAATTAAATCAAAGGTGACTACTTAAATGGACCAGGCAGAAAAGATCAACCTAGTGGTTAACACTCTCCGGACGGTGAAGCCAAAGAAACTCCTGATAATCGAATTGGCCAATAGTATCAAGAGGGTGAATGGCGAGTTCGATTATCAAGAACTAACTAACCGTCAGCTTGAGGTTAATTTAGCGATTGATGAAGCGAAAATCTACGGCGGCCACACCTTACAGGCAGTGGATTCTCTGGTAAGACTGAGAGCCAAAAAGGAGGTGTAACATCTGGGATGTTCAGGAAGTCATAAGACAGAACAATCAGGCTGCCCTTGACGCTTTGATGCAGCCGGAGGCCATAACAGAAGAACAGCATCCCCAGCCAAAAGTTTGGGCACTATCGATGCTGGCCGAGATGCTCAAGGCAGGCCCGCCCCAGCTGGATGAAATCATTCATTGTCTTGAAGGCATTGGTGATATTAAGAAATTTGTTGCTATCGTCCAAATGCTGATGCCTGAGTCAGAGCAAGAAATAATGTCAAAACCGCGTAACAGACGTATCTACCAGTTTGTGTACAATTTTGGCCAGAAGTACTATCCGCTACCGGCGAACACTGATATCTCGCCAAAGGAATGGATTAGGGGGATTCCCGTCGAACTGCTCGGGCTTTCTTATACCGCTTACCATGACCAGAACATGCGGCCTGGTTTCATGATGTTGCTGGCGCTCTGCCCTTATCCTTTCGAGGGAGATGCACGGGATAATCACGATGATGATATCCCGTTCGATCCTTTCGACCCGATGAAGTCAGCGCAATTCCTGTTCGATAAGGAAAATTTCAAACCGAGCGCCAAGGATGTGAAATGGACGCGGCAATGGATAGGCAATCTGGCCATCAATGGTGAATGGGTTGCACCGGCAGGTTTCAAGATAGTCAAGGTGGCTGATAATAAGGTCAAAATAACTAATGTCGTGGACACCCCAGAGGCAAGGGAAACGTTACGAAAGGTTATCTTGTGTGCGCAAAAAGCCGGTATTGAAGTCAAGGTGCCACACGTCGGGCAAACAGCCAGACAAAAAATGGTCGGTGCCAGGATGCCTTATCTTGATGTTGTGGCTCGGATTGTCGGCGCGGAAATGGCCGGCAAGATTCCGAAAGCCGGCTGGACACCGGAAGAATTACACAAGATGACGGATAGGACGATCTATGACGGCGTGGGCCTTTTTGCGGACTGGGCTTGTGCAAATACCGGTTGTATTGTCCTCGACTCCAACTATGACGATTGTGATTTTGCCGATGGCGAAATGGGACCTCTTTTCAAATGGACGAAAAAGAACGTCGATATCCTCACCGAACAGTACCCCATCGTCAAAGAGATCCGTAAAAAGATGGACCACATCGTTGCCTGGTTGGAAGAAGACCAAGCGTCGCGTTTCACTGGATTACTCGATCTGTGCATCAAAAACTCACCGGCAGAGGCCCACAAAAGAAGAAAGGTGGGGGCATATCGCGACCCCATGGAAAGAATGATTGAACTGGAACAAAATTTTGATGAGGAGGACGATGAAGATGAGGATTGATTATTGCCCAAAGTGTAATAAGGCCGGATTGAAGTGGGACAGTCTAGATGCTTCCTCTTCCCCTCCACATCCTGGGCAAGATAAATGGTGTCCTCGGTGCAAGGAATGGGTAAAACCTGTAAATAAACCATATAAAGGAGGTCCAAATTGACAGAAGATCTAAAAGGTTTTCAATGGGCCGTACCAAAGGATCTCGGGATTCCGGCAGACCCCTTACGGCTCAGGTTAGATTTCTTCCACCAGGCCACAGAGATGACCTACTTTGAGAATGATGAAGTAGTTTATCGCATTCCCGTGGATGCGCTGGAAGTGGCCCATGCGCTCAATAACACCCTTTCTATCGGTACCGGCCTGCTGCCGGAGAATACTCTCTGGTGGGAGAATGATGCTGCCGGGCCGATTTGGGCGTTATATGTCGAAGAGGGCATGCGCAAAGTCGCACTGCAGACGGATATTGCCAAGCCGGTAGAGAGGTTGAATATTCCTTTGCCACCGCTTATCTTCTTGTGCCGGCCTGGTGTGGCGCCATGGGTCGTAGCCTGTAAAAAACGTCCAACGAAAGAAACCGACCAGACCTATCAAGCGCCGTTAGCAAATGTCTTCAACAATGCGCGTACCTGTCCAGGAAACAACAAATATCCCGAACGGCCTGCGGATATCGTGGAGTCTTTCTTTATTTCTTTCTTCAGCAAGGCAGCGAATTTAGATGGACGGTCATTACGACATCCGAAAAACATTATTGACCTCTGGCGAGAACTCGACGGAAAAAAGCAATTCCCCATGAATGACCTGGTGGAATTCGCCAAAATCAGTGACCTGATGCACTTTAAGGTAGAAAAGGAGAGTGAATGACTTATAGTGTGTCATTGGAAAGGATGGGATCCGACCCGTCTATAGTCGTTGTGGGCGTTGGCGGTACCGGGTCTTTGCTTGCAGAAGGACTCTGTAGACTGTTTGCTGACTACAGTATTCCTATGTACCTCGTCGATCCTGACCGCATAGAACCCCAGAACTTGTTGCGGCAGAACTTTCTTCCTGAAGAAGTTGGGAGATTTAAGGCGGAGGCTCTCGCTTCTCGCCTGGCGCGGCAATATGGACGAGCGATCGGATTTTCCGTTATGCCTTATGAGTACGATATGTTTCCAAGAGGTAAAGAACTGATTATCATCGGATGTGTCGATGGGCCGGATGCGAGGAAAAGTATCGATGGCGGTATTACCTGGGGCCAGTGGTGGATAGACAGCGGTAATTCATATAATAGTGGTCAAGTGCTTATCGGTAATACCCGGGAAAAGGAACGATTGGCAGAGGCTTTCGATCCCGAAGCACATCTGGTACGGCAACTGCCGGTTCCGTCGCTGCAGCAACCGGCCTTATTGCTGCCGGCACCAAAATTACAGCCAAATTGCGCGGAAGCGGTCCTGCAAAATGAACAAAGTCCCATTATCAATCAGGCAATGGCCACATTAATACTCGACATGGTTAACCGGTTACTCCGGGGCACTCTCACATATATGGGAGTTTACTTGGACATGGAAACCGGGACGATGCAACGGGTGCCGGCCACGCCGATAACGGTAGCGCGGATGATGGGTATAAAATTTGCTTCATTGATGGTAGACAAAACGAAACTGACCGGCAGGTATAATCAACGAATCAGAATGGTGCGGAATGAAGATGGAACTGTCATGGCTGTCGGGAGATTAGATTGAAGCCAGTAGCTTACCTGATTAATACGAAAGACGGCCTGCAGGGAGAGCCAGGAATTTTCTACTCTTACATCATGGCCTCTAACGGTTTATTCATCAGGTCAAAGAATGACTTCTTATCCGTTACTGTTTGCCTCGCTCTGCAGGAAATCCGAGGATTGGCGCCACTGCAGGAAGAAATATGGTTCTTGCACGGGAAGCCGTCTTTGCATTTGCTTGAACTTGCGTTGTCGGTATTGTGTATGACGCCGGATTGCGAGAAGTATATAGCAATCGTCTGGGAAGGTGAATATAAGTTGAAAGAAACAACGTTGGAGGCAGGGCCCGGGCACGTCAATTATGAGAATCTAGATAATGCAGTAATTGATATCCATAGTCATACGGGAGACATGCCAGCCAAGTTTAGTATTATTGATGACCATGATGAAAAGGGGTTCCGGCTATACGCGGTAGTAGCGGGCCTGCGCACACTTTTCCCGACTGTCACGATAAGATTAGGGATTTATGGTTACTACCTTGATCTAGAGAAAGGTGAGACTTTTGAATGAAAATCCCTGAAGGCGTAAGAATAGCTCAAGAAGTACCCCAAGAAGAATGTAACAAATGTGGACTCGGACCAACTGACCACACGGTAAATTTCAGTTTCCCCATACCGGAGTTCCACGGGGGAGTCGCTTATCAATTAGTATGTCTGAAGGATTGGGAAAAATATAAAAAGAAAGGAGGACTCATGGAAGAAGAAAAAGACAAAACAGCACTAGTACCAGCAGTGGCCGCGGAAGAAAAACCGACTGTCCCGGCGCCCCCGGCAAAAAAGGCCCGCACAGATCTGAAAGTCAGCATCATCATCAAAGGTGACCATATTTTCTTGGCTGCACAGGCCAATGACACGGACCCGAAGATGACGACACTCAAGGGTGACTTAACGGCAGCCTTAGCGCGGGCATCATCATTTGTTGATGAATGCAATGCCCAATGGGACGTCGCCGCCAAGAATCCGGAAGCGCCGCAACCTGTCACTCCGCCGCCGGCGCCGAGAACCGCGTCAACCTCTTCATCGGGCTCCAAACCCGCGGCTAGTAAAACCTCGGCCGCAGCGCCCGCGAAACAGCCTGCCCAACCAAAGTTCTTTTAGGCACTGGCTATGGAAGAACTTATCGTTCACATCGGTGGAAGTTGGCGCCAGTTGCAACGTACCAAATGGGAATTCGCGCGTGCCAACATAAAACTGGAGATGTTGGGGTATGTAGGGCATGGACACTGTAGTAATTACGAGGCTCTCATACCCGATACTCCAGAGGCAAAAGAACTATTACATCGTATGAAAGGTACGATTTCCCGCAGACAGTGGTTGCAAGAGCACCAACAGCGGAAATTCTTCTAAACTGTAACCTGCGCAATTTAGCAAACTCGTTATTGACACGCCTCCGGAATTGGCTACCCGGAGGCGTTGCTCTAAATCAGCCAAGAGGAGGTTAAATTTGGAAATTAGAGTTACGAAACTACAAGAGGTCATAGACCTGCTGAAACCTGCGATCGCAAAGAAAGCCACCCTGAAGACGATCACCTATATGTACCTGGGCGAAGGGAAAGCGGTTGCTACCGACCTGGAAACAATGGTCATTGTCAACCTGCCCGAAGCCAAAGAGCCGATGTTGCTGCCCTATTCTGCCGTCTCCTCAATGTTAAAATTTGTGCCCGGCATGAAGATGCTCAAGATCGAACTCAAGGGCAAAGCGGTTTCCCTTTCCTGGGAAGGTGGCAGCGCCAGTTATCCAACGGAAGACGTAGCAGACTATCCCATCATGCCGGAACTGGCCGTTAAAGCCGAGGCAATGATCGATGGTGACACCCTCATCGCGGCCATGCAAGCCGCGCTACCTTACGTCGCCACTGATGAGAGCCGGCCGGTATTGAGCGGCATCACGCTGGTACTAGGGGCTCCCGTCGAAGTTGCGGCTGGTGATGGATTCAGGGCATCGCTCCAGGCGTTGGGGCTCACATTCCCCATGGAGACAAAGGTAATTGTTCCATCCCATAATGTGGCAATTTTGGAGCATGTCTTCAAAAAGACGCCCCGGACTCCGCCCGCCTCATCAACTGCAATGTCACTAGTGCAGGTCGTGACCGCCAAACGGAACCTGCGGATGTCCCTCATCGGCGAAAACAAACTCCGGTTGGACTTCGGGACAAACGCATCCGTGGTGATGAACCTAATCGTCGGTGACCCGCCGCAGTGGCTGTCACTGGTACCCCAGGGCGAACCGATAATGCAGAGCCATTTGTTTGCTCCGCAACTAGAAGTCGTCGCCAAGCGCGTCCAGGGAATCGCAAAGGATGGCTCCGGCGCCGTTCGGTTGGAGTTTGCCGAAGGGAAATTGACAGTGTCCGCACACGCAGATGATCAGGATATCAGTTCCGTCATCGACACCATCAACACCCAGGGGGAACCGAGCAGACTGGGCGTCAACGTGAAATATCTTCTCGAATTCGTCTCCGGGAAACAGGGGATCATCTCCCTCACCAGATACACCGAAACTGGACCTGTTGTCCTTGAGTATCAGAAGATGCCTAAAGTATTGATCATGCCCATGCAGATTCAATGGCCGGGAGATACTCCTCCCGCAGCGGAACCGGAACCAGTTGCCGAGACGACCGAAGAAACGTCTGACAGCGAAGAGGGAAACGCCGACGAAGGCGAAACCGAAACCTCTGATGAAGAGGTAACTACTGAAGACACCGTTGAAGAACCAGCGGCCGAGGTAACAGAGTAAAAGACCTATTCCCGCGGGAGTTGGTCCGGTGGGGCTGGGGAGAGATCCCCAGCCCCACTTCTTTATCAATAGTATATACCAAGGAGGAAATTTAATATGGGTGTTTGGACACCATGGGGGATGTCAGACTCTAATACCGCGTTGGCGCCGGGCATCGGTTCGTATTCTACTCCGAGCCATGGCGGTATTCATCTGGATGCAGAACACAATCGGAAAATGCCGGAAGCCCTACGGAACGCGGACGGCTGGTATGAAGAAGACTGCGAATGGGCTAAAGTCGCTCTAATCTTCCCTGAAGCCTTCAAACCGGATCATGTCTTGGCTGCCAAGGAAACTATGAAGAATTGGCTACCTCACGAATACGAGGCGGTCACCGGCATCAAAGTCAACCCAGGAGAATCCGGTACACTCCGCAAAGAAATATGGAAGAAAGAGCACAAAAACCATCTGCAGGTGTATGTTGCAGAAGGAAATTGGCCTGGTCATAATAACGTACCCGAAAAATGGGTAGGGGTTACCGCCTGCAAAGGTGGCACTGATGACCATGGTCGGGCATTGGGACCCGTGCGCTATTTCCTTGTGCCTGAAACCGAATATGACAAGCGCGAACAGTTTGGCTTTATCATCGAGGACGAAAAGAAGTACGAGGAGACGAACCATGACTTTAGCCGGATTACAAGCCAAGCAGCCAAGTGAAAAGCAGGTTGACGGATGGATTTCAAATTTGGTTGGCGCCTTGACCGACCCGATCATCGTCTGGCCTGGTCCGTGGAGAGATGACATCCCGGAAAACATCAAGCAGCAGATCCCGCTCGAGCGCCTGATAATGAATATGAAATTCGAACATGAAGGCAAAGGCGTACCGGTTGGGGATTGCGAGGCGTTGCTCTACATGTTTCCCCGGACGATGGAAGAACCGATGGGTTACGAATGGACACACATCTATTCGTACTGCTTCACCAAAGCCATGGAGTTTATGAAAATCGAAGTGCCTGCGGACCTACGGGTGGATAAACTATCCGACTATGACATGCGCCAGCTCGACGACCTGAAACGCTTTATCTGGGACAAACGCGTGAAAGCAAGGAAAGAACGGGCCCGGGGTGAAACGAAAGCGGCAGCCGGTGAAACGAAAACGACAAATCGTGAAACGAAAGAATTGGAAGTAAAGACGGTGCAGCCGTCATTCTTCTGAGGAGATGTCATGAATAAAATGAGCCGTTGGTATTTCCGCTTTCCGGAAGACTTCTATGCTCTCGGTCCGACAACTAAAAGATTGTCTACTGAAAAAAAGGCGCGGGAATATATAAAGAAATGCTGGGAGATAGAGAGACTTCCCAGAGGGTTTGAATTATGGAGAGCTAATTAAAAGGGAGGAGGATCATGGCAATAAGCACTAAGGAAGTCGGGGACGGTTTATTACCGAACCGGTACTGGGTTTCAATATCAAGTAATTATTACTATTTCAATAACGAGTCTGGGGGATTCGACTGGATAGGGGCACTGGAATTATTCCCTATCAAAGGTAAGACAGTCAAGGTCTTCCCCACCTACAAGATGGCCAAGGGGTGGATTGAGAACAACCTCTACATGGGGATGGTTTACGAAGACATTAAAGTAAATTGCATCACCATCGAGGACCGTCTGTCCGGTGAAATCTTTTCACAAACTAAGGAGTTGCTGCCAGATGATGGTGCTCTCACGGAACGGGCTCAATTCGAAGACCTTCGTTTCAGCATCAAAATGATGGCTGACGCTGGGCAGAATTTTAATTAAAAAGGAGTAAACATGGAAAAAGAATATTTAAGCTGTGCGGAAACAGCCAAATTGGTGCGGGCGGCACTCAAGAAAAAGTTCCCCGGTATTAAATTCTCAGTCACCTCGGACGTTTACAGTATGGGGGCTTCTATCGACATTCGGTGGGTGCTTGGACCTACCACGGACGAAGTGGATAAGGTAGGTAAACAATATGCCTCCGCTTCTTTCGATGGGATGATTGATATGGAAGTGCATTGGCAGCACTGGTTACTTCCTGATGGTTCGACAGTTCTTAGAAAAGGGGAGGGATCCGTCGGTTCGATGGGTTACATCTCCGCGGTCGAAGAGACTCCGATGCCTGAAGGCGCCAAGCCCGTTAGTTTCGGTGCGCATTACGTACAGTCTCAAAGAAGTTATGCGGAAAAAGGCCAGGATGAAATGGTACTACGGCGCCGCATCGCCAAGGATATGTGCGCTCTCCAGCGGGTAGAATACACCGGTGACCACACTACGCATCTGTATGGGGTCAATGATACGGAAATGGTTGACCAGCATGCATGGCGTCTACTGACTGTGACCAGTTTCGCTCCGGGTGAAGAATATTTCGGCGTGCGTTATGCCACTGACGAAGAAAGGGAAGCATCCCACGGGTTTGAAGTAATGAGGATTATCAAGGACAAACCCGTAACTCTATTATGTTCAAGTTGCGGGGCCGAAACTACCGGGCGCCAGTGGTATAATCGCGATACCGGTTATGGCCTGTGCTCGAGGTGCGCAGAACGAATCAGTACTACTGAAACGCCGGAATATATGCACAAATGCTACGGGGTCGAGGGAGTAAATTACTTCAAACAGGAGGTGAAAGCCAATGTCTGAAACGTGCGAACAGGCGATCACCATTCTACAAAAGACTAACGACGGCGACGACCTTGACCCGATGGACCTGAAGTTGGTGGAACTTGCAGTCAATGATTTTCTAAACGATGAGAGGAAGCAAGCCTTTCAGAAACTCTTCGATGATGTAAACAAAGGATATGTTGCTCCATGGTTCCACGGAATTGAGAACATGCGGCGTACTCACGGGGGTTACATCCTCTGGAAGGGAAAACGAGTGGAAAATTATGACTCCCCAGTGGCATACACGGCTGACGGGAAAAAGAACGCCGAAGAATTAGCTGCACGCTGCCGGCATCTGGAGAGCATCGGCGTTGAAGTGAATCCAACCACGGCTGTCTGGCAATGGGAAAAGTACGCCCCAAAAGAAATCGCTAAAACCCCTTGACAACCGCTTATTTCAAGTTGTATTATTGTAAACAGTATTTGTTTACACCCACGCGTGAGGTTGTAAACATTAGCTTCAAAGGGGGTTTTAGATGGTTGTAAACATCGGTCCTATTAACAAGGAAGGGTTCACTTGCCAGAAGTGCGGTTGGCAGTGGATTCCCAAGAAAATTGACAAACGGCCGCGTGTCTGCCCCGGCTGCCATAGTCCATGGTGGGACCAACCCAAGCGTCAGAAGTCAAATATTTCTCAAGAAATATTTCCGAAGGACTAGGCACAACATAACTATAATTATCTGAGAGGAGGCATTAAAATGGCAGAGGAACTATGTCCCCTGCGGGAAGGGCAAAAAGATTGTCCATGGTGGGTTACCGGCTGTCTTCAGCCAAACGTGGCCCCAGCTATTAAACTAGCGTGCGGCAAGGCATCTACCAGACTTCCCCGGCTAATGGTGAAAAAATGAAAGTCAAATGATGGCTTGCCCAAAAGACTTTCCGAAATTGGGCGGTAATCTTGCTGGCCTATCTCCTGCTATCCGGGCTATTTATCAGCGTAATGCTGACGCGAGATTTAGTCAGTCTTAAAAACAGAACTGCAAAAACTCGGATACTGGCGAAACTTACAAAGAGGCAATCCTAAATTGGGATTCGCCAAAGCAAAACATAGGAAAGAAGATTTTTAATTAGTCCTGAAATAAACAAAGGAAAGGAAAATGGCAAAGATACTGGAAATACACAATAAAGTGATTTGCGCCGATGCTGGTTGTGAAGGTTGCCCCCATAGTGAACCGCATAAATGGATGGATGTAGATTCTCATTGTGATTCTGACGAAGAGGGTAATTGTCCAGGCTGTATTCCTTTACCCGATAAGGGAGGGAAACAGGGATGAACGAATTATACCAATACGATTTAGACCTTTGCACGGATTCAAAATGTTTTCGATTTAGCACTAAGGGAACGCAGAAATGTACCAACTGCCCCTATATTCCTAAGGACAAATATCAGGAACGGGTGCAAAGAATCAATGTTGTCAACGCTTGCCGTTCTCAAAATAAACTGAAATAGCCTCCCTCTGGAAGCTAAAGAAAAGGATGTAAAGAAATGAAAAATAACGACAAAATAATCATGTTCAACAGTAATGAAGCGGCACAATTACGCACAGGATTATCAGGTTGGGTTAGTCGCAACGGTATGTATTACGGCAATGATGAACGTGCGGCTCGATATGATGGATGCACACACGTTGCCTGTGAAGATTGCGGGAAACCTGTACCTAGAGGTTGGCTAGTATGTAACGCTTGCAAAGAAATCCGAGAGAAAGCCCAATATGACGCTATGCCAAAAGAAGTGTGGGATGGGAAAGGGATGATCTACTCTGAAACTGCTGATAAATATTTCTCGGATTGGGAAGAGGTTGATGAATACTGCGAAGAAGAAAATATAAAAGCCGAAAGTTTAAGGTTGGTGATATGTAAACCAAACTACTTACCACTATTAGATTTGGATTACGGGTGTGACGATTTAGCTGAAGATGGGGAACTACCTGATGAAATTGTAGAAGCTATTACTAAATTTAACGCCGTTGTAAAAGAAGTCGGGGCGGTTTCATGGTTTCCGAGCAATAAAGCCGCCACAATACCAGTCTCAAAGTAAATTCTAAGGATGGGGAAAATGGAGAAGGGGATAAGGCAGACATGTCGAAACGGATTGTCGAGGCTGGCTATGTTGACTACGACCCACGTCTGGGCCTCTACGTCATAGGTGGAGAGAAGTATGAAAATGCCGTAGAAAAATATTCTCAATC